>JAEEGH010011563.1_pt1 | contig 19988 bp, 16 predicted proteins | sample 9134181 | NCBI WGS metagenome assembly JAEEGH01 (sample SAMN16246544, study PRJNA631951) | gut metagenome | biome: gut microbiome; feature: rumen; material: DP-attached | host: Bos | place: Iran: Karaj | collected 2018-10 | reverse complement strand
TGCCGGGGCATCATCCGCATCGACTACATCATCGTGGACGGCAAGATCAACCTGCTCGAAATCAACACGACGCCCGGCATGACGGCCACCAGCTTCATCCCCCAGCAGGTGCGCGCCGCAGGCCTCGACATCAAGGACGTCATGACCGACATCATCGAAGGATGAACATCGCTCTGCTGCTCTCCGGCGGCGTGGACTCCGCCGTCGCCCTGCACCTGCTCACCGAGCAGGGCCACAGACCCGACCTCTACTACATCAAAATCGGCATGGAGGGCGAGGAAGACACGGGCTGCACCGCCGAAGAGGATATGGAGCTCTGCCAGGCCACCGCGCGACGATACGGACTGCCCCTTCAGGTCATCGACCTGCAGAAGGAGTACTGGGAGCGCGTGGTGGGCTACGCCGTGGAACGCGTGAAAGCCGGACTGACTCCCAACCCCGACGTGATGTGCAACAGGCTCATCAAGTTCGGCGCCTTCGAGGAGCAGGTCGGACACCGCTACGACAAAATCGCCACGGGACACTACGCCACCATCGTGGAACGCGACGGGAAGACCTGGCTCGGCACCGCCAAAGATCCGGTGAAGGACCAGACCGACTTCCTGGCGCAGCTGCCCGGCGTGGAGGTGCAGCGTCTGCTCCTGCCCATCGGCCATCTGATGAAGGAGGAGGTTCGGCGCATCGCCCTGGAGGCCAAGCTGCCGCCCGCACGCCGTAAAGACTCACAGGGCATCTGCTTCCTGGGCAAAATAGACTACAACGATTTCCTGCGCCGCTTTCTCGGAGAGCAGGAGGGCAAAATCATCGACATCGAGACCAACCGCATCCTGGGCACGCACAAGGGCTACTGGTTTCACACCATCGGCCAGAGGAAAGGACTCGGGCTGAGCGGCGGCCCCTGGTTTGTGGTGAAGAAAAATATACGCAAAAACGTCATCTTCGTGGCCAACGGATGGGACACGCAGCTGCAATATGGCAAGACCTTCAAACTGGCCGGCATGCACTGGATCACGGAGCCCGCACAGCCGGGCCCTATCGCCTTCAAGGTGCGCCACGTGGACCACTTCATGCAGGGTACGCTGAGCCTCGACGAAGAGGGCGTGTGGACCGTCGAGAGCGAAGAGCCCGTACAGGGCATCGCGCCCGGACAGTTCGGCTGTCTCTACGACAGAGACTGCACGGTGTGTCTGGGCAGCGGAGAAATCAGTCTGTAAAACTTTAAATGCCGCAGGCGCGCATCTTGTTGCGCACGGGGTTGGCATACATCGTGAGCATGCGCTCCATGAGAAACTCACGGTCGGGATGCTCCAGACGGATCTTGGCGTACTGACCCTCGAGATACTTCAGGAACTTCTTGCGGTCGCGCTCCGTGTAGTGTGCCGCAAACTCGTCGGTGCCGGAAAGCATGTCGGCGGCCACATAGTTGCTCGGCCAGAGTGTGTAGCCCGAATGGATAAGGCGGTCGATGCGTGCGGCCAGCTCGATGTATTGCTCCTTGGTGAACTCCCCTTCGGGCATCTCGTCGAGCACGGCGCTCAGCTCCTCCGACACAACGTAGGCAATGCGCCCCTTGTAGCCGAAGATGCCGGTCCGCATGTTGTCCAGATCGTCCTGCTTCGACTTCTTCCAGTCGGGATTGTCGCGCTTGAGCTGAAACTCGGTGGCCTTGAGGTAGTCGCAGGGATCGTATTCGTAGGAAATCGTCAGCGGCACGAGATGCAGGCTGCGCAGATTCTCACGCGTGTCGGCACTCCCGCCGCCCAGGTTGAGCATACGCAGGAGCGAATACTGCGTCTCGTCGGAAGAGTCCTTCGCACGGCCTTCTCGCTGCGCAATCCAAATGTTCTCATGCTTCTCGCCAATGGCGTGGTGCATGTAGCGGCTCATGAGTCGGCTGCCCTCCAGACGATCTTTGCCCGCCAAAGAGCGGCGCACGACGAAGGCCTTGTTCATCTTCACCAGCGTCTCGATCCAAGGATAGATGAGCAGGTTGTCGCCGATGGCAATCTCGCAAGTGGTGCGGAAGCCGGCCAGATGCAACTCGAGGTCGAGAATGGCCGAATCGAGCACGATGTCGCGGTGATTGGAGATGAAGGTGTAGGAGCCCTGCTTGTCGAGGTTGCCGAAATCGGCGCTGACGCCCTTGGAGCATTTGTGCAGGACGTACTTCACGACGGGCTTCATGAAGCGCAGCTGAAAGTCGAGCGGCGTCTTCACCCCGATGAAGAGCGTGCGCAGAAGCGCGTTCCTCACGACACGGGGCAACCAAGGCACCAGCCCGCTGCACATGCGGTCGAAGTGGCGGTCGGCCAGGAGCGAAGAGAGCGCTCCCTTCATCTCGCCGGCGTTGTAGGGCCGGATGATGTCAAATTCGTGTCTGTCCATTCCCTTTTATCGTCCATTTATAGGTGGTGATGGCCTCCAGCGCCATCGGTCCTCTGGCATGCAGCTTCTGCGTGGAGATGCCGATTTCGGCGCCAAGGCCGAACTGCGCGCCGTCGGTGAAGGAGGTGGGTGCGTTCCAATAAACGCAGGCGGCGTCCACGCCGCGCAGGAACTTCTCCGCCGTAGAGCGGTTCTGCGTCACGATGCTCTCGGAGTGGCCCGAGCCGAAACGGCGGATGTGGTCCATCGCCCCGTCCACGCCGTCCACCAGACGGATGGTCAGATCGTAGGAGAGCCACTCGGTGCCCCAGGAGGCCTCGTCGCGATGGAAGGTGACGCGCCCCTGCATCGGCGCGAGGATGCGGTCGATCCGAGACTCCAAACTCTTGTCCACCAGCAGGCAGTCGAGCGCGTTGCACACGCTGACGCGACGACATTTGGCGTTCTCCACAATGCGGGCCGCCATATCCAGATCGGCCTCGCCGTCCACATAGCAATGCACCACGCCGGCGCCGGTTTCGATGACGGGCACGGAGGCGTTCTCGCGCACGTAGTTGATGAGCCGCGAAGAGCCTCTGGGGATGAGCACATCCACCAGACCGCGCGCCGCCAACAGCTCCGCCGTAGCTTCACGCGTGGCCGGCAGCAGCGTGACGGCTTCTGCGGGCAGACCGTGACGCGAGAGCGCCGCGTGAATCACACGGACGAGGGCCTGACAGCTGTCGTCAGCATCGCTGCCGCCTTTGAGGATGCAGGCACTGCCGGCCTTGAGGCAGAGCGAAGCCACATCGACGGTGACGTTGGGGCGCGCCTCATAGATGACGCCGATGACGCCGAAGGGCACGCTGACGCGCTTGATCTCCAAGCCGTTGGGCAAGGTGCGCTCCTCCAACGTGCGACCCAGAGGCGAAGGCAGCGTGGCCACCTTGCGCGTGTCGGCAGCGATGCCGCGCAGACGCTCCTCGTTGAGCACGAGGCGGTCGAACATCGGATTGGCGGGGTCCATACGGGCCTGATCTTTGGCATTGGCCTCCAACACCTCGGGGATGCGGCGCTCCAGTTCGTCGGCAATGTCGACCAGCAAGGCGTTGATTTCGCTCTCGGAGCACGCAGCCAGAAGGCGCGAGGCGGTTTTTATATCTTCACTGTTCATCGTGTGTACCTAATTATATATATACTTACTTTCGGGGTGCAAAGCGCGTGTGGGGCACATCTTTGCGTTTGAACACCAGATCGGTGAGCACATTCTCCCTCGTGCCCCGGGCCAGGAGCACCTCTATGCCGTCGGCAGCCACACGGAGGGCGGTGCCGCACTTGCTCTGCATGCCGCCGCGACCTGCCGACGACTTCTTCTGCTGGATGTAGTCCCCGACGTCGGCTCCTGCGGCAATCTCGGGAATCACACGGGAGGCGGGATCGTCGGGATCGCCGTCGTAGAGCCCGTCGATGTTGGAGAGAATCACCAGCGCGTCGGCCTTGATCATCCGGGCAATCTCGCCGCTGAGTTCGTCGTTGTCGGTGAACATCAGCTCGGTGATGCTCACGACGTCGTTCTCGTTGACCACCGGCAACACGCCGTGACGCAGCATCACTTCGATGCAGGAGCGCATGTTCTTAAGCTCCTCGGGCGAAGTGAAGTTCTCCTTCTGGCAGAGCACCTGTCCGCAGGGGATGTGGTGCTCGCGCAGGAAGTCGTAGTAGCGGTTGATGAGCTTGGCCTGCCCCACCGCGGAGAAGAGCTGGCGCTGCGCCACCTCGTCGAGCAAGGCGATACGGTCTTTAGCCAGATGCATCTCTCCCCTGCCCGATGCTACGGCGCCGGAGGAGATCAGAATCACCTCGATGCCGGAGGCGTGAATCTCGGAGAGCTGGTCCACCAGAGCCGAGAGGCGCGTCACGTCGAGCGTGCCGTCGGCCTTGGTGAGCACGTTGCTTCCCACCTTGACTGCTATGCGCTGATACATGGTTTCGTACGTATGGTTTTAGGCGTTGATGACTCTCTTGAAGCGGGCGATGAAATCCTTGGCCTCGTCCATCGACAGACACAAGGGCGGCAGCAGACGCAGCGTCGAGGTGCCGGCACAGCCCGTGAAGCAATGCTCCTCGAGGAGCAGACGGTTGCGGATTTCCTTATAGGGCTCCGAGAGCTCGATGCCGATCATAAGGCCACGACCTCTCACCTCCAGAATCTTCGGGCAGCTCTGCTGCAACTCTCTCAGAGCGGCGATGAGCCAGTCGCCCACCTTGCGGGCGTTCTCCACCAGATCCTCGCGCTCCATCACGTCGAGCACGGCCAGAGCTGCGGTGCAGCCCATGTGGTTGCCGCCGAAGGTGGTACCCAGACGGCCGTAAACAGCTTCAAACTGCGGGGCGATGAGCACGGCGGCCATGGGGAAGCCGTTGCCGATGCCCTTGGCCACAGTGATGAGGTCGGGTTTCACGCCGTACCACTGATGGCAGAAGAACTTGCCGCTGCGGCCGTAGCCGCACTGGATCTCGTCGCAGATGAGCACCGTGCCCGTCTCGTCGCACAGACGGCGCAGGCCTTGCATGAACTCTGCCGTCACCTCACGGATGCCGCCCACGCCCTGGATGCACTCCACGATGCAGCAGCAGACGTCGCCCTTGCGGAGCTCCTTCTCCCAGGCCTCCAGGTCGTTCATGGGGAGATAGGTCACGTGGCCGTTGGCATTGATCGGGGCGATGATCTTGGGGTTGTTGGTGACCTCGACGGCCAGGCTGGTACGCCCGTGGAAGGCTTTCTCGAAGGAGAGCACGCGGGTGCGTCCGGTGTGAAACGAAGCCAGTTTCATGGCGTTCTCGTTGGCCTCGGCGCCGGAGTTGATGAGGAAGAGGGAATAATCCTCGTAGCCGCAGGCCTTGCCCAAACGATGGGCCAGCTCCACCTGCAGCTTGTTGATGACCGAGTTGGAGTAGAAGGCCAGCTTCTCCTGCTGCTCCTGCATCATCTTCACGTAGTGGGGATGGCAGTGGCCGATGGAGATGACGGCATGACCGCCGTAGAGGTCGAGATATTCCTGCCCCTTGTCGTCCCACACATGACACCCTTTACCCTTGACGATGTTGACGGGTTGCAGGGGATATACGTCAAACAGTTCCATAATGTCTTTTCCTTTCTTTTTTCTTAGAAGGCGGATGCCTTTAGATTGAGTCCGGCCCGCTCGTCGAGACCGAACATGAGGTTCATGTTTTGCACCGCCTGACCCACAGCGCCTTTGAGCAGATTGTCGATGATGCTGGTGACAACCACCTTCTTACCGAACACTTCGGCGTGGACGAGTGCCTTGTTGGTGTTGACCACCTGCTTCAGATCGAGCGCCTTGTCGCTGTAGTGCGTGAAGGCGGCAGATGCATAGAAGTTCTTATAGATCTCCACCACCTCCTCGGCAGGGAGCGGAGCATCGAGGGTGATGACCTCCGTGCAGAAGATGCCGCGGGAGAAGTCGCCCCGATAAGGGATAAAGTCCACGGTGATGCCGTCCGTTTCGAATCCTTCGTTGAGGGTGTCTGCCACACGGGGTGCGGCGGAAGGACGGAGCTCGTTGAGCGACTGGCAGATCTCGTGCAGATGCTGGTGTGTGAACAGCTTGTACACGGAGAAGTTGTCCGTGCGCCAGGAGAAATGTGTCGTCGCAGCCGGCTTCTGCCCGGCACCGGTGCTGCCGGTGACGGCGTTCACGGAGATGTCGTGCGTGAGCAGTCCGGCTTTGGCCATAGGCAGCAGTCCGAGCTGGATGCAGGTGGCAAAACAGCCGGGATTGGCCAGGTGCTGACATCCGGCGATTTGCTCTCTGTGGATCTCGGGCAGGCCGTAGACGTAGTCGTGATCGCCCTTGATGCGGAAATCCTGTGCCAGATCGACAATCTTCACCGAAGCGGGGATTTCGTGCTCCTTGAGGAAGGCCTCGCTCTTGCCGTGACCGAAGCAGAAGAAGACCACGTCCACCTTGTCAAAAGGCATCTCCGAGCTGAACTCCAGTTCGGTGTCGCCCATGAGGCCCTCGTGCACGTCGTACACTTTGTTGCCGGCGTTCGACTCCGAGTTGGCGAACACAATCTCCGCATCGGGATGATTGAGGAGCACGCGGATGAGTTCTCCGCCCGTATAGCCTGCGGCACCCAGGATGCCGACTCTCACTTTTTTCATATCACTGTCTTTCATCGGGATGAGCCAGATAGTAGGCTCTCAGAGCCGTAGAAGTCACTTTGATGAAGCCCTTGGCATCCTCGGAAGACCAGGCCTTGGCCGTCTCGCCGTATTCGCCCAGCTTGTTCTTCACCAGGTCGTTGGGCGAATCCACACCCATCGTCTGGAAGCAGTAGGGACGCAGCTCGAGGGTCACCTCGCCCGTCACGTTGCGCTGGCTGGACTCCAGCATGGCCTCGATGTCGGGCATCACGGGCTCCAGATACTGGCTCTCGTGGAGGAACATGCCGTACCAGTTGCTCACCTGGTCCTTCCAATACTGCTGCCACTTGGACAGTGTGTACTTCTCGAGGAAGCGGTGTGCGCCGATGATGAGCATCGGGGCTGCAGCCTCGAAGCCCACACGGCCCTTGATGCCGATGATGGTGTCGCCCACGTGGCAGTCGCGGCCGATGGCATAGGCCGCCCCGATTTCCTCCACAGCCTGAATGGCCTTGATGGGATCGTCGTAGCTCTTGCCGTTGACGCGCTTGAGCTGGCCCTTGTCGAAGCCGAGCTTCAGCGTTTCGGGCTCCTGCTTGGTGGGGTGCTTGAGATAGGCCGTCTCGGGCAGACCCTGCGTGGAGTCGAGGATCTCGCCGCCGCAGATGCTGGTGCCCCAGATGCCTACGTTGTAGGAGTATTTCAACTTGGTGAAGTCGGCGGCAAAGCCGTTCCTGTTGAGGTAGTCGATCTCCTCCTGACGCGAGAGGTTGCCGTCGCGCGTGAGGGTGATGATCTCCACGCCGGGGGCCATCACGAGGAAGGTCATGTCGAAACGGATCTGGTCGTTGCCGGCTCCGGTGCTGCCGTGAGCGATGGCACTGGCGCCGATCTCTTTGGCGTAACGGGCTATGGCGATGGCCTGGAAGATACGCTCGGAGGACACGGAGATGGGATAGCAGTTGTTGCGCAGCACATTGCCGTAGACCATATACTTGAGCGACTTCTCATAGTATTCGTGCGTCACGTCGAGCGTCACGTATTTCGTGGCGCCCAGCTTGTAGGCGTTCTCTTCGTTGGTCTTGAGCTGCTCGGCAGAGAAACCGCCCGTGTTGGCACAGGCTGCATACACCTCATAACCTTTTTCTTTAGCCAGATACATCACCGTGTAGCTGGTGTCCAATCCGCCGCTGAAGGCGACGACCACTTTTTTCTTTTCCATATTATATCGTTTTTTTCGTTATTCCGTTTATCCGTAATTCCGTAATTCCGTGATTCCATGAATCCGTCACCGTTCGTTGCGTGCGGCGGCCTCTTTGGCCATCTTCACCACGTCTTCGGGCAGCTCCACTGGAAGCGGCTCGCCCTCGTGCTCGGCGGGGTCGTAGAGCATGCCAGTGCAGACGCAATACTTCCTGCCGCTTCGGGCCAGGATGTCGCAGTTGATACAGTGGGGATCCTCCGGCGTGCCGCAACCCTTCCAATAGGCGTCGTCGTCGGTCAGCTCGGAGAAGGCCACAGGCACGTAACCCAATGCCGTGTTGATGCGCATCACGGCCGTCTGGCTCGTCAGACCGAAGAGCTTGGCGTGCGGCCAGCGCAGGCGCGACAGCGAGAAGGCCATCATCTTGATGCGCGTGGCCAGATGGTGGCGACGGAACTTCTCCTTGACAATCAGGCCGGAGTTGGCCACATAGTGTTTGTTGCCCCACGACTCGATGTAGCAGAATCCGGCGAACTCCTCTTCCGGACCGGCCAGAGCGATGACGGCCTTGCGTTCCTTCATCTTCGTGGCCAGGTATTCGTGGGTGCGCGAAGCGATGCCGCTGCCGCGCTTCTTGGCCGAATCGGTGATGGTGGCGAGAATCTCGTCCACATATTTCTCGTGGGAGGCGTCGGCCACTACCACCTTGATGCCGTCGTCGTAGTCAAACTTCAGTTTATCTTTCATCATTGTTTCTTTGCGTCTGTATCTCTTGTATCTTATCTTGGTTACATTCACTGCTTGGTCTTCAGACTGGGCACAGCCTCTTTCAGCACGGCGAACACCTTGTCTTCGTCGGCGTCGCGGGCCATCACCACCAGCACGGTGTCGTCGCCGGCCACTGTGCCGAGGATGTGGCGGCTGCGCTGCTCGTCGATGTCGTAGGCCGCGAGCGAGGCGTGTCCGGGCGGCGTGTGGATCACGGCCATCGGCGCCGAGAACTGCACATACCACTTGGCGGCGTTGATTTCCTCCTTGGTGGGCGGCGTCACAAATTGCCCTTCGCGCGGCATCACATAGAACTGACGGCCGTCCTTCGTGCGCACCTTCGAGATGCGCAGCTGCTTGAGATCGCGGCTCAGCATGGTCTGCGTGCAGGCGAAACCCTGCCCCGCCAGCAGCTCCACGATCTGTTCCTGGCGCTGCATGCCTCCGGTGGCCACCAGGTTGCGTATGGCCTGCAAACGTGCTTTTTTGTCGTTCGTCATTGCATATTCCTGAATAATCAGGCGCAAATTTACAAAAAAATGCGCGCTCAGACCCCCGGTTTTTCTAAAAATATGCTTTCCGGGGCCAATATTGTTGCATATTGCAATCCCCAGATGCTAAATATGCAGCATCAGGCTTTCTTTTCGTATTCATCCAGCGCCAGCTGCATCCTCTCGCGACCTATGGCGGCAATCTCGTCCGTGCGGTCGAAGTCGAAGGCGCCCACGAGGTTCATCGGGATGTCCACCAGCACGTCGGGCTTGCAGATCTCGGCCGTGAGGGCCGCCATCCTTTGCTGCATCATGAGCAGCGTGCGCCGCAGCATGGTGAGATAGTTGATGCCCGTGCCGCTCTCCTCAGGCAACAGCGGCCCGCTGACGTTGACGGCGACAAGCAAATCGCCCGGCATCGTGAGGGCCTCCTTCAGCGGCAGCGGATTGAGCACGGCGCCGTCCACCAGCACCGTCTCGCCGCGCGGCACGGGGCTGAAGAATCCGGGGATGGAGATGGAGGCGCGTATGGCCCGGTAAAGGCTGCCCCCGGAGAACACCACTTCGCAGCCCTTCTCCCAATCCGTTGCCACAGCGCGATAGAGCACTGGCAGCGATTCGATGGGCACGTCGGGCACGATTTCCTGGAGCGATTCGATGACCCTGTTGCCTTTGACCAGATGGCTGGTGCTCAGCGTGAGGTCGAGCAGCGAGAATATTTTGCGCCGGTTCACCGTACGCATCCATTCCACGAACTCCCTGAGTCGTCCGGCCGCATACATGCCGCCCACGAGGGCGCCCATCGAGCATCCCGTCACGCTGCGTATGCGGTAGCCTCTGCGCTCCAACTCCTCTATGGCGCCGATGTGGGCCAATCCCCTCGCTGCGCCGCTCGAAAGCACCAGACAAACGTCTTTCATCTATTGCTCTGTCTTCTAGTTCGCTGCAAAGGTACGAAAATTAGTTGATAATGTCACACAGAAATCACAGAAAACACGGAATTTTTAAAGAAGAACCAAGAAAACCCTCTTGCAGTTAACCGGTTATCGGGCTACTCGCTGCAGTAGGGTCAATAAAGTTTCGCCCTGACGCCGCTCACCATGTCTTTATGCTTCTCGTCGGGTTCGGTCAGCTGACTGGTGAGTGCGATGTTGCCGGCCTTGTCCTGCGTGGAGAAGGAGCCGCTGTAGGTGATGCTGCTGGCACCGTAGAGCGTGGCTTCGATAAACACTTTGTAGTTGCCCTTGGCCACGGGCTTTCCCTTGGCGTCGGTGAAGTCCCACACGAAGGTCTGCAGTCCGCCGGAGTGCGGTGTGGCGCCGGTGAAGGCGTCGAGTTCTTCGTCGCTGAGCTCATCGGCTTTGGCGGCTTTCACCCATGTGGGCACGCAGGCGGGGCGCACGAGGTATCCGCGTCGGGGTTTCTGGTCGCCGCGTGCGCGTCCTTTGGTGGTGTATGAAGTGACGAAGAGTGTCTTGACCACCTCTCCCTTGTCGTTCTCCACCCACACGGCGTATTGGTTGGAACCCGGTCCTGCCTGCCGTTGATACTCGAACGACACCTCGAGTGTCTTACTTTTGCTCTTGTGGGCTTTCTGGCCTGTTGCGGTCACTGCCGTCATCAGCATGGCGATGAGCGATGCGATAGCGAAAATCTGTTTCATGTTGTGTCTTGTTTTGTAATAATGTCTTCAATGTACAATCATTCACTTAGATAAGACAGCAGACTCTGGAAAAAGTTTAATCGCCCCAAAATCTCCGCAGTTTTGCCCTCTATCTTGGCTCAAAAAAGCCTCAAATCTCCCCTACTTTCGCCCCATAACTCACCAAAACCGCCCTAAACCACGGCGAAAAACACCGATTTTGAACAGTCTGACGACAGTCTGAGAACATTACGAGTAAGCGAGCGCAGAGACAAGCTTGTTTGATCTCTGCCGAGCGTGAGTAATGTCTGCGGCGAGTAGCCGCGAACCTCTGAGGACAGTCTGACGACCTTCAACGGACATAACGGACATAACGGACAAGCGTTAATTTGTGTCCGTTCGATTGTTTATTGTCTTGTTATCCTGAAAGTACAGCAATCGCCACCTCTGAGTATCGTGTTGACGATTTGAACATCAAATATGCTGTTCGGCTCAAGTTGTGACAGAATATATAAAATGCTCTGGCGCGAACACTCGCATTGCTGCGGACAACTTCTCATTCCGCATTTAACTTTGGGGCACGAACACTCCAAATAACACAATTCATACACCTTCCCCGGAACGATGACTTTACCTGTATAGGACTTGTTGTTGTATGCTTCCGCATAGATTCTGTCAAAATCCCCATTATACTTGTCGTATATCTGTTGATGCAGCGGGAGAACAGAATCCTTAACGCATTCTATTGCTTCTTCCAGGAAATCAATATCTTTCTTCATGTGTCTTCAGAACCTCACTCCGCATTTCCGGCACAGAATATCAAAGCCAGGAGAAGGAGTCTTTTCATGATTATATTAGTATTTTCGATGGCAAAGATAAAGAAAATTTTTGAAGATAGATACGTTGTTGGGAGAAAAAGTTGCAACTCTACCCTTTTCACATCATTGTATAAAGCCAAGCCTATTTACCATATCATGACAAGAAACTGTACTGTGTCAATTCTATAGTATCTTTGAAAGAATTTCCGCAGCCGATTCACATCCCTGTTCTGCAGCTCTTTTGAAATACTTTAGCGCCTCTTTTTTGTTCTTCCTTATACCATTTCCGAAATAATAGCAAAGTCCCAAAACGTAAACTGCAGGAATATAATCTTTCGAAGCAGAGCGCTTAAACCACTTCAAGGCTTCTTTCTTGTCTTCAGCAACACCTTTGCCAAAATCATAGCAATCTCCTATCTTGTATTGGGCTTGGTAATACCCTATTTCTGCAGCCTTTTTCCACCATCTGAAGGACTCTCGGATATCGATAGTCAGTCCCTTCTCGCCATATTGATACCATTCTCCCAAGAAACACATAGCCTCAGGATTTCCCATCTCTGCAGACTTCCTATATGCCGCCACGATATCCTCATTGCTGGCATTAGTCTCTTCAAGACACCTGCCTATATGAAGTTGCGCATCAGCATCACCCTGCTCCGAAGCTTTCATGAACCAATACACCGCTTTGATATAGTCTTTCTCAACACCTTCTCCTTTGTAATAGCTAAGACCAAAATTAAATTGTGCTTGAGCACTTCCTTGTTCTGCAGACTTCTCATACCATTGATTGGCTGCAACGATGTCTTTCTCAATACCATGCCCATAAAAAAGGCAACAGCCCAAGTTACATTGCCAATTTTTGTATCCCTCTTCTGCGACTTTCTTTATCCAACTGACTGGACGTCCCTGTATTTTGTATTCTTCACCCATGAAACCACTGTTCCATTGTGTAGTAGCAACATTCCACGAAATGCAATTCAGTGCACCACCCTTACGAACAGCTTCTAAAGCAGGTACTCCTATCACCTTGCAACGCGGCATAGCATCCATTATCTGTTGCAATGCTTGCTCGTCTTCTGGTATTCCTAATTGTGGTACTAAAACCAGGTTGCCTATCTGCAAGAAGTTGATGTATGCCCAACTGCGTTCATGCTTTCGCTTCACATTGTACACTAGCGGAATCACTTCTACATATTTCTCTAAACGCTTTATAAACAGATTAGCTTTCGCAGCATCAAAGTCAGCATAGTTAGTCATCAACACACGATTGTCTCCTACATAATGTATTATACCATCACTATGTCCAAAGATCTCTTTTCTGTCCCATGGAAGGAATATAATGTCACATTCAAAAGCCTCCTCTAATAATCGTTGAACTTCGTTGCGCGACTTATCCTTGTTCTCATAGAACACTTTTTCTGTCATCACAATCTTGTCGTCACATCTTACCACATTGCCTCCATCAATGACCAAATCTAAATCAAAGACCTTTCCATCTTGCCGTAAACAATCGATATTTTCGATGCGATTCACATCCGTTATGGTTCGCTGATAGTATTTTGTTTGCAGATAGTCAGGATTGTATTTGTAAAAGACGAAACGTTTCTCGCTTGTCTGAATCGGCATATAATCACGACACCATATATCCTTTGTGTTATTCAGCAACCTATAGTCGATGTCGTTGTCCGTCAGAATCCTAGTTATATTTTTATATAGAGTCGGGCACCTCTTTGGCAACAGATCAGAGAAGAATACAGTATCCGTCAGGCAGTCAACCATGTGGTTGCCATGATGGATTCCGTAGAGAATATTCCAGTTGGTGGTTGTCATATTTGAATCTGTTTGAATAATATGATGGTCTAGCCTTGTTCCAATCATTTGGACTTATTTTTTTATCATAAAATGCAAGTTTATATTTACCATCATTATTTTCTCCTTTATTAATTTTTTTATAATCATTATCTCCCAAAAAACGAAAAGTAGACAAAACTTCCACATCTTGCACTCTCTTTCCTTTTTTCTTGTCAAGGAATGGGGCTAAGCCTCTGCCACAAGCATTCAACATGGTATTTACGCAATTCATTGGGCCAGCCGTCACGTTACCATACTTATCGACTATACTTCTAATCAAGATACCGCCTCCTTCACCATCAATTTCGGCACCAGACTTGACAAGATGACTTTCAAAACAAATATCACAACCACTTAAATGATAAAAGAAATCACCTGCTTTTTTTATACGTGGATAAGTAACGCCCTCCCATTGAGAAATGTTATTCTCTAGTATTTCCTTGTCCTTTGTACGATAGTAATAAAACTCTATCTCTGCAAAATAAAATTCATTATCTCCGCACTTAATACAATAATCTTTCATCAAGTAATTTGCAATTGAATTAAATGTGCTCTCAGGCTCTAAAGGATTAAATTCTTTTAGAGTTTTTATTAACAATTCGTTGTACATTTCTTTCATAACAAGTATGGTTTTTGTTTGGTTTCATGCTGCAAAGGTAAGAAGGATTATGCGAGTGACCAAGATTTTTTTGTAAAAAGTTGTTAAAACTTCCGAAATAGTTATTTAATTATTTTTTAATAATTTATATGTCTATTTATACCTAAAGATTTCAAATATTTATATGTGCCAACACAGAACTCTGACAAGCGTTTTAAATCTTCAGGAAAACCTTCTGGTGTTAACCGACTGTTTCCGCTCGGAACACATATTATTCAGTCTTTTTCTGGGGCAAAGATAAAAAATTTTTAAAGAACAAGGTGAAAATTAGAAAAATATTGATACTCTACCTATTTGTTGTTCTATATGATTAATGATGTATCAGTATTTTGACGGATATATCAACTTCGTAAACTCCCATTTTGACATCATCCGATTACACCCGTTGCCGTCTACGGTATAATTCGTGCAACCCAAGAACGGTTTAGTCTTACCTTGCTTGACTATCAAATAACCGTCTTTACAACAATCGCACTTGATAATCGACATTCCATCACCATTCAAATCATTGGTTAGAAAGTCGCAAATTTCTGGCTCATTCGAACACATCCACAACCTTAACCCATATGCCTTTTTATACCTTAATTGTAAGGGGTATCCACATATTGGACAACGCTTCACATCACCGCTGTTTTGCTGAAGTTCATCCAGACTGCCTCTTAGTGTGACGTTAGGATAGTCCCTCACGAGTTCACGCACAAACTCCGAAGGCCGTTGTTGAGGTGTTACAATATACACCCTGTTTTTCGTACGCGTCAACGCCACATAAAACAGGCGACGCTCCTCTGCATATTCAATAGAGTGATCCACCTTTACAACATACTGCAAAACAGGGTCGTCCTGTATCTTCGACGGGAATCCGTATACAGAATCAATCGCATTGATAATGATTACATTGTCATATCCAAGACCTTTTGCACGATGAACAGTCATAAATTCCATTTCGATGTCTGCAAAAGTCTTTGATGTCACATTGCCCGTCTTTTCCAAATATTGGAAGTCGGCAGATTTTGTGAGATTAAAGCCATCAAAACCATAACGTCCCAACAACAAAATTGATGATTTCGGGTTTTCGGCCAGAATTTCTTTCATCAACTTTTCAACCGTCTCTCCTACCAGGAAGAATTTACCTCCTCGTCCTTCATACTGTTTTCGGTCAACATCTTCTGTATAAGATTGAATAACAACAGGATTGGAGATATGTTTCGGAGACACTAAAGCTTTCTGTATCTGCTCGGTATTCTTTTGGATGAAACCTCCTGCAATATCTATAATCTCTTGAGCGTTACGATAGGTTTTCGTGATTCTTAACTCCAAGCCATATCCGAATGTCTCCTTGAAACGAGTGAACAGCGTTATATCAGATCCGGCATATGCATAGATAGACTGCCAGTCATCTCCTACCGCTATTATCTTGGCGTCACAGAGTTTGCTCAATTCCTTCGTAAGGTCAAATCTCTGACGGGAAATATCCTGATACTCATCTACGATAATGTATTTAAAATCAAGCTCTAATTTCTGTTCCTCAGCTTCGCGCAAGATACGGGCTGAATCGTTGATCATATCCTCAAAATCGATGGCATGACGTTCTTTCAGGCACTTGGTGTATTCATGATAACATTGTTCGCATATTGTCAGGAATAACTTGTTACGCTCATTCTTTGATTTTGCATTCCAGGCAAAGAATTTTTCTGTGGTATAGCCATTGGTCTTGAAATTCTGTATGAAAGTGCAAACCAAGTTTACGAGACGCGATATGTAGCGATTCTCTTCCGTGTTGACAATCTTCTCAAACACCTCCTTGGACGGACGCGGATGCAGTTCGAAACCATGTGCAATAAGTTCCTCCTTCAGGTGTTCCAAAAGACTTCTTCCATCGTTATAGGCAGAAAAGGTGTAGATCAAATCCGTTGCATGATTCTTGTGCAACATAACCTTATCGTTGACTTCGCGTTTATATTTAGCCAACTGCTCTGCATTGTATCGGTTGTTTCTTCCGTCCTGAGTGATCCCGAAATGCTCAATATAGGCTACTTTTTCCCCTTGAGTGATGGTAAAATCCGGAGTATAGAGCTTATACGAATTGGCAATACTGAACGGATAAGGTTTTTCATATGTATACTCTATCCCGTTCAAAAACAAAAAGTTGGCTATCAACACCTCTTGAGCCGAGCGAAGAGTTTCCCGAGCTATTGTCTGACACCTTCCTGTTCGTTCGTTGATTATCTTCTCAGAGTATTCGTCGATGTTGCCTCGAATAGTAGAAAAGTCTGCTTTAGAAATATAGTTGAAAAAGTCATTCAGATCATTTCCCTCATATGGTGCATCAAAATAACTGCCAAAGAAAAGTATCAGCTTGTCAACCAATTCTGGGTTTTCAAGAATATTGCCCTTAAGATAATTATTAATGACATTATACATGAACCCCTGGTCAACAATCATTCTGCGCTCCGTGTCTTGACGGCGCAAAATGGCATATCCCGTTTTATGGAAAGTTGTTACGGGACAAGGTATCTTCAAGTCTTTGTTGATTTTATCCCGCAGTTCTCCAACAGCTTTATTGGTAAATGAGATGACCAGAATCTGTTCTGGCGAAATGCCTTTCTTTTCCACCAAATACTTAACCTTTGCCGAAACAGTGGTTGTTTTTCCTGCACCGGCACCAGCTATCACAAGAGTGTAGTCTTCATCGGAAAGGACAACACGTCTTTGCTCCTCGTCCAACTTTATCTTAGGGTCAACCTGAGTCAACACATTGTCAAGGTATTCCTTTTCTTCTTTTAGATGACGCTTTACAAACAGGTCATTATGTTTGGAGATGATTGTGGAGTTGGCATTCACGCAAACGTCTTCGTATTCCGAAAGAAACTTGTCGGCATAGATTCTCTCCAGAGCATTTTTTTCACAATAATAGTCTAAAGTGTCTGCTCGTTTTGCGCTTTCAAAGAAGGTGTATATTTCAGCATATTTCTCACGCAGATACATATAATCCGATCGAGCGATATAGCGGTCAGTTTCCTGAAAAGCCATCAACTCCTTGCGGAATTCCATCAACGCTTTTATCTCTGGCGTAAGGATTTGCGGCTCCGCTTTATCGGATTGGAATATGCTTAATATCTTATAGACGAGTGACATTCGCTATTGTATCTGTCTGTTATGCTATCCTATACCTAATTTTTTGATCCGAGATTGTATCGCGCCTGCATTTCGCCCTGTCAAGCACGTTATCTCTTTTAGTGTCAATTCCAAACGGACGTATCTACGCAGTTGGTTGTCATCCTCTTCTGTCCAAGGCGCATACGCTTTTGCATACGATTGTTTTTGACGCTCCATATAAGAAACGGGCTCTGGTGACGGTTCTGCTTTAATAGACACTTCCGGGAAGGGTAAATCTTCATTTTGAGAAACAAAGCTCTTTATGACCTCAATAAAATCATTCCCAAACGCATCACGCTTATGTTCTCCTATGCCAAACGTATTACCAAAAGCCAAGAGGGTGGTCGGACGCTCTGTTGCCAAAGCACGGAGAGAACGGTCTGACATCACAATATATGGAGGCCAGTGGTGCTCTTCAGCGATGAGTTTGCGAACCTTACGCAGTTGTTCAAAGAGTTCCTTACTCATGTTTTGCTCCGGCACATCAGATGCGGCATGTAGCTCTTCACGCATCTTTTTCTTCCTGCCCCTAACACTGAAATCTTCACGATTGATGACAACCAGTTGAACCGCACGTTTGCCGTAAAGAACTTCTTTTCCAAGCGGAGTAACATGAATATGCCGGTCATCGTTATAAGCGATTTCAATAAATCCCATTTGCAATATCTGCAAGATATAGTCATGCCAGTCGCGGAAGGAAATATCACGTCCTACGCCAAAGGTCTTCAAACGGTTGTATTGATGCGAACTAATTTCCGGAGACACCGTTCCGCGCAGAATGTCAATGGCCGAAGTCACCCCGACAGACTCTTCTGCACGCACAACAGCTGACAAAAGCATCTGTACAATGACCGTTCCATCAAATGTCTGCGGAGGTGTATGGCAGACATCGCAATTCCCGCAACTTTTATCGCTCGTCTCTCCGAAATAATTCAACAAAATCCTTCTGCGACAAACCTGTGATTCTGCATATTCCTGCATACGTTGCAGCTTATCCAGATTGATATTTCTCTGGCCGCTCTCATCCACAAATCTGCGCAGGGTAATGATATCTCCGAGATTGTAATAGAGCACAGTTTCACAGGGTAGTCCGTCTCTGCCACCGCGCCCGATTTCCTGATAAAAACTCTCTACACTTTTGGGAAGATTATAATGTACAACAAAACGGACATTACTCTTATCAATGCCCATCCCGAAAGCAATTGTAGCGCAGATAACCTGAATCCTGTCTGCCAAAAAATCATCCTGCACCCGATCTCGTTCTGAGTTTGAAAGGCCGGCATGATAGACCCCGACAGATATACCTTCCCCTCTCAGTTTTTCCGCAAAAGTCTCTGTCGTTTTTTTGGCAAGACAATAGATAATACCACTCTCGCCGGGATGCCTGTGAATCAAATCCACAATTGAACGCAATTTCTCCCGTGCAGAATATCCTCGCTTCACATCGAGACTCAAATTCGGACGATCAAAGGAGCCTACAAATGTTTTTGCTGTTTCTATATTGAGCTGCTTCAGAATATCCTGCTTCGTTACCTTGTCGGCAGTTGCCGTAAGTGCCATTATCGGCACCTTTGGAAACAGTTCCTGCAATACTCCCAACTGCGTATATTCCGGACGGAAATCATGTCCCCATTGGGAAATACAATGTGCTTCATCTATGGCAATCAAGCTTACATGAGCCTCCCGCAGTTGATACATGATACCGCCGATTAAACGCTCCGGCGAGATATACAGGAGCTTTATCTCTCCATTTATACAGCGGTTGACAATATCATAGTTTTTTCCCTCATCGTTACTGCTGTTAAGAGCCTCCGCCGAAATGCCGTTGGCCTGTAAACCGCTCACCTGATCTTTCATCAATGAAATAAGCGGCGAAACAACAATGGTCATTCCGTCCATCAACAATGCCGCCATCTGAAAACACAGCGATTTACCTCCTCCTGTCGGCATCAGCACTAAAGAGTCTCCACCATTAACAGTATGACGGATAATATCCTCCTGCATCGGGCGGAATGAATCATATCCAAAATGTGCTTTCAGCACTTCATTAATATCTCTGCTATACATATAATAATAATTCGATGCCAAAGATACAAAAAGTTCATGACTTTGACAAAAGAAATCAATAATTCCTCACTTAATTTTTAAAAAAACGAAAATGCGAACATCCGACCGAGGCGAATGCAGAAAAGCTGGCTTATTCTGCTGAGGCGAGTAGGATGTCTGCGGAGCGAAGCTTTGCGAAAATGCGAAAACAACTCGTGACGATTTTCTTTAAAAAAGATTCGTACAGATTAGTGAAATTCGTGTTCGACTAATCAGAGTGTACATAAAACTTTACATCCAAACACACTTTTACGGGCTCTGCACGGTCTCTGCACGGTCTCTGCGGGGTATCTGATTGGGGGCTCGCAGAAGAAGTCGATATTGATTATCAGGCGTTTAAGCTCCTGCCAAAAGTCACGTTTCTTCGAGAATCCGCCGCCGAAATTTTGACAAAACTACACCATATTCACCATCATCCTTCCCATTTCGTTCAGAGCCACAAAACGATAACGCTGAGAACTAGTCGGAACATCAGAGTATATAAGATGTCTGGCTTCGGCCTTCTTGCGCCAAGTGCCGGGCTATTTGTTTAAAAGTGACGGAACAGTTTCGCGTGAAATAGAATTGTAACGTTTGTTTTTTCGAGGATTCTATCCTCACTTCAACGACATCTCCATCTCGACATGCGGAATGCCGGCTTCGTCGAAGGGCTCCGAGCAAACACGAAAGCCGCACTTCTCGTAGAAGCCTATCACTCGAACCTGACCCTCCAAACGCAGGCGGGAGGCGCCACGCTCCCTGGCCACCTGCGCAGTGGCT
>JAEEGH010011559.1_pt1 | contig 19990 bp, 15 predicted proteins | sample 9134181 | NCBI WGS metagenome assembly JAEEGH01 (sample SAMN16246544, study PRJNA631951) | gut metagenome | biome: gut microbiome; feature: rumen; material: DP-attached | host: Bos | place: Iran: Karaj | collected 2018-10 | reverse complement strand
GAGGTTCCTCGTTGAATTGTTTCTTCCACAGGATAATGCCATCGCTGTCAATAAGATACATCGTGTTCTGACGGTCAAAGACAACCACATTTTTGTTTGGTGAAACATGATCCTCAACGACATAAGGCTTCCCTTTCAAGGGCGCGTCTAAATTAGCTTTCCAACGGATGCTGTTCTCGCTTTTGACCTCAGCCCCTCGGCTCATGCAAATGTTGGTATAAACCAAATCTTTTGAGGAAGCCTGTTGCACAGACACAGTTTGTCCTTCCTTGATTTCAAAATGAGTTATGTTACTCGATTCCAGCATCTTCTGCTGGAAGACCCTGAAGCCTTCGTTCAAGTCAAGGGTACGTCCCGAGCGGTAGCAGGAGATGACCTCTTGTATGTTTTCCATGTTGGATGCCATTACAAGATACTGATCCACAATGGCATAGCAGCATCGTTTCATGGATTTGAAGTCATCACCGAAGACAGCTGGGATGAAGTCCGTCTTTCCAAGGTCGTAAAGCGTATAGCCTTGGCTTGTCTTTGACTCGACAACACCTGTTTTTGAGGCCAATCGCTCCATGAACTTGATGACCCCCGAAGGGTCGTTCATCCTGCCCACAAACACCTCGCGGCGACTTTTCCCAATGATGTCAAACGAGACCTCAGAGAGATAAGCCAACAGCTTGTTTTCCACGTCGGTGGAATATTTCTTATTGAAAGCTTTCACCTTCTCTGCATCGCAAAACGACTGCCAGTAAGAGGCGTAGTCCGACATACCGTAATGCTGCATCAGTCGGGTATCAGAAGGCAAAATGTTCACTACAGAGTTTTTCACTGGCAATTGGTATTTCAGTGGTCGCCATGCCGAGACAGAATCCGCTGCCATCGCATAGCCGTTCATCACCAGATCTTTGCCTTCGGGAAGCACGTCGAGCATCACCCAACCTTGAGGGTCTTTGTAATACAGATGCGCCTTCACGTTCTGTCCGAGTGTTTTCTGCAAGCGGCTGAAGTCCGCGTCGGTGTTGATTTTCTCTGGTTTTTTTTGCTGGTTGACAAACACCTCGACAAGCGAATCGTTGTCGCCATAGGCTTTTATTTTTTTCGAGGGTTTCGTCAGCAGCACAAACTCATTATGCTCATTCAGCGGCACTGCGACGATGGCCATCGGAATCCCGTTAGAGACCATTTCAGCGTTGATATGGGATAACAGCAATGAGTCGAACATCATAATCACCGCAGAATCAGCGGACTCCGCAATAATCTCCGCATTCAGCGGCCCGGCATCAAGCAATCAGGTTTCTTTCCTTGAGCAGGAAAAAAACACCGCGAGGCATAACACTATCCAAAGAATCCATTTGCGCATGGCGCAAAAATATAACAAAAAAATGGATTTACTTGAAGTTTTTTATCAACAATTTTGGCTTATCAGAATTCCAATCTCGTCTGAATCGCCATATTGAAACTCTTCCTGTGAAGCTCCGTGATGCCGTACTCGGCGATGGCTTGTTTATGCTCTGGCGTAGGGTAGCCTTTGTTCTTCTTCCAATGGTACATCGGGAAGCGCGCGTCATACTCCTCCATCAGGCGGTCACGGGTGGTCTTGGCCAAAATGGATGCCGCAGCAATTGCCTGATACTTAGCGTCTCCACCCACCACACAGACATGTTTCAAATCATGGTATTTGTTGAAACGATTACCGTCGATAAGCAAGAACTCAGGCCGCACCTTCAGCTGGTCCAACGCGCGGTGCATAGCCAAAAATGAGGCGTTCAAAATGTTGATCTCATCAATCTCCGCCGCCGTCACGACACCGATGCCACAGGCCAAAGCCTCGTTCAAAATCATCTCACGCAGCTGATAACGCTTCTTCTCCGTCAGCTTCTTGGAATCATCCAGATCAGGATAGTCGCTGCCTGGCTTCAAGATGACCGCTCCGGCCACAACAGGACCGGCAAGACAGCCACGTCCAGCCTCGTCACAGCCAGCTTCAAGCAAATCGGAATAATGCGTCAAGAGATTCATCGTCAAACAAACAAAGGAACGTAATGCGTTGCCAACGCCAATAACATCAAGATGACAAAGGTGATGTTAGCCCATTTCAAACGGTCAAGCCATGCCATGTAATAGGAGAAAAGGATGCTTAAGGCCAAGAAGAGCACGCCTGACTGCATCGGATCGCCCTCGAAAAACAGCATCAAAATGCCACCCAACATCAGATTATAGGACATGGCGATCTTGGTACGTACGGCGATTGTCTTTTCCAAGCTATAGATTTGCGGCATCACCATCGGGATGAACAACGTCAGCAGCATAAAGGCCATCAACCCAACCTTCAGCCAGCTGAAGCCTTGAATCGTAAGGTGGAAACCATTGAAAAAGTCGGCGTATGCCTGCCATACCGTAAGCAGATCCCCTTTCAGGAAATGGATGAAAAAATAGACAAAATATGGGAAAAACAGGCCGATGAAAGGTATCAGGTGAAGCCTGATCACACTCTTATGTACGATGCTCAACGCAACGACGCACCAAAGAGCTAGCAGCAAGGTAGGGAACCAACACATGGTGGCCAACGAGAGGAAAAGTCCTCCATTGAACAGATACAGCTCCGGACGAGGCGTTTGATAGATGGCAAACATCGTGTGAACAAGCATCAGCAGAAACACCGACGATAGCAAAAATGGGTAAAAAGTGGTCTGCGCCGGCACCAAGTTCATCATCAACAGAAATGTCACGGCGCCCAAGGTATTCACCCTACCGATGACTTGGTTCGAAACCAAGATGGAGTTGAAAAACAAGGTTTCGAAGCCCATCAGAACCATCGCAAAGATCAACATGGCGGGCGGCCAGAAGTCAAAAAGATTGGCCACTATGTTATAAAGCGGCGTCACTGGACTGCGCCATGCCGTATTCACATTGCCCGTGATGAACGATGGAATCCACAAGGCGATGAGTAGCAACGCGATGGTCACATACTGGACGAGGTAACTATTTCTGAAAAACTTAATCATTAAACCAAGTCTAAGCCGATATCGTGACGGTGGTTCTCACCTTCGAATTTGATCTTTTCCACATTTTGGTAAGCCTTTTCGCGGGCTTCCATGATGCTATTGCCATGTGCAGTGACAGCAATCACGCGACCGCCAGCGGTAATCACCTGACCATCCGCATTGAAGCCTGTACCTGCGTGGAACGCCACACAATCCTTCAGTTGATCCATACCCGTCATCACCTTGCCCTTCTGATAAGCCTCGGGATAACCGCCTGAGACCAGCATCACCGTGACGGCAGTCTTGGCGCTCTTGGCGTAATGCACCTTGTCAATGCATCCATCAGCACAGGCATAAAGCAAATCAGCGAAATCGCCTTCAATACGGGTCATCACGGCCTCGGTCTCAGGATCGCCCATGCGGACGTTATATTCAATCACGTATGGATCGCCGCCGCAATTCATCAAGCCAAGGAAGATAAAGCCTTTATAATCAATCTTCTCTTTTTTCAGCCCATTCAGTGTTGGCTTCACGATGCGGTCCTCCACCTTCTGCAGGAACTCGGGCGTGCAGAACGGAACAGGTGAAACAGCGCCCATGCCTCCAGTATTGAGGCCCTTATCGCCGTCGCCAATGCGTTTGTAGTCCTTGGCTTCGGGTAACAGCACGTAATGCTCACCGTCAGTAAGAACAAACACAGAGCACTCAATGCCGCTCAGGACCTCCTCGATGACCACGGTGGCCGAAGCGTCGCCAAACTTGCCGCCGAGCATGTTGCCAAGCTCGTCGATGGCTTCATCCAGCGAATCCAAAATCAACACGCCTTTGCCAGCAGCCAAGCCGTCAGCCTTCAGCACGTAAGGGGCTTTCAGCGATTTCAGGAAAGCCACGCCGTCGTTCAAGTTGGCCTTGTTGACCGTCAGGCAACGTGCCGTTGGGATGCCGTTGTTGGCCATGAACTCCTTGGCGAAAGCCTTGCTGCCTTCGAGCTGGGCACCTCTTTTGTCGGGACCGATGATGCGAATGGCTCTCAACTGTTCATCAGCCTTGAAATAGTCGACAATGCCGTCCACCAGCGGTTGTTCAGGACCCACCACCACCAAGGTGATGCCGTTGGTCAGGCAGAACTGCTTGATGCCTTCGAAGTCCCCTACTTTAATATTCACATTGGTACCCACCTCAGCAGTTCCGGCATTGCCTGGGGCAATGAACACCTTAGCGCCTTCGCCTTGCGCCAGCTTCCATGCCAACGCATGTTCGCGGCCACCTGAGCCAAGCACTAAGATATTTCTGACCACAGCCGTTACATGTTGGCCTTGAACTGCTTTATAATCGACAGCCTCCTTGGTGTTGTCTGCCGGATACATGATGATGTTTTCCATTATATCGATTTCATTAAACTATTCCAAATTACCTCTGCCGCTTGATTCCACGAGAAGTCCTCAGCGCGTTTGCGGCCTTTCTCAACCAGCGTTTTTCGCACGTCTTCATCCAATACTTTGACCATCGCATCGGCAATGTCATCCTCGTTGAAGGGATCCACAAGCAATGCGGCATCCTGAGCCACCTCAGGCATAGAGGTCACGTTTGAAGTGATCACTGGAGTATCGCATTTGAAAGCCTCCAGAATCGGAATGCCAAAGCCCTCGAAATAGGAGACGTATACTGACGCCAATGCGGCAGCCGTCACTCGATGCAAATCTTCTGCACTCAAGCGACCTGCAAACACCACATCCTCCTTGCAACTCATGGCATCGTAAGCCCGCTGGATAGGTTCCGTCCACCAGCGCTTCTCCCCTACGATCACCAGCTTCACATCGTTCTGGCTACGTTTTTTGAACTTGTCGAATGCTGTAAACAATCTGGCAAGGTTCTTACGTGGATGCAGCGAACCCACAAACATAAAGTATGGATGGCCAAAACTATAATGGGCTCGCACGATCTTTTGTTCAGCCTCTGAAAGTGGCTTGAAGATCTCATTCACACCGTTGTATGCCACATCGATTTTATCGGGATTCACCTGATAGCAATCCACGATATCCTGTTTGGAGAACTCCGAAACCGTCACGATGCGTTTAGCCTTGCGGGCAAACTTCGGGAAGAACTTCTTATAGTGCCAAAGATGGATCTTAGGCATATCGCCAGGGAAATGCTCAAAGTTCAGGTCGTGGAACTCCACCACTTGTGGCACCTTAGAGCACAGACTCAGATAGCCGTCAGGCGAATAGAACAAGTCGGCCTTGATTCTCCTTAAGGCAAGCGGGATTGACAGCTCGAAAAACCAGATGAACAGGATGGGATGCCGTGCCTGAGGGAACAGCACCACCGGTTTCACGTTATCGGCGATGAGGAACGTCGTGTCCGGCATACGGTCGAAGATGAAGTAAAACTCCACCTCGGGATGAGCGAGCACGATCCTTTTCAGGGTCTCGAAAGCCACCCAACCGATGCCTTCAAGCTTGCCTTTCAGCAGTAACCGAGTATTGACGGCGATCCGCATCTTAGTAGCGGTAAATATCTGATTTATAAGGACCTTCTACAGGAACACCGATGTAATCGGCCTGTTTCTGTGTGAGCTTGGTGAGCTTCACGCCGATCTTCTCGAGATGCAGGCGGGCCACTTCCTCGTCGAGGTACTTGGGCAAGCAGTACACGCCCACTTTATATTGGTCGCGTTTCTCCCAGAGGTCCATCTGAGCCAAGGTCTGGTTGGTGAACGAGTTGCTCATCACGAAGCTGGCGTGACCCGTGGCGCAACCTAAGTTGACTAGGCGGCCTGATGCCAACAGGAAGATGCAGTGACCATCTTCGAACACGTATTTGTCAACCTGTGGCTTGATGTTGATCTTTTCTTTCAATTCCTCAGCGCGTTCCAAACGATCCACCTGGATTTCATTGTCGAAGTGACCGATGTTGCACACGATGGCCTGATCTTTCATCTTCAGGATATGCTCAAGCGTGATCACATCGCAGTTACCAGTGGTGGTCACGAAGATATTGCCTTCCTTCACAGCTTCGTCCATCGTGGTGACTTCGAAGCCTTCCATGGCAGCTTGCAGGGCGCAAATTGGGTCGATTTCAGTAACGAGAACACGGGCGCCGTAGCTCTTCATGGAGTGTGAGCAGCCTTTACCCACTTCACCATAGCCGCACACCACAACGACCTTACCGGCGATCATCACGTCAGTGGCACGCTTGATGCCATCGGCCAACGATTCGCGGCAGCCGTAGAGGTTGTCAAACTTCGACTTGGTGACTGAGTCATTCACGTTGATGGCGGGAACCAGCAACTCGCCACGTTCCTGCATTTGATAGAGACGGTGAACACCAGTGGTGGTCTCTTCAGAGACGCCTTTCCAACCAGCCACAACGGTATGCCAGAATTTTGGATTCTCCTTGTAGGTGGCTTTGATAACGCTCATCAGGGCTTTCTCTTCCTCGCTACCGCAAGGGGTGTCCAACAGCTTAGGATCATTCTCGCAGGCATAGCCTTTATGGATGAGCAGGGTGGCATCACCGCCATCATCCACGATCAAATCCGGACCTGTACCGTCAGGGAAAGTGATGGCGCGTTTGGTGCACCACCAGTAATCCTCAAGGGTCTCTCCTTTCCAAGCAAAGACTGAGGTACCTGTTTCAGCGATAGCTGCGGCAGCATGATCCTGAGTGGAATAGATGTTGCAGCTGCACCACCGCACTGAAGCGCCCAACTTCACAAGGGTCTCAATAAGGCAAGCTGTTTGGATGGTCATGTGGAGCGAACCCATGATCTTAGCGCCTTTCAGCGGCTTGGAATCGCCATATTTCTTACGCAGTGCCATAAGGCCTGGCATCTCGTGTTCTGAAACTTCAATCTCTTTTCTTCCCCAGTCGGCCAAGTTGATGTCAGCCACTAAATACTGGAGGTCTTTATTCAACAGTTTTTCGTTCATTTTGCTTGTTTTTAATCGCCTGCAAAGATATAAAAAATAAACTAATATTTGTAATTCAGCATCACCTCAAAACTCCTGCCCGGCATAGCACGCCAGAGCACGTTTTGGTAATCCACATTGGTGAAGTTATTACAGCGCAATTCGACGCGGAACCGGTGCCAATCCTTACCCACTGCCACATGATGCAATACGTATGGCGGCAAATCGAATTTGGTGGAATTGGCATACGAGGTATTGCGATAGCCTGTAATCTCCACGATGTAGCGCACATCCCAACTCTTCCAACGAAGGTTGGCAAACAGGTTGCCATGATGCCGAGGAATATAGATCAATTGCTTGCCAAGAATGCCGTACTGCTTGGCTTTTTCACTGATATCTGTCGTGTAAGTGAAGACATAATTACCTGAGACGTTCAGTTTCCAGTTGTTGTACGTATAGCCAAAATCAATATGGCTTTCTATGCCACGGGCGAAGACCCTTGCCACGTTTTCAGGCACCCAATAGCGGTAAGACGTCGGCACCCATTGAATCCAGTTTCTCACCAACGAGGCGTATGCACCTGTACGGATATCAAGTCTATAGTCATCCTTTTTTAGGTTAAAGCTGAGTGCCCAATCAATGGTGTGTCCGTTCTCAGGCAACAAATCTGGATTGCCTCCGGGATACCAATACAGGTCATTCAAAGTAGGATTTCGATAGTTATGGCTGTATCCCAATGACGTCACATAATAATCCAAAAAATGATAGGAAAACGTCGCCGTGGGAAACACGCCCATCGACTTGCCGTCGACAATATCGTAACGGGCTGTAAGGCTCAAGTCGGCCTTCTCAAAAGGATTTCCCTCCACAGCGGAATAGATGGAAACCGTATTACGGTGTTTCGTATCCTCATAATTGTTGGAGTTGACTTGTTCCCTATCCCACTGTACCTTGGCTTTCAGCTTCCAAGTGGCAAAGAGGTGCTGTTCCACGTCAGCGATTTGATGCAACACCATGGCATTGTTGATGGAGTTGATCGAGGTAACGTCAATATGGGGCATGTTCAGCGGATGGGTCTTCAGATAATAATGTTGGTACTCGAAGAAGGCACCCGATTTCAATTGCAGTTTACCACCATCCCAGAAGAGTCTGTAACTCAAGAAATTCCTTGAGAAGCGATCCTCGGTCCACTCTTCCGTATTAATGTTGCTGACATTGGTCATGATAGGTGGCAAGTTGCGGTTGTTCCACTGGTTCCATGAAGAGAACGACAGAATGCCTTTTCCGAGCATCACGCTAATCTCAGGCATGAAGCCGTAATCCACGTATTCGGCATTGGTTTGTCGCATCCATCGCTCATCCGGATTGAGAATCGCATGGTTGTAATACATGAAGTCGTTGTCGGACGAGTTGCGGTAGGCCTTCAACCTAAACGAGACCTTTTTGCCGCTATAGCCAGCCGTGACAAAGCTTCCCCAAGTGTTAAAGCTGCCGTATGTTTGCTTCAAATCCAAGATCAAGCCCTTACCAAAAGTGGTCTTGTTGTCAATGTTGACTGCGCCACCCAAACCGCCACTGTTGTTGGAAGTGCCACTACCCCACTTTAGGTCGATGTCGTCCACCAAAAACACGGGAATGGTGCTGAAATCGACTTGTCCCAACGTAGGTGCGTTGAGTTGAAATCCATTCCAAAGCACGAGAGTATGGCTTGCCGTGGTACCACGGAACGAAGCAGTGGAGATCCCTCCGGGGCCGTAAGTCTTGATGAACACCGGGCTATGCTGAATCAATAACTCCGACATGGTCGCCGTGCTCTTGGCTTGGAGCACCAGCGTATCCATCTTCTTCATCATCAATGGATTCAAGGTCTCGGCCTTGATACGCTCAGCGGAGACATCGACAGCATTAAGCGTGATGGTGTCCTGGGCAAATACGCCACACGACAGCCCAAGCAGCCAAAACAACAGAATCAAACGGGTTTTCATCGACAAGCAAAACGTAGCCTATTGCTTTTTGAAAGCTTTCATTTCCAATACTTCTTTGGTCTCCGCCTCAGGCTTAACATCCTCAAATTCCTTGACCTTGCCTACAATCTTTCCGTTTTTGTAAACGCTTTCCGACTTCACAGCACCTGACTTGTAATAGGTTTGCTGTTTGCCATCGAACTGACCAGCCTTGTATTCGATAGTCATCACCACATTGCCATTTTGTCCAAACCATGTGGTCAAGCCATCGCGAAGACCATCTTTATAGCTGGCGATTTCACGGTTTCCACCCTGTTCATAACATGTGATTTGTTCGCCGTCAAGTTTGCCGTCCTTATAAGTGTTTTTTCCAGAAAGACGACCGCCTCGATACCAAGTGTACGATGAACCGCTTAACTGGTCATTGGTATATTCACACTTCTTCACCAAAGCACCTGTCTCGTCAATTTCGAGATAAAGACCGTCTTTTTTGCCTTCTTTATATTGCACGACCTTACGGATCAAGTTCTTATTGACATCGATCTCGTACCATGTACCTTCCTTAAGACCATTGCGGGTTTCACCCTCTTCCCTGATCTGTGCTGAAGCTACCATCGAAATGAGCATGGCGGCCAGAATAAACAAAGTTTTTCGCATAGTCATAATTTTTCTAAATTTGCATCAAAATTACAAAAATTACCAGACATGAAAGCTGTTGAAGTAAAGAATTTCAAGTTATACACCACTGCTGTGATCAGCATTGAGTGGAAGCAGGAGCTGCTCAACGTGAACCTCGACTTGGCGATGATGCTTAAGATGATGGAGATGGAAGGGCTCACCAAACAGGATATTGAGCGCTATAGCGCCGAAGGGAAGCCGATTCCTTTCAAGAAAGTGGTGCTGAAACTCTTCACCGACGATGATAAGCCGGGACAATATTACACGGATGAATCCTTCTGCGAGGATGATGATCCGACTGTTTTCTATGTAGAACTGTAAGACGCATCCCGCAGGGATGCCAGCTCTGTAGCCGAAAGATAATTGTATTGTTGTTTTTCGGCTACAGAGCTAACATCCGCCAAGGCGGATGGCTTTATAAGCTTCTGATATACTCGTCGATGGCCTTAGCGGCTTTCTTGCCGGCGCCCATGGCGAGGATAACGGTAGCTGCACCGCTGACGGCGTCACCGCCAGCAAAGATGCCTGGACGTGAAGTGGCACCCACTTCGTCGGCTACGATGCAACCCTTCTTGTTCAAGTCGAGGTTACGTGTGGTGCTGCCGATCAGCGGGTTCGGCGAGGTACCCAATGCCATGATGATCATGTCGACATCGAGGACAAACTCTGAGCCTTTCACCGGGACGGGGCTGCGACGGCCAGAGGCATCGGGCTCGCCCAATTCACAACGGACGCACTTGAAGCCCTTCACCCAGCCATTCTCGTCGCCCAAAACCTCCACAGGAGCTGTGAGCAGATCGAACTGCACACCCTCCTCCTTGGCGTGATGCACTTCCTCCACACGGGCAGGAAGCTCAGACTCGGAACGACGATAAACGATATGTACTTCTGAACCCAGACGCAATGCGGTACGAGCGGCATCCATAGCCACGTTGCCACCGCCTACGACGGCAACTTTCTTACCCACGAAGTTCGGGGTTTCGAAGCCTTCCTTATAGGAGAACAGCAAGTTGTTACGAGTCAGGAATTCGTTAGCTGAAACCACGCCGCAGAGGTTCTCGCCTGGCACGTTGAGCATCATCGGGAAGCCAGCGCCTGAGCCTACAAACACAGCCTCGAAGCCCTCGCGGTGCATCAGCTCGTCAATGGTGATGGTACGACCGATGACCACGTCCTTCTCGAACTTGGCACCCAAACGACGGACGCTCTCCACCTCTTTCTTCACAACGCTTTCCTTCGGCAGACGGAACGACGGGATACCGTACATCAACACGCCGCCGAGTTCATGCAATGCCTCGAAGATAGTGACGTCATAGCCCATGGAAAGCAGGTCCTTGGCGCAAGTCAGGCCAGAAGGACCGGAACCGATGATGGCCACCTTATGGCCATTCGGGATGCTTTGGCTGTTGAAATGCAGGTCATGCTCGATGGCATAGTCGCCCACAAAGCGTTCCAGCTTACCAATGGCGATGGGTTCAAACTTCTTGCCCATGATGCAGCTACCCTCGCACTGGGTTTCCTGCGGGCACACACGACCACAAACAGCCGGTAATGCGGAGTCGCAGCTGATAACGCCAGCGGCACCTACAAAGTCGCCTTTGGCAACACGAGCGATGAAGCCCGGAATGTTGACGTTGACGGGACAATGCTTCACGCACTGTGGGTCTTTACAATTCAAGCAACGCTGAGCCTCCATGATTGCCATGTCGGCTGAATAGCCCAAGCACACTTCATCGAAGTTATGTGCACGGATCTCAGGTTTCTGTTCCGGAACAGGAATTCTATGTTTTTTATCGAAGCTTTCCTCAGAAATGCCACCGATATGGCACTGATGTCCCTCAGCCTTCTCTTCAGCCACGAGCTGCTTACGGGTTTCCACGTTGTTGTACATGGCTTGACGTTTCATGGCCTCGTCGAAGTCGACATCCTTGCCCAAGAACTCTGGTCCATCGATGCAAGTGAACTTGGTCTTGCCAGCGATGCTCACACGGCAAGCGCCGCACATACCTGTGCCATCAACCATGATTGAGTTGAGTGAGATGGTACAACGGATGCCCAACTCCTCACAGGTCTTGGTGACGAACTTCATCATGATCATCGGGCCGATTGCCACTGCCTCGTCATAGATTCTGCCGCTGGCCACCAGTTGGCGCAGCACGTCGGTTACCAGACCCTTACGGCCGGTGGAACCGTCATCAGAGGTTACGTACAGATGGCAGTATTCGGAGAGTTCCTTTTCATAAATAAGGAGGTCCTTGGTACGGGCGCCGATGATACAGTCAGCCACTGCGCCATGTTCATACAACCACTTCACCTGCGGGAAGATAGGAGCGATACCCACACCGCCGCCGATGAACACAAAAGAACGCTTGCGAAGCTCTTCAGCCGTCATGGTAGCGAACTCTGAAGGCTTGCCAAGGGGACCCACCACATCGTGGAAGCTGTCGCCTACTTTGTATTGAGCCATCTTCTTTGTGGACTCGCCAATGGCTTTGAAGACGATGGTCACCGTGCCCTTAACACGCTGATAATCACTGATTGTCAGAGGGATACGCTCTGAGTTTTCTTCCATTTTAATGATCAGGAACTGACCTGGCAAAGCTGAATGGGCAATTCTTGGGGCGTAAACGTCCATCAGGTAGGTTTCCGCCGCAAATTCTTTCTTTTGTACAATTTCAAACATGACACAATAAGATTAAGTTGGGGCAAAGATAAGAAGTATTTCTTTGTATTCCAAAAGAAATCTTAAAAGATATTCATAGCGATGACGGCACAAGCCTCCGCATCGTCCAAGGCATTATGATGATGTTTCATCTCATAGCCGAAGTACTTCGAAACCGTGTGCAATTTGTGGTTTTCAAGGTCTGGTAAATACTTTTTTGAACCTTCGTGAGTGCAGTAAAACTTATAATTCGGATATGGCATCTTGTATAGCTCATGCAGCGCGCGCAATACATGTTGATCGAAGAGCATACCATGCGCCACAAAGGGCAGCCCTTCTACCCTATCCTTCACCTGACCCCAGAGATAAGGAAACGTCGGAGCCTTTTCAGTATCGGCCTTCTTGATGCCGTGAACCTTTGAGTTGTACCAGTCGTAATGGTTCGGAACCGGCTTCATCAAGCCATAGTAGCGTTCCACGATCTCATTATCTCGGACAATCACCAAACCCATGCTGCAAGCGCTGGTGAAGGCAGCGTTGGCCGCCTCAAAGTCGATGGCCACAAAATCATTCAAGTGTTCCTCAGGAATATACACCGGCTTTTCCTTGGGCTTGTCATTTTTTCTACGCCAACGTCTGCGCGGCTTATCCTGGTTCAATGCCTCAGTCACTGTATCTCGTTTTTGAAATTGCAAAGATAAATTTTTCTTGTCAATTCAAATAATAGTCGTATCTTTGATTGCGAAAACATTAACCTTATAAAACTCTTATTATGAAAAAGTACGTTTGCGACGTTTGCGGTTACATCTACGACCCAGCAAAAGGCGATCCCGATAGCGGCATCGCTCCAGGAACTCCCTTTGAAGAAATCCCTGACAGCTGGAGCTGCCCACTTTGCGGCATCGGCAAGGACAGTTTCTCAGTAATGGAATAATGGATACAAAAGCCTTGTTCAACATTGGTTACGGACTATACGTCCTGACCACCAATTACGACAACATCGACAACGGCTGCATCGTGAACACGGTGATTCAGGTCACCAGCAACCCTTTGCAGATTGCCGTAACGGTCAACAAGGGCAACTACACGCACGAGCTCATTAAGGACTCGTGCGTGTTCAATGTGTCGATGCTGACCACCGAGACGCCGATGAAAGTCTTTGAGCATTTCGGTTTCCAATCAGGCCGAAAAGTGAACAAATTCGCCGACTGCGAAGCTGAACACCGTGCCGTGAACCATGTGCTCTACATTCCGAAGTACACTAATGCCTACTTAGCCTGCCGTGTCAACAAGAGCATCGACTTCGGCACCCACACCATGTTCATCGCCGACGTGCTCGACGCCCAGGTGCTTTCCGACAAGCCTTCGGTTACCTACGATTATTACCAGAAAAACATCAAGCCCAAACCACAGCCCCAAGCCGAGATGCCTAAAGACGGCAAACGTCGCTGGGAATGTAAGGTTTGCGGTTACGTCTACGAAGGCGACTCCCTCCCCGAAGATTTCGTATGTCCGCTGTGCAAACACGGCGCTGAAGATTTTGAAGAAATAAAATGAAACAAATCAACTTAACCGATCATATCTATTACGTCGGCGTTAACGATCGTCACACCGACCTGTTTGAAAACCACATGGAACTGCCCAATGGCGTTTCCTATAACTCATATCTCATTGTTGATGAAAAGATTGCCTTGATCGACCCCGTCGAAGCCAATTTCTTGGAAGAATACCTCTTCAAGGTAAAGTCGGTGCTTGGCGACCGCAAGGTGGATTACCTTATTATTAATCACGACGAGCCTGACCATAGCAGCACTGTGGCTGCCGTACTTCGCGAGTATCCCGAAGTGCAGGTGGTGGGCAATGCCAAAACCTTTGCCCCGTTGGAAGCCTTTTATGGTCCCATTTCAAATAAGAAGACCGTTGCCGAAGGCGAGACATTGAGCCTTGGAACCCATACCCTTCAGTTCTTTATGGTACCCATGGTCCACTGGCCTGAGTCGATGGTGACCTACGAACAGAGCAATGGCATCCTGTTTAGCAACGACACCTTTGGTGGCTTTGGTGCCTTGAACGGCGGTATCTTTGACGATCAGGTTAACCTTGCATTTTATGAAGACGACATGCGCCGTTACTATGCCAACATCGTTGGCAAGATGGCCATGCAAGCCATGAAAGCCATTGAGAAACTCGGTCCACTCGACATCAAGATGATTGCCCCGTCTCATGGCCTCGTTTGGCGTTCGAACCCCGCTTGGGTGATTGGCAAATACAGCCAATGGAGCAAGCACGAAGGCGAGGAAGGCATTGTCATCGTCTACGGTTCCATGCATGGCAACACTGGCGTGATGGCCGACATCGTGGCTCGTGGTGCAGCAGAAGCAGGCATTAAAGAGGTTAAGGTTTATGACGTAGCCAAGACCGAGATCAGCTTCATCCTAAGCGACATCTGGAAATACAAAGGCGTGATCATCGGTGCCTGCGCCCATTATGCCAACATGTTCCCCAACATGAACCTCTTGACTCATGAAATCAACGAGTTCAAGCCTAAAAACAAGTGCTATGGCCTCTTCGGCGGTATGAGCTGGAGCGGCGGTGGCGTGAAGACCCTCGCCAAATACGCAGAGGAAGGCCAGTGGAATCTCGTTGCCGATAGCATCGAAGTGAAGGGTGCCCCCATCCGCGAAGAGGATTGGGATAAACTCTACAACCTCGGCAAGACTGTAGCTGAAACCATTAAACTCTCATAACCTAATCAAAAACAAAATGAAAAAACTTCTTTTCACACTCATCGCAGCCACGCTCATCTTCAGCGGCTGCAACAAAAAGGAACAATTCAAGGTGACTGTCAACCTTGACAACTCCGACAATCACACCGTCTATTTCTTCAAGGACGTGGAAGGCGTTCACCAATTCATTGACAGCGTCGCCTTCAAGGACAACCAAGTTGTGTTGAAAGCTGATTTCGACGACCCACAGACCTGCTACATCCTTAAATTTGATCCTACTGCCAACTGCGGCATCTACACATTCTTCACTGAAAACCAAAACACCACCATCACTGGTAACCTCCAAGAGCTGGAACGTTGGAAGGTGGAAGGCTGCCCTTCCATGGCCATCCTCACCGAATACCAAGAGCGTAGCCTCACCGAATTCGGCGAACCGATTATAGCTCTTTATGAAGAGATGGGAGCTGCTTACGAAGCTGACGATACCGTGAGAGCCGCCGAAATCGACGCCCAGATCAATCCGCTCGTTGAAGCCTACTATGAAGATCAAAAGAATTTCATCCGCACCAACTCCGACAACTATATCGGTCATTTCATGCTCACTGAAGCAATGAGAGACTATGATCTTGGAACGGTGAAAGAGCTTTATGAAGGCTTTACCAATGAGTCAATGTACAGCAAACGAGTCAAAGAGTTTATCGACAAGTATGGCCGTGTTGAGATTGGTCAGCCCTTCATCGACTTCACCCTGCAGACTGCCGATGGCACCGAGATCAACCTCGCTCAGGTCATTAATAATAATAAGGTGACCTTGGTTGACTTCTGGGCATCATGGTGTAGCCCATGCCGTATGGAGAACCCTCATGTAAAGGCTGCCTACGAGAAATACCACGATGCAGGCTTGGAGATCATCGGTGTCAGCGTCGATCGCGACGAGGCTGCATGGCTCAATGCTGTTGAAGCTGACGGCCTCAGCTGGACTCAAGTGCGCGATACCGACAACAGCGTCGCCATGGATTATATGGTGATGTACATCCCCTCCAACTTCCTCTTCGACGCCAACGGCGTGATGATCGCCAAAGGCCTCCGCGGCGAGGAACTCGAAGCAAAACTCGCCGAGGTGCTGCAATAACAGACCTTTAAGAATTAATGTAAAACAAAATGGGATGGCCTTTCGACCATCCCATTTTTAATACCTATGTGTAATAGGTGGCTTATTTGTACTCTGCCAAAACGTCCTTCACGCGGTCTGGAGTCATACGGCCGTACACCTTTTCACCGACTTCGATGACAGGAGCAAGACCGCAAGCGCCGACGCAGCGGAGGCAATTCAGTGAGAACTTGCCATCGGGAGTCACCTCGCCGACGCCAATGCCCAGCTGACGCTTCAGCTCGTCCAACACCTTCTCGGCGCCACGCACGTAGCAAGCGGTACCCAAGCAAACGCTAATCGGGTGCTCGCCTTTAGGCGTCATGGTGAAGAACGAATAGAATGACACGATGCCGTACACTCTTGAAACCGGGATACCCAGTTCCTTAGCTACAAGCTCCTGGATCTCAGCCGGCAGATAGCCGTACTCGCCCTGAACCTTGTGCAGCACGTTGATGACCTCACCAGCCTTGTTGCCATGTTCCTTGCAAACATTCTTGATGAAGTTGATCTTCGATTCTGATAATTTAATAACTGCCATAGTATATTTCCTTTCTATTAATTACTGGTTATTAATCCTCGCTGATCTCAACATGTTCCGACTTGTCGAAATAGTGGGTGTGCAGCAGTTCGTGTGACAGATGGCCGCAAGGCTCACCAAGATATTCCTTGTACAACTTGATGATTGAAGGATTCTCGTGTGACTTACGGATCGGTTTGCCAGCATCCTCGCGGTAGATGGCTTCTGTACGCTTCTTGATGATCTCGCTATTGCCATGGTGATAGGGCTGACCAGCGCCGCCGACGCAGCCGCCGGGGCAAGCCATCACCTCGATAGCGTGGAACTGTTCCTTACCTTCGCGGACTCTTTCGAGCAGAGCGCGGGCGTTACTCAGACCGTGAGCGATACCGATGTGGATAGGAGTACCGTTGAAGTCAACCCAAGCGTCACGGATACCCTCGATGCCACGGAGCTCTGTGAAGTCAATCTTAGGCAGCGGTTTGCCTGTGAACACCTCGTATGCTGTACGTGTGGCAGCTTCGATAACACCACCGGTGGCACCGAAGATGACAGCAGCACCTGTTGACTCGCCGAGCGGATCGTCGTAATCCTCTGATGGCATGTCTTTCAGGTTGAGGTTGAACTGCTTGATTAAGCGGGCAAGCTCACGGGTTGTGAGAACGTAGTCGATGTCGGGATTACCGTCCTTGTAGAACTCTTTACGCTTGCTCTCATATTTCTTAGCCAAGCAAGGCATGATGGAGACGACGACGAGGTCTTCTCTCTTGATGCCCATCTTCTCAGCCCAGTAGTTCTTAGCGATAGCGCCGAACATCTGCATAGGTGACTTGGCGGTTGAAGGAACGTCAAGCATATCGGGGAAGTTGTGCTCGAAGAAGTTGACCCAACCTGGGCAGCATGAGGTCAGGATAGGCAGACGGACTGACTTGTCGCCTTCCATATATCTCTTGATACGGCCGAGGAGCTCAGTGCCTTCTTCCATGATGGTAAGGTCGGCAGTGAAGTCGGTGTCAAACACATAGTCGAAGCCGAGGCGGCGCAGAGCGGCTGTCATCTGACCGGTAACGATAGTTCCGGCAGGCATTCCGAACTCTTCACCAAGGGCAACACGTGTTGCAGGAGCTGTGTTGACGATGACGGTCTTCTTGGGGTTGTTGATGGCAGCCATAACATTACGGGTGTCGTCAACTTCGGTAAGGGCGCCGACAGGGCAAACCTGGACGCACTGACCGCACATGACGCAAGGAGAGTCAACCATGTCTTGCTCGAAAGCGGGAGCAACGACAGCGCTGAAGCCACGGTTGACGGCGCTCAGGGCACCGACGGTCTGGATGTTGTTACACATGTTTTCGCAACGGCGGCACATCACGCACTTGTCCATGTCGCGCACGATGCTGGGCGACATATCTTGACGGTAGTGGCTCTGTTCGCCCTTGAAAGGAACCTCGCGGATACCGAGGTACTGGGCCAGGCTCTGCAGTTCGCAGTTGCCGCTCTTAGCGCAGGTCAAGCAATCAGCCGGGTGGTCGCTGAGGATCAGCTCAACGACGGTGCGGCGAGCGTTGATGACGCGGTTGCTGTGGGTCAGCACTTCCATGCCTTCCACGCAGTCAGTAGCGCAAGCCGGGGCCAGGTTACGACGTGGTTTGCCGTTGAAGTCCTTCACGACCTCGACAACGCAAACACGGCAGCCACCGGGTTTGTTTTCAAATTTCATTCCTGCCAGTTCAAAATAGCAAAGGGTAGGAATATGGATACCGGCCATGCGGGCGGCTTTCAAAATAGTAGTGCCTTCCGGGACCTGAATCTGTTTGTTATCAATTGTTACGTTAATCATACTTTTATCTCCTCCTCTATTTTATTTGACAGAAATAGCACCAAACTTACAACCAGAGATACAAGCACCGCACTTGATGCACTTGGTGGTGTCGATATACATTGAAGGCAGCTTGTGACCTTCGGCGATGTAGTCGGTCTTCGAGATGGCTTCAGCGGGGCAGTTCTTAGCGCACTTGCCGCAGCCGATGCACTTGTCGCGGTCGATCTCGTAGCTCATGAGCTTCTTGCAGACGCCAGCGCGGCACTTCTTGTCGACGACGTGCTCAACGTATTCATCCCAGAAGTTGTCGAGGGTGGAGAGGACAGGATTCGGTGAGGTCTGACCCAGACCGCAGAGAGCAGTGTCCTTGATCACAGCGGCGAGGTTACGGAGCTCCTGGAGGTCATCCATGGTGCCGTTGCCTTCGGTGATCTTGGTGAGGATTTCAAGCATACGCTTGTTACCAACACGGCAGGGTGAGCACTTACCGCAGCTCTCTTCGCAAGTGAACTCGAGGTAGAACTTAGCGATAGCCACCATGCAGGAGGTGTCGTCCATGACAACCATACCGCCAGAGCCCATCATTGAGCCAGCAGCAGCAAGGCTTTCATAGTCGATAGCGGTATCGAGGTGCTTCTCAGTCAAGCAACCGCCTGAAGGACCACCAGTCTGAACAGCCTTGAACTTACGGCCGCCCTTAATGCCACCACCGATTTCGTAGATGATGTCGCGGAGGGTGGTACCCATCGGGACCTCGATCAGACCGACGTTGTTGATCTGACCAGCCAGAGCGAACACCTTGGTGCCTTTTGATTTCTCAGAGCCGATGCTGGCGAACCAGTCAGCGCCCTTGGTGATGATGATCGGCACATTGGCGAAGGTCTCAACGTTGTTCACGTTGGAGGGTTGACCTTTGTAACCATGAACAGCTGGGAACGGAGGTTTCAGCGTAGGTTCACCACGCATACCTTCCATGGAGTGGATCAGAGCAGTCTCTTCACCGCAAACGAAAGCGCCAGCACCATAGCGGAGTTCGATATCGAAATCGAAGCCTGAGCCGAGGATGTCCTTGCCGAGGAGGCCGTATTCACGAGCTTGGGCAATGGCGATTTGCAGACGGTGGATAGCCAGTGGGTATTCAGCGCGGATGTAAACCAGACCGTGGGTAGCACCGATGGCGTAGCCGCAGATGGCCATAGCCTCGACGATGCTGTGCGGGTCACCTTCCATGATGGAACGATCCATGAACGCACCTGGGTCACCCTCGTCGGCGTTGCAGATGACGTACATCTCATCGCACTTGTTCTTTGCGCAGAGACCCCATTTCACACCGGTGGGGAAGCCAGCGCCGCCACGACCGCGAAGACCTGACTTGGTGACTTCGTCGATGACCTGTTGAGGAGTCATCTCGGTGAGGCACTTACCGAGAGCTTCGTAACCGCCGCGCGAGATGCACTCGTCGATGTTCTCGGGGTTGATGAAACCGCAGTTACGCAGAGCGATACGGAGTTGCTTACGATAGAAGCCCATGTGCTTCGAGTCGGCAACGTGTTCCTTGTTCTCTGGATCCAAGTAGAGC
>JAEEGH010011552.1_pt1 | contig 20001 bp, 13 predicted proteins | sample 9134181 | NCBI WGS metagenome assembly JAEEGH01 (sample SAMN16246544, study PRJNA631951) | gut metagenome | biome: gut microbiome; feature: rumen; material: DP-attached | host: Bos | place: Iran: Karaj | collected 2018-10 | reverse complement strand
TGCTGGTGATAACTACGCGTACAATAATGATTTCGTGGAGGTTCTGGACAAAGTGGAGTTGTGTGCGTTGCCAGACGCCATCTACAAGGCATACAAAAAAGTCCTGCCATCAAATAAAAATGCCGAAGACACTGAAAGCTCAAGTGAAAATGAAACAGACAATGCTGATGAGGAGGACGAAAAATGATTAAAGACGTCCAATACCAAGTAGAAGCAGTCAAGGAGCTTGTCAAAAAGACACGTGAGCTTTTGGAGGAAAATGGCACAAGGAAGAAACTGGTCTTCAAAGCACCGACCGGTTCAGGCAAGACCGTGATGGCCAGCCAGATGCTTGATGAATTGACCTCGGAGTTGGAGCAGGACGGGCAGGAGGTGGCCATCATCTGGATTGCCCCAAACAAGCTTCACCAGCAGAGTTATTTCCGAATGAAGAACTATTTTTCTGAAACGCGGGCGTTGTCGCCCGTAATATACGATGAACTGGACCATTCCATAGATGGTTATATTAAGCCAGGCGAAATCTTCTTCGTAAACTGGGAAAGCATCAACAGAGACACAAACGTTATGGTGCGGGATACGGAAAACTCCTCTTCCCTCTATGACTTGACCAGACGGACACAAGAGGACCATAATCTGCCTATCATTGTCATCATCGACGAGGAGCACATGTTTGGCGGCAGATATGCAACTCAATCAGAAAATGTACTGGCGACGATTCAGCCAAAACTGGAAATCCGCATTTCTGCCACGCCGATTACTGCTAATCCCGATGCCATGGTGACGGTCAGCCGCGAGAAAGTCATCAAAGCTCAAATGATCAAAAATGGCATCACCATAAATCCCAAGCTTTCAGGAGAGACGGAAGGGCTTAGTGAAAATGAGATTCTGCTTGACAGGGCGTTGGCTAGACGAAATGAAATCAAGAAGGCATACGAAACATTGGGCGTCCGCATCAATCCGTTGCTGTTGATACAGCTACCGAATGACAATAGTGATCAACTGAATGCTGATGAAACACTGCTAATTGAAGAAGTCAAGGCATGTCTGGAAAAAGAGTATGAAATCACGGCAGGCAATGGTAAGCTGGCTGTATGGCTCTCTAACGAAAAGACCAATCTGGACGGTCTGGAAGAATCTTATAATGTTGTTGAAGTGCTTTTGTTCAAGCAAGCTATCGCGCTGGGGTGGGATTGTCCACGTGCAACTGTGCTATTGATTTTTAGAGACATCAGAAGTACGACATTCGGCATCCAGACCGTGGGGCGCATTTTGCGGATGCCGGAACAGAAATACTACCCAAACGACCTGTTGAACCGTGGCTGGGTCTATACAAATCTGGAAAGTGCAATGGTGGTCATCAAGACGGAGGATTTGAACTACATTAGCAAGCCATTGAAGGCGGAACGGAGGGAGAATCTTACCAATGTCGAGCTGCCTGCGGAATACAGCGAACGGCTCAGCGCTGACCGCAACCGCATCGGCGCGGATTTTGGTAAAGTACTGGCCGACACTGCCAATTCATTGTGGTTTAGCCGCAAAATCCAAATGCGGTTCGATTTCTCAGAAGAAGGGGAGAAGACAAAGCCTGCTAACAATTCAGGAGGTTATCTTCCGGGATTGTCAAAATTAGACGATCAAGAAATCGCCGACAACCGTGAAAAAGCCGAGGCTGAAGGCATTGATTTCACTGGCCATCGTATCCAGACAGAAGATATTCCTGTCGATATGGAAATCAAAGGAGAAGCTGGTGAATATAAAGTTGAGCAGGGAAAGGTCATCCGATATGCTAAAACTCAAGCGGAGGTAGAGCGGGAGTTGACTAGATTTTACCAAACACTGCTAAATGGCTACGAGAAGCAAAGTGCGGTCTCAATGCGCAGCTATATTATTACATTCATGGAGGAAATGTTGGGTGTCTTCGAGACAAATGTGCCCAAGACTATCCTCTACAAAAAAAACCGTCCACATTTCGAGAAATTGTTCAGAAAGGCGATTGAAGCCTATACGAAGAAAGTGAACGAACGCCGCGCCAAGGCGAAAAACAGAAGCTTCAAGCTATATCATTGGCTTGTGCCGGAATCAAGGGAATACAATGAAAACACCAATAAGGTTGTGCCTGCTCATATCCACGCATTGGTGCCGTTTATCCGCCAAAACGGAGCCTCGACGCCAGAACAGCGCTTTGAGGCATTTCTCGAAGCCAATCGGGACTATATCGACTGGTGGTACAAAAATGGTGAAAGCGGCAAACAAGACTACGCCGTTGGCTATACAAAAGCCCAAACAGGAGAGCGCAGTCTTTTCTATGTGGATTTCATCATCCGAATGAAGAATGGACAAGTTTGCCTCTTCGATACAAAATCTCAGGCAAGCGACATCGACGCTCCAGCAAAGCACAATGCATTGCTTGCCTATATGGGAAGTGGTGAAAATGCACATCTGCATTTGATGGGTGGAGTCATCATCCAAAAAGGAGAGAATTGGTATTATAGCCGCCTGCCTATAGAGAATACAGACGATATAACGAATTGGGATGCCTTCCACCCTGATCAATATGAGAAGAGAAGTGAGGCGTGATCATGAACAACAAAGGTTTAGACGGCAAATTCCTGCACTACGGCATCCGCAAAGGTGATTTGGAAATCATCGAAAGCCTGTGCGACAAATACGAACTGGACAAGGAATGGGTGGAGGAGCAACTGCTAAAAGCATACCATGAGCGCAAGGTCAACACCATTGAGATGTCCAGCAGTGATGTGGAACAGGTTGTAAACAATGCAATCCAGCAACTTGTGGCGAACAAGCTATGATTATCAAACGAGTCAGAATCAACAACTACAAGACATACCTGTCGCTTGATTTGGATTTGTCAGTGGCGGAAGACCGTCCGATCATTCTCATCGGTGGCGCGAACGGCGGTGGAAAAACGACGCTGTTCGAAGCCATCTATGGTGCGTTGTACGGGCTGAAAATCAAGGATCAAGCATATTTCCATGAGTTGCTGAACAATGGTGCTTTAGGCAAGGTGAAGCCTGCCATTGAATTGGAAGTCACTTTCTCAGGACAGGTGTTGACAAGGGAACAGAAATATATTCTGCGACGTACCTATACGCTCAATCCGGAAGGCAAGCCATTGGAGAACGTTTATCTGAATATGGATGGAAATGCTTTTGCCTACGGCACTTCCACGCCTGCTGCACAACGAATCAAGAGCGAACAGCAGGTCAACAAGATCATCAAGGCCAATCTTCCGCAGGAATTGAGCAAATATTTTCTCTTTGACGCCATGCAGTCCAGTGATCTGCTCAAGGATGGCGTGTTTGCGCAAATCATCCGTGAGAATTTCGAAAATGTGATGGGCTTCAACAAATATGTCCTGTTGCGGAAGGCGGCTGAGAAGCTCCAGCAGGAGAAGGCTTCCGAACGTCTTGCGGCGGAACAGGAAAAGGCCGAATATGACCGACTTTGTAAAGCAAAAGATGAGATTGACGAAAAACTGAAGGAGAACACTGTTCAACAGGATGGAATCAGCAAATTCCTTCAGTCCGTGAAGGATGACTACGACAATGCCAAGGCAGGGGCTCGCAATCTGGAGGCCACCAGACAGAAAGTCGCTGATTTGGAGGTACGTATTGCCGATGTCATAAAAAGCTCCGCTGTTTATTCAGATGATCTGAAGGCGATGGTGGAGAGTTTGGAGGCTAACATCTTCCTTCCACGGCTGGCGGCTGAAATCGCTCCCGAAGTAGAGGGCATCCTGCGTGAAAGGGAAGAAAACCGTCAAAATGGCATTGAGACCTATTCGGAGGAAAAAGTTCGTGAAATCGCCAAGAAGATTTTCGCCTATCTGAAAGAAATAGCGGTGCTTTCCAGCGACATTGACGAAGAAAGCGTAGTCTCATATCTTATGCTGAAGCAGGAAAAGAATGGGAAATCGTCAAAATATGAATTTCTGGACGAAACGGATGTCAATGCTTTGGCAACCTTGCTCAACAACAGTGGCAACAACAACTTTGCGAGACTCAATGAATCCCGACAGGCTTGCGAGGCAAAGATTGCCAGTTTTTCGGACTTGCAGTTGCAGAAGCAGACGTTTGAACGGCAGTTGATTGGCGGCAACGATGAACTCATCGCGCAATACGAAAGCAAGGAAAACGAACTGCAAAAATTGCGGGACGATGAAAATGCTCTCTTGGAGAAACGCAGAACATTGGAAAAGAAAATACATCAATTTGACATCGCCATTCAGCAGGAGCCTGATGTCAAATTCGATACATTGGTGAAACTGAAGCCGTTCTTCGAAGAAGTCGCCGACACATTGCTGAAACGCAAGCGTGAGTTGATTGAGACCGAGATGCGGGAACAGCTCAACAAGCTGCTGGTGTCCTACAAAGGCGTGATTTCGAAGGTATGCCTCAGCGATTCGCTGGAAAATTTCAGCATCAAAATGTACCACAAGGCAGGGAATGAGATTTCTTTGAACCAATTGAATGCCGCCTCCAAGCAAATATTTATACAGGTTCTGTTGAAAGTCCTGCGAAATCTTGGAGACTACAATCCTCCGGTGATGATTGACACGGTAATGGGCGTCCTGGACAACGAAAGCCGTGACGCCTTGATGGAGGAATACTTCCCGCAATTGGCGGAACAGACCATCCTGCTTTGCACGACATCGGAAATCCGCAAGGATTCTGATTACATCAAGCTTGAACCGTTTATCTCCAAAACCTACACCTTGAAACGTGATGTGGAAAATCAGTGCACCGATGTGATGGATGGTTATTTTGGAATCCAATTAAATAATGATTGACGGAGGAATGCACATGGCTATCAGTTTTGACAACATACGGCAGGCCGAAGGCATTCTTGACGAGCTTACGCCTTTGAAAACCAAGATAGAGGAGAAAATCAATCTTTCTCAAATTGTCGGCAACGAGAAAAGAGTCACGCTGACAGGCAATAAAATCATGCGCATCTGCCTGATTGCTGGGCTGGCTTTGGGTGAACAACGGAAATGTGAAGATTTTGAAAATATTCAGCTTTCAAAAAACAGTTCGCGAATCTATAGCAGTTTCTTTACCCTCAATCAAATGCATACAATTTTCGGGGCGGTCTTGAAGTTGCGTTACAAGGACTGTCAGATTGACTGGAGCGACAGCCCGACTGTTTCACGGATTGTTGCTTCTGAAATGCGCCGTGGCTTCAAGCATTTGATGGATGATAACAATCTCAATGATTTCTTGTTTACCATGACAACGGCACATGGAACTTCCCATGCGATTCCCGCCCTGAATCTGCTAATCGGCAATTATGATGATGAAGAAATGGAAGCGGTCTTGCCTATCAACGATACCAGCATTCCCAATACCCAAATTCTCATTGCAGGATCCACTGGTTCGGGAAAAACCAACTTGCTGGCGGTGTTGATTAACCAATTGAGAACACTTTCTTCTGAAACTGCGTATCCGGTCAATTTCCTGCTGTTTGACTACAAGGGTGAGTTTTCCGATCCAGCAAATGACAATTGGCTGACATACTTTGATGTTGGGCGTACTTGTATTCTTGATCCAGTACAGAATCCTTTGCCGTTCACGCCGTTCAAGAATTTTTCCGGCAAGTCCATTAATGAAATCAACCTATATTCCACTGAAATGGCTAACGCGCTCTGTGCCATTGACAAGACCAATATCAGTGCCAAGATGAGCAACCGTCTGAGCGAGGCGATTGTGGATGCATACAAGCAGACGAATGGACTTCCTATTGCATTCGATTTGATTCTATCACACTACCAAAATAAAATGTCCAATCCAGAAAATGATGACAGCGTCACGTCAGTTTTGAAACAATTGGTTCGCAACAACTTGTTCGATAAGAAAGACAAAGCGAATTTAGTCGATCAATGTTTCATTGTCAAGATGGATTCCTTCCCCAAGGATGGCCCCATAGCCAAGGCAATTGTCTATTTCATAGTTTCCAAACTCAATATCCTGTATGAAAACCTTCCCCAGCAGGCCAAGGAAGATAACTTGGTGCAAATCCGTCACTTCACCATCATTGATGAAGCACATTATATGCTGGATTTCGACAATCGCCCATTGAGAAATTTAATTGCCGTGGGCAGAAACAAAGGGCTGAGCATCATTCTGGCAACGCAGAATATGGAAAGCTTCAAGAGCAAGCATTTTGATTTTTACGCCAATGCACAGTATCCATTGATTATGAAACAACAGACCATCTCGGATTCTGTTATCAAAGATTTGTTTGGTGTCAGTGGCAAGGAATTACAGGAAATACGATCGGAAATTGCTGGCCTTCAGAAAGGCGAATTGATCATCAAGGATCAGAACGCTTTTCAGCTTGACATAGGGAAAAAGTACAAGAAGATTAAGGTGACGCATCTTATTTGATGGTAGGGAGATATGACGCATGTATCCCGCCTTCGCATGGTAATTCGCGGGCGTTGCCCGCGTGCGACGGCGAGACGCCGCCGCCACACCGTTCCGCCCTGCGGACAAGTGCCGTCCTTCAGACGGTGATTAGGTGATGTTCATGCTCCTCGCACTGAAGTGCTAGGTTACCACAACTATCGCCTTTCAGGTGAGTTATGCCCTTTGGACAGTGGCGCCCTTGCGGGCGCTATGGTTAGGAGCTGTTTTTCCCCATGCTGCGCGCCGCTTCGGGCGCTTGCATGGGGTTACCATTGTTTCACACTCCGTGCGATGTCGCTTCGCGACGGTACTCGTTTCTGGCCAATGACAATCTCTACTGGATCATATAGTTTTGGGCCTAAATAACTATGGTCAGTACATGGTTTAGATTCAAGATCGTGTTCCCAAAAAGTCAGACGTCTGACTTTTTCGAAAAATATCCAGACGTCTGGACATTTTTACATAGGTTTTTCTTATTCAGGATGTTTGTCGTAAGAATGGTTCGCCGGAACCTCAATGGATAGCCGATGAGAATAGTGTGACATTGATACTTACTGTCGCAAAAGGAATGGAACGTTATCGAAGCACAGAGAAAAGTAAGGAGAAAAGTAAGGAGAAAAGTAAGGAGAAAAGTAGGGAGAAAAGTAGGGAGAAAAGTAGGGAGAAAAGTAATGTGGGCCCAAGTGGAAGGGGGCCCAAGTGGAAGGGGGCCCAAGTGGAAGGGGGCCCAAGCGGAGAGGGGCAGCAAGTAGCGGAGTGGGATAACGGAAAGGGACGAACGGGACGAACGGGGGACGAAAACGACGAAAGGGACGAAAGCGACAACTATAGTCGCTTTCGTCCCTTCTGTCCTTTTAAATCCTTTTGTCTCTTTATTTGATAATCCCAAGATCTTTGGCGGTAACGATTTCTGTCTTGTATGAACCGTCGGTGGAGATGTCGTAGATGCGGAAGCCTGGATTGCCGTCGTTATAGGAATGAAGGGTGGCGGCTTTGCAGAAGCCGAGGCGGATGCCGTTCTTGTCCGTCACGTCGAACGTGTTCATGTGGTCGTGGCCGAAATAGACGCCTTTCAGGTTGCCCATCTTCAGCCAGCTCTGGTAGAGCGTGCGGCCTTCGTAGGTGTGCTCCGCGTCCGTGTAGGCGCCCCAACGCGGCGGGCAGGGCTTCTCCTTCAGTTCGCCCGTGCCGATGCCTTCGGCAAGTTTGTCGAAGGAGTTGACATCGTCGTTCCAGACGGTTCCCGCGGGCTTGATCATGTAGCAGTTGCGTTGCTTGATCCAGACCATGTTGGCTTCCGGAATGACGTATTTCTTCAGTTCTTTCGACCACATGGCTTTTTCGGGTAGTTTCTTGATGTTCTTGTTGAGCGGTTTGCTGAAGAACGCATCGGCATCGCCTTCCGCAGCATCCTCTGTTTCAAGGATTTGGATATTGGCGGGACGGGATGGGACATGGATGAGCACGTTCGTCATATTGACTTCACAGATGATGATATGCTGGAACCATAGGCAGGGCAGGACGCCCGCATTCTCTTCGTACCATTTAATCTGATCTGTGCGGCAACCGTTGTAGCCGCCGCCCTGTGCGTAGTCGCCGGAATCCATGACGATCAGATTGAAGACCGGCTTGTCGCCTGAATACAAAGGAATTGCGCCGCTGCCGACGCCCGACAATTCGGCGATGTCGAAATCGACGAAATATTCGCCGCCCATCTTTTTGTAGATGTCGTACTGTTCCTGCCGTGTGTAGAATTCGTCGCCTTTGCGTTCGGAATCATGGTTGCCAAAGGTGACGGCATGCGGAACTTTTTCCTCCACGAAAATGTTCATGAATTCAGCGACGACTTTCTCGAATTCGCCGTGTTTGTTGCGGGAGCTTGTGTTGTCGCCCGTCAGAATGATGATGTTCGGACGGTATTTCTGGATGCCTTGACGAAGCAGCTTTTTGACTGGTTCTTCCAGCGGGAAAGCGCCTTGCGGATCTGTGATCTGCATGACACGGAATTGTCCGTTTGCGTCAAAGGAGAATTTCTGTGTGAGATTCGGCGAATAGGCTGGCAGTTTGGTCTGCGCCATGAGCGACATGCAGGTGAGCGAAAGGGCGAGCGAGAGGATTTTCTTCATGATGGAAACGACTCCTGTGATGGATGGTTGGAATGAAAAATCAAACAACATAACGTACATGATTTCATGATTTTTCAAGGCGTTCCAACGAAAATTTTTGAAAAGCCATTGTTTTTTGCAGTTGTGCGGGGGTTGTAATGTCATTTGATTCGGCTAGATTAATGAAAGTTTGAGAACGGGCATGAGTTGAAATGCCATTCATACAGAAAACATATTCCATCAGGAGAAAGAAATGGGCAAGAAAATCGTCGTTATCTCATCAAGTCCGCGTGTGGGTGGCAATTCAGACTTGTTGTGCGACCAGTTTGTGAAAGGTGCGCAGGAAGCAGGGCACGACGTGGAGAAGATCAATCTGGCGACTCTGAAAATCAATCCATGCCGCAGTTGCTATGCGTGTCGTGATTCGCAGCGTTGCGTACAAAACGACGATACACGTCCTGTCATCAATGCGATGCTGAATGCGGATATCATCGTCTTGGCATCGCCTGTTTATTTCTATTCCATCAGTGCGCAACTCAAGGCGCTGTTCGATCGTTCCATCGTCATCTTCCCGCATCTGACCAATAAGAAATTCTATTACATTCTGACGATGGCGGATGACAATGTTGAAAAGTTCAATGGCCCGTTGACGGCGTTGCGCGGCTTCCTGGAATGCTATGAAGGCTCGGAAGAGGCCGGAATGGTCTGCTGCGCAGGCGTTTATGATTTCGCCGAAGTGCGTGATAAGCAGGAAATGCAGCAGGCGTATGATATGGGCAAAAAGATAAGCTAAAAGCTTAAGGCTTAAAGCTTAAAGCGAATGACAGAGGAAATAGAAATGCCAGAATATTACATGTTGTCATTTTCGTCCCATCAAGATCGTGCGGCGAGACTTGGCGAGACGGTGAGTTTCTACGGGACACTGCTGGATGCATCGCGTCGCGTTTTGGGCGCGACCATCAAATGGCGCATCGAACGGAACGCAAGCGAATTGGTCGCCGTGGGAGAATATCCGTCCGATTCATACTTGAGCGGCGCGTCGTTCAAGGCGGAGAAAAACGGCTGGTATCGATGCACATTCGACGCATATCTGGACGATAAATGGGTCGCCGTGACGTCGATCGGCGCATTGGTGGCGCCTAAAACCATCAAGCCGACGTTGCCTGTGCCAGCGGATTTCGATGAATTCTGGCAGCGACAGCGTGAACGTGTGGATGCCATTCCCATGAATTTACAATTGACGCCGCTGGAAAAGGATTCCGTTGTTGAAGTCTTTGATTTGCAGGCTGATTGCACAAACGACACGCCAGTCAGCGGCATTTTCGCACGACCTGTGAACGCGAGAAAAGGCGGTCATCCGGCAATATTGGTGCCGCATGGTGCAGGTGTCCGTTCCGCAGGGGAAGGGCGTTTCCTGTCATTTGCGGCGAAAGGATTTTTGTCGTTGGACATCAATGCACACGGCTTGCCGAACGGCAAGCCTGTGGAGTTCTATGATAAAATAGGCAATGACGATCTGATGGGATATCCGTTACGCGGTTTTGACACAGGCGATCCAGAGAAAGTCTATATGCTCGGTGTGTTCCAACGTGTGTATCGTGCGTTGGAGGCGCTTGTTGCGATGCCGGAATGGGATGGTCGAAATCTGTGGATATTCGGCGGCAGCCAGGCGTCGTGGCAGAGCTTCGCGGGTGCGGCACTGATGCCGAAAGTCAGCGGCATCTCCGTGTGGATTCCCGCTGGCGCGGACATGGCAGGCGGCGGATGGCCGTTCAACTACTATGCCGGCAAGACGGTTCCCGAAGCCATGCGCCATACGATGGCGTATTTCGACAGCACGAGTTTCGCGACGCGAATCGACAAGATTCCCGTCATTTGTGAAGCGGGCTTGGCCGACGTGGTCTGCAAGGCGGACGGCGTCATGGCGGCCTACAACAGTCTTGAGACGAGAGACAAGACGTTGAATCTGCATTACCAGATGGGGCATGAGACGCTGGAAAGCGAAATCGCCGAAATGGAGAGATTTATCATGACACATCTTATTAACAATTAACAATTAACAATTAACAATTCATAATTATTTATTGGAGACATTCATGAGTATGCGTGGATTTTTGACTGGATTGTCGTTGATGGCGCTGTCGGCGGCGGCATTGGAAATCAACAACTTTGTGGAGGCGGATGGTTTCCCCGTGCTAGTGCCGTCGGTGCAACGGCTTACGCGAACGGAAGGGACGTTCGCCATGCCGAAGCAACTGCTGGTCGCCGCCCCGAAAGGCGCGGAGGCGAATGTGGAACTGATCGGCAAGGCGTTGTCGAACCGCTTTGGATTGTGGCATGCGGCTGCGGCGAAGGCCGATGAAAAGGCGCATGTCACGCTTGAACTCGACAAGAAAGGCGTGCCCGAATCAGAGCAGGGCTACACGCTAGATGTCACGGCGGACGGCGTGTCCATCAAGGCGCGGTCGTTGCAGGGCTTGTTCTATGGTACGCAGACGTTTATCAACTTGATGACGAACAACATCAAGACGTTCATTCCGTTCTGCCATATTGAAGATTGGCCGGATTTGGAATACCGTGGCGCGTTTCTCGATATCCGTTCGATGAAGAATTCCGAAGTGGATGCGTATTGCAAGTTGATCGATGCCTTCGGCGCGTTGAAGCTGAACGTGATGGAGACGAGTTTCAGTGCCAACCTTCCATTTGAGAACGATCCTTTCACAGAGCAGAAGGAGAAACTGACGCGCGAATCCGTTGAGAAGATCGTCGCCCGCGCGAAGGCGAACTACATTGAAATCATTCCGCATCTACAGGTCATCAGCCATGAGCAGTGGCTGCGTACGCATCCAAAATATTTGACGGATATTACCGCCATTCCGAGCTATCCGGGCAAGCATAATTCCATGTGGAACAACACGATCTGCTTCGCGAAGCCGTTGGGGCGGCAGTTGACGGATCTGGCCATCCGTGAAACGGTCAAGATTCTCAAGCCGAAGCACTTCCATATCTGCATGGATGAATTCGTCCTATGCAAATGGCAGAAATGCAACACCTGCAAAGACGGCCACACATTGCAGCAACTATTGGACGAAGTCGATCACAATATACAGCTTGTGAAATCGCTGGGCGTGCAGCCCATCATGTATCACGACCAGCTAATCGCAGCCCGCAACGGCAATGTCGAGATGAGCGAAGCACTGATGAAAGCCGTGCCGCGTGACGTCGTCATGAGCATTTGGGATTATGCCGAACAGCCGCGCGAGGCGCAGTTCGACGAATTCCGCAAGCAGGGCTTCGGTGACCGCGTCGGGGTCAGTTTCTGCCATCGGTTGACGAACACGATGACGATTCCGCTCATGGCGAAGAAATTGGATGGCATCGGTGCGATTCTGACGTATTGGGGCTGGCTCAGGCAGTATTTCATCAACGAGACGCAGGTCAATCCGAATGCGGCGGCGGGTACGGCCATCACGGCGGAATACGCATGGCATGCCAACGGCGACACGCCGATTCCCGCATTGGCGTGGGATCCCGCGTTCGAGATGCGCAAACGGCTGGGCGGCAGCGTCTTCATGCAACGGCCAGGCGTGAAGCGGGCCGCAATTCCGCTCGAAGCGGTCTGCAACGCCCGCATTGGTGACGATTACAACTTCCCGCTCTTCAAAGCAGCTGAAGCCAAAGCAGTTGCAGAGGCCGCGAAGAATTCGCAGGAAGCCTTCCAGATTGCGACGACGGCGGATGGTGGCCTCGCGGCCATGACGTTCAGCGGCGGCGACGACATCTACGCGAAAGAAGCCGTGACGGTTCCCGTCAACGGCAAGATAGGCGGCATCTCCCTGTTGCTGACGGGCGGTCTGCCGGACAAGCCGCAGGACTATGACTATTACCATTCGCGCACGATGCCGAAGGTCGCCGATTTCATCGTGACCTATGCGAACGGGAAGACAGTGACCGCGCCGTTGCGCTATCGTTTGGAATTCAACAACTGGAACAGTCAGGCCAGCGGCTTCAAGTCGCGTTTCGTGTTGCGCGGCAACGATGCTGAAGGCCGCAACTATTCATTCTACGCGTTCGACTGGCACAACACGCAGCCGGACGAACCGATTGTGAGCTTCACGCTGAAACCCACGAATGTGGGCGGTGTGGCATTGGCGGTTCTTGCGGCAAATGCCTTCCGTCCAACGGAATACGAGCCGAAGGCGGGCAAGTTGCCAAAGAAGCTCATCTCGGCTGGAAACGGCGACGAACTGGATCCGAAGGAGGTCCATGTGCTGGCGGATTTCGAAAACGGCATGCCCGGTTGCAAGGTGAGATTCGAAGGAAAATTCGACACGCAGCCTGAATTCCACATTATCGACGATCCGACGGCGCTTGGAAAGGGCAAGAAGGTTTTGGAACTTGTCGTGCCGCCGCAGTCGAAAGACGCCAAAGGCCGTGCGCGTGCCATTCTCGACATTGAACTGCCGAAGGAGCGCGGCGATGTGGTGACGCTGTTTGCGGACTACAGCTTGAGCGATCCGAAGGCGAACGTCCACAGCGGCTTTTATCGGACGGATCGTACGATGGACCGCTACTACGTGATGTACGACTTCCCAGAGCCTGAAAAGCCTGGCCAATGGAAGCATTGCGTCGCGCCATCCTTGTCGCAAGTCCTGACAGGCGATGCACTTCCGCAATCTGATCTGACAACGGTCCGCTTCTCCATTTGGTTTGCTGATTACGACAAGCCTGTCATTTTCCGCATTGACAATGTAGGTTATATCGAAAAAGACATGAAGTGGATGCAGACGGTTCTGAGCGAGAAGATTGGGAAATAGTGGTTAGTGGCCAGTGGTCAGTGGTTAGTGTATGGCCTCTTGAATTCTGAGAGAATTCAAGAGGCCATTTCAGTTTTTAGAACTTGATGGAATTGTGCTGGAGGGAGATCCATGGCAGTGTAATGAAAAACGTCATGAAATCATGACAAGTCATTGCCATTCCTGCAAAATCATAGCAAGTCATAGTAAATCATAAAAAGTCATCAGAAGTAATAAAATATAGTGAAATAGATATTTATTAAGGATATTTAATTGACTTCTGCCATTGCCGTGCTATGTTGTGTCGTTGCCAGAAGGCTTCAAGGCCGGGAGAAAGGACAGAACAACAACGGAACATACGGCTATGGAACAAGATACGAAATTGCAATTCAGCTCATTGGGGCACAATCTGCTGAGCGGACAAGACAACCCGGACGGAGATCCCCTCATCAAGAGGATATTCAGCAACCGGGAAGTCCTCGCATGGCTGCTCGTGCATTTCATCGACGAATACAGGGAATGCACCGTGCAGGAGGTCATGGAGAAGTACCTTCCTCAGGCACGACTGGACATCGGCAGGATACCCGTCCATCCAGGGGAGGCATCGCCGGAGAGCGTCCCGACGGGCAACGTGGAGGACAAACAGCTTGCGGAGGGGACGACCGTGTTCGACGTCGTCCTCCTGCTGCCCTCCCCGAACAAGCCGAACAGGTCGATCGGCGTCGTCATCAATATTGAAGTGCAAAAAAATGACTCACCGGGCTATCCAATTGAGTCACGCATGGTATATTATCTATGCCGTACGGTATCTTTGCAGCATGGTGTCACGTTCACGAAGAGCGACTACTGGGGCATCCGCAAATGCTATTCGCTGTGGTTCTGCCCTGAGCTGGACAAAGGCGAGGCACCGTCCATCGACCGCTTCTTCATCAAGGGGGAGCGCGTGTTCGGCAAAGGCGAAATCACCGCCGATAAGGCGGACTATGACCTTCTCGAAGGCTGCACGGTCCGTTTCAACAACGACCCGACATACCCTGTGAACGAAGAGATCCGCTATCTGCAATTACTGTTGACAGACATCGCCGGTCCGCTGGAGCGGCTCGACGAGTTACATGAAAAATATGGTTTAAGCAAGACACGGGAGGCTGAAGACATGTGCAATTATTCGGAGTATTTGAAACAGAAAGCGAAAGAGGAAAGAGATATCGAATTCCTTAAGCGCTTGGAGATTCGCCATTATAGCGATAGCCAGATCATGGAACTGTTGGAAATTGATATTGAGAAATTGAAGTCTTTGCGTAAAAAGCTTCAGGAGAAGCATGCCGCCGTCATGGCCGATTGATGGTTTGCGAATAACTAGGGGAGTCCTGGCTAGCGTAGATACCATAAGGATTATGGGACATGAATGATATTATTTGGCGCGGCATCTGGAGAATTGAATGTAGTTATTTCATTCTTCTGATGTAATCAACCTTTTGTCCCTGAAGGTCGATGACGAAGTCATAGCATGGGCCAAGCCACATTGATACGGGAAGATGCTCACGGGAAAGCGTATCATACGTGGCGGCCTTCACATGCCAGCATGGAATCCTTTTGGTGATATTGGGTATGAGTTTGTCATCGTCGTCATCGTCATCACTTGAAAAAGAAATTGAACGGTATCTTGCCAAGTCGCTGTCATTCAAGAGCAAGTGGAAGTCGGTGAACATTGCGGGACCGAATGACGTATGCGCTCGTTCAAATTCACATATCCGATCGCTTAACATTTTGATGATATTCTTGTCCATCGTGCATTCGGACAGCCACTTGCGTTCTTGTTCGGAAAACGTGACAGGCAGTCGTGAATAGAAAATGCGCGGTCTGTTTTTGTAATGTGGAATGACAACAACTACTTTTCGGCAGTCGGCAAGATTGTCGAAAACAGCGATTGTGGACAAAGTGCAATCCGTATTATTGAAAAGAAATTGTTTGAATGACTTGTCATGCGAAAGGTCTTTGGGGATGATTTCCGCCAAATCTTTATCAATACATGGGGAAAAGCTTTCCATATCTTCAAATTGCCTGCAATGATAAACAAATAGGGAGCGCAAGGCCCAAGTCTCTTTCGCCATTTTGTTCAGACGCTGCAAGTTCTTACAAAGCAAGGTATCGTTGAAAGGAATCTTCTCGAAGGCATCCAGCGTGTCATATTCGTACGGATTACATTGACAAAGCGCCTCCAGCTTGGTCATTTGGCGGATGGTGTTGCGTAGATGACGATGGTATTGTTCTATGTTGCTGAAAACAACTTTCTGAGTATCATCGTTGTCATCATCGTCATCGTCGTCGCCTTGAATTTTACTCACTTTCTCATAAAAAGCTTTACGTTTTTCTTTGCCCTCTCGGGAACACATTTCGCATTCGGAGATGACAGTCTCTTCTATGATGCTTTTGCAGGAAACAAGACAGAGCAATTGACATAGTAGGATGGACGCAGAAATCAGAAGGTTGATTGGTTTCATAGTCATCTCCATTTTATATAAAAACGATGCAAGCAAGCCTTATGGCATATTGATGTCTCCGGGGTGAAGGCGGTTGTGGGAATGAAAGATGTTTCCCGTGTCGTCGTATTCGGAGTCGATGATATCGTCGTTTGTGCCGAAGACACGGTCTTTGCCTGCAGAAATTCCCTTATGGTATGTATCTTCCTTTAAACGGATTGCAAAGAATGTCATGGGAGTGCCCCAACGGTCAAGACATACATTTTCGGTCTTGCCAAACGGCCAATCATCTCGGCAAGCGACAGCAAGTTCTGAAATGTTCGTTGGATTGGTTACGTCTTCGCTCAAAGGAATGTTCTTGTGTTCACCCAGATAGTTGCGAAGCTGATAGTTGAGCTGGTGCAAATCTTCCCATGCCACGACATTGTCCAGATCGCGTTTGAAGGAGATGGCAAACATAACTCCGACAAGAAGCAACACAAGGCCAATGGCGGCTGCAGCCACCTTGATGGGATGTTGTTTGATTCTTGAGGCAATAGACATTGGCTAATTAGCTGTTGCTATTTCACTGGAACTGTGTTGTAGCGGATCAGATCGTGGTCGAAGACAAAGCGGCGGAAGCCATAGGTGACTTTGTCGAAAGAGACGCTCGTTGTTTCGGCACTGGAGAAGAGGATGCCGTTCCACTGATAGGTGAATGCCGTGTGGGTGTGGCCTGTCAGAAATGCCACAACGGGATATTGCTTCAGCTTGTCCTGCAACCACTTGCGACGCGATTTCGGCAAGTTGAAGTATTCTTCCTTTTCATCGGGCGATTCAATGAAAATCGGTGCATGCGTCGCGATGATGATCTTTTTGTTTGCGTTTTTCGCGGCATCCAGTTCTTTCTGGAAGAAATCGTCCATCTTCGCTGTTAGGGCTTCAATCGGATGCTGCCACAATTCCGTGTCCAAAACAATCAGACGGTAGCCGCCCGACGGCATATCGACGGCATAGAAAGTCGGGCCGAAAAATTCTTCAAAAATCGGTCGTGAATTTTTCTGTGCGACATCGTGGTTACCAGCGACGATATAGACGGGAAGCTTCAATCGCGACAGTTCTTTCTTGAAGACCGTAAGCGTCTCGCGATTCGTGATATGCATCATGTCGCCGCAGATTACGACCGCTTGGCAGTCGCTGTTGTTGAGTTTGTTGATTTCCTGCCGGAAACGGTCCATTTCGGCGTCGTAGTCTTTGAAACCGATCTGCGGGTCTGAAAGTTGTGCGAGAACAAGTGTGTCGAATTTCATCGCCGCATTCTCCTGATAGGAAAGTTTCATTTTGCGGAGTTCGTATGTCCCTTCGCCTGTGTAGGTTGGATCAAAACGCAATGATTTGATATTGCCGCCGTTGAACCATGTCCACGGCTTTGCAAGAACCTCTCCTGTCACCGTGACGGTGTGCCATTCGCCGTCAGTTTTGGGGACAGGAAGTTTCCATAGGCGGTAGTCGGAGAAGCCTTGTCCTTCCTTTGCGTAGAACAGATGGCCGTGATGTTTGATGGGGCCCGTCGCGCGATAGGTGTAAGTCAATGTGTTGTATTGATTTGGATCAATATCCACGCTTCGGTTGGCGACACATGGATTGTTGGCTTTGATGGTGAATAACAAGCCGTCGTCCGTAGGGGAGATTGTGCAATTAAGTGGATTGGTCCATGCATCAAAACCAGTGGTTTTGTTCCAGACGATGTCCGCAAAAATATTCATACATGCTACCGACAATATAGATAAGATGATTTTTTTCATGGTGGATTGATCCATAGATTATGCCTTGCAGCCGAGTGCCGTCCTACAGACGGATTAGTTCTTTTCGGTGGCATCCCCCGACTGAAGTCGGGGGTTACCCAACTGCCGCCTTTCAGGCGGTTATCAGAACTGCGCGAGCAGACGGCCGCCGTCGAGCAGATGGGAGGATCCGGTGATGAAGCCGCCATGCGTGTCGTCGCAGAGATAGAGGATGAAATCGACGATTTCCCACGGTTCGGCGGCGCGGCCGATGGCGGTCTTCATGTTGGCCATGGCGGCTCGCGTGAGAACGGGGCCGGGCATGATGCAGCAGGAGCGGACGTTGTGTTTGGCGCCGAGGGAGGCGATGGATTTCGTCACGCCGTGCATGGCGGATTTGGCGGCGGCGTAGTCGATGCAGCCCGCGGAGCCTTCTTCGCCGGAGACGGAGCCGAAGTTGATGATGACGCCGTGGTTGTGGTCGAGCATGTTGCCGATGCATGCGCGGATGAAGTAGAGGGCGCCTTTCAGATTGACGTCGATGCCCCACGAAATGATTTCCGGATCGCGGTCGCGGAAGGCGTCGTGGCATTTCCAGATGCGGGCGGAGGCGCCGCCGCAGGCGTTGATGAGGATGTCGATCTGGCCGTATTTTTCGATGGCGAGCTTGGCGGCGGCCTCCACTTGATCGTAGAAACGGATGTCCGCGACGACGCCCGTGGCCTCGCCGCCATGCTGGCGGATGTCTTCGGCGGCCTTCATGACGCCTTCTTCATTGATATCGACGAGCACGACTTTCGCTCCGGAGGCGGCGAGCTTCTGGCCGGAAAGAAGGCCCATGCCTGATGCGCCGCCTGTGCAGATGGCGACTTGTCCTGTGAAATCAAGATTGATTTGCATTGTTGTATCTCCTTAATATAGAACCACGAATGGACACGAATGGACACGAATGCATGTTGCGCGATTTTTTTAATGCGCGTAGCTGTCGTAGAGCGAATGGACGCGGAATTGCTGCTGGACTTCCTGCAGCGTGAGCGGCGTCTTGGGGATGAGCGTCAGATTGACGTCCGTCTTGGCGGGCATGAAGAAGAAGTTGTCGGAGAAGCGGGCATCCGTTTCGGATAGCTCAAGCCGCGTGAAGAGAGCGGGTTGCGACGATTTCAGACGGATCGCGAACGTGCCGTCGCCGTTGGGCGTGATGCGCCATGAGAACGTCGGCTGGAAGAGATCGAGATGCTTCGGCTTGTCGAATGTGTAGTAGTTGGAGGAGATGGTGATGCCGTCTTTTTCAAGCGTTGCGTAAAAGATGAGATTGCGGATGCCGGCTTCGGCGATGGCTTTCTTGCAATCGACCGTCAGGATGTTACGGTCTTCCTGCGCGACGGCGTGGCAGGGCAGTTCGCCGTTCTGCAAGTCCTTGCCTTGCAAATCACAAATGTGCCATTTGACGGTGAAATCACCATCTTCAAACGTCGTGTTGGAGACGTGGATTTCAATCTGTTTGCCGCCGTCGATTTCAAGCAACGAAAGCAGGTTGGGCGCGAAGAAACGTTTCGCGAGATAGTGGAGGGCCTTCCAACGACCGAAGGAGTCGATGGACGACCATGATGCGCAGGGCCAGATGTCGTTGATTTGCCAATAGATAACGCCCATCATGCGCGGCTGTGTGCGGCGTGCGTGTTCACAGGCGTATTGGATGGCCATGGCCTGCGAAATCTGCGTCAGCCACAGCGTTTCCTCCAGACCAGACGGAAGCTTATACCAATCCAACATATAGGCGAAAATCTTGCGGTTTCCCGTGTCGCCGCTGCGTTGGTGATAGTCCATGATGTAGCTTGTGAGATTGCGGTCTTGCGGATCCGTAAATGCTTTAACCGTCTTGAGTTCGGGGAACGACTGGAAGCCGAATTCGCTCATGAAGCGGTGCTTCCATGTGCGTTGGAATTCAAATGGCTTGCCGCCAAACCAGACATCCCAGCAGTGGGCGTCGCCGCAGGTCGGATCGTTGAAATTGCGGCGATCACCATGCGGCGTGTGGGGGCTGCACGGCCAGTAGGGCGTTTGCGGGGCGTATTCCGCGCAGACTTTCGGCAGAAGGTCGTCGAACAATTTGGAATAATCCTCCCACGACATCGCGCTGTTTGTCCACGTATCCGCGACGAGGCCCTGTTCAAGTTCGTTGTTGCCGCAGAGCAGGGCGAGAGCGGGATGATGGCGGATGCGTTTCAGATTGTCGATGAATTCCGCTTCGATGTTGGCCATAAAGGCTTTATCAAACGTCGGATAGGTGGAGCAGGCGAAGATGAAATCCTGCCAGATGAGCACGCCGAAGCGGTCGCAGGCGTCGAAGAAATCGTCCTGTTCGTAGAAGCCGCCGCCCCATGCGCGGAGGAAAGTCATGTTGGCGTTTGCGGCGTCGCCGACGAGAC
>JAEEGH010011551.1_pt1 | contig 20002 bp, 17 predicted proteins | sample 9134181 | NCBI WGS metagenome assembly JAEEGH01 (sample SAMN16246544, study PRJNA631951) | gut metagenome | biome: gut microbiome; feature: rumen; material: DP-attached | host: Bos | place: Iran: Karaj | collected 2018-10 | reverse complement strand
TGGGTGTAACAGTACGTTTTCACTAATTGATAATGGATAATTAGAAAATAGATAATCTTATGAAAACAATCAAATATAGCATCATAGCAATGGCACTTGGACTGGGCATGACGGCTTGTACCGACCTTGACGAGAAGGTCTACGACCGTGTTGACGCCAGTGTCTATTACCAGAACGAGACAAGTATCAAGGGTGCCGTGGCCGCTATCTACGGACAGACCTCACAGACGCTGGCTGGTGAGAACTTCTTCCACCTGTCAGAATATCCTGCCGACCAGATTACCTGGCGCGTATGGAATGGTGGTCTGTGGGGATGGGACGAGGCCGAGAAGACCGTCCTCTCATGGCATAACTGGAACTCAGAGTCTACCATCATCAAGAATGCATGGAATGGTGCTTGGACGGCTGTTGGTCTTGCCAATCTGCTGCTCAGTGACCTGCAGAATCTTGATGCTGCCTCTTTGGGCATGTCTGCTGACAAATTAGCTCAGTATGTTGCCGAAGTACGCACACTACGTGCTTGGAACTACTACTGTATCTTCGAGTTGTGGGGTGGTGCACTGCCGCTGAATATTTCTGCCAGCAGCGAGGTACCTGGTACTGCTGACCCTGACTGGAACACCTCTTGTAAGAAGATTTATAGCTTCATTGCTGCCGAGCTTGACGAGACTGCTGGTGCCTTGGCTAAGGACGATGCCAGCCACTCTATGGTGAATCGTGTAAACCAGGCAATGAACCGTTTGCTCAAGGCCCGCCTGCTGCTCAATGCTGAGGTCTTCATTGGCGAGAGCCACTACGACGAGTGTGAGACGCTCTCTAAGGAAATTATTAGCGGCACCTATGGTAACTACAGCCTCGACAGCAACTACCGCAATCTCTACAGCATAGACAATGTAAAGAGTCCTGAGGTTATCTTCGCACTTGCTGCAGAGGATGGACAAGGAGCCGCTAATGCCATCTCTAACGTCCGCACGATGGTGGGCATGTGGTATGGCTATGCTGACTACTTCGGACAGAGCTACGACGGCATCGGTGCCTGGAACTGTGTCTGCATGGTGCCCTCTTACGACAACTCAGGTACGGTACAGTCTGTTGGCGGTACCATTGGTGCCAAGAAGTTCTTAGACTATGGCGACAAGCTGGGTTCACCCTATGAGCGCTTTGACGATCGCGATATCCGCAAGCAGAACTACGTCTACGACGCTGCCACTAAGACCCATGGTCCTGGCATGTTCCTCAAGGGCACCGTACGCGCTAACTTTGGTACGGGCGACGTGCTCAAAGCCGATGCCGACCGCGATGGTCAGGACCTGGTCTATGTTGACCAGCTGGGCACCTTCCTGGGGCAGGGTCGTGCATTGGAGACTGTTATGAGTCCTCGCTGGGGCGAGACCAACTCTGGCGTCCGCTTGGTGAAGTATCCGCTCTATCCTGCTGATGCCAACCAGGGCTTCAAGTCTATCGACGACGTACAGTTCCGTCTGGCTGAGGCTTACTATAATGTTGCTGAGTGCGAGATGCGTAAGGGTAATAGCACAGAGGCGAAGAAGTATGTCGACGAGGTGCGCAAGCGTTACTTCAAGACTGGCGATGTCAACAGTGCCCTTAGTGTTCCTGGTCCTGGCTTCGACGCCTTCGACATGGACTGGATGCTCTCTGAGTGGGGTAAGGAATATCTGGGCGAGGGCAACCGCCGTCGTACCGACCTGCGCCGCTTCGACAAGTTCACACAGGGCCAGTGGTGGTTCTGGGGACGTGCTACGGAGGATGGCATTGACCTGCCTGCCAAGCGTAACCGCAAGTACGAGTGGTATCCATTGCCACAGACTGCTATCTCTGTGAATCCGGGACTGATTCAGAATCCCAACTACTAATTCTTTTTTCGACCACGAATATCACGAATTAAAACGAATTTAGAAAACTATGAATAAGAAAATATATAGTCTGATGTTGGGTCTGTTGACCCTGGCAGGACTGCTGACAGGCTGTAAGAGCGACGACGACATCACGTTCGACCACGAGCGCCAGCAGTTTGAGACACGTGCCGACCGCATCCTGTTAGAATTCATTGCCCCCTTTGGAACTACCGCCAATGAGGAGGTCTACATCATTGGTCCCTTCAATGGTAATACACTGACAGCCGACGAGGAAGGCAAGTATGCCGATCCCGTGCTGGACGATGCCTTCAAGCTGACAAAGGCTCCCAAGAGCGACGTCAAGTGGGGCATCTATTTGGACCCTGCCACCTTCCAGAATGGCAAGTCGCTGGCCGATGGTTTCCGCTTCTATTCCAAGGCACAGGGCAACGAGGCACTGCTGGGCACAACGGCTGTCTATGCCGTCCACAACGATAACCCTGGCGTAGGCACCTTCACCAATGTCTGGGGACAGCGCTGGGAGGCTTACTACTGGAGTGGTGGCGAGAAGCCCGAACCTGACCACAATGGTGTCCGCGTCTATGTCGACAACCAGACAGGCTGGGATGCACTGACGCTTTACATGTGGGGTGACGTCAACAACCTCAATGGCGACTGGCCTGGCATGCAGCCCAGCGGACAGTGGGAGAAGGACGGTGTCAAGTGGACATACTTTGATTTGGGCGAAGAGAACATGGGTCTCAACGAAAACCTCATCTTCAACAACAATGGTGGCGGTTCACAGTTGCCAGACTTCAACCTCACACTCGACCACGATGTCTATCTGCGCCTCACCGCCGATGCTGTGGAGGAGATAGAGCTGGAACCTAGCGTCAAGCACGACGGCTATGCCCTCTTCGTACTCAACGAGTCCAGCCAGACAGAACTGGCACTCTATGCCTGGGGCGACGGCCTTAGCGATGCCAACGACTTGTTTGGTGGATGGCCTGGCATGGCTCCTACGGGTACACAGACCATCAATGGATTGGAGTACACCTACTTCGACCTGGGCGAGGGTAGAACAGGTTTGAACGTGAACCTCATCCCCAACAACAACGGTGGTGGTGTGCAGTGGGAAGGCGGCGACCTCAACTTCACCATCGATCACGACATCTACATCCGCATCTTTGATGGTGGCTACGAGATTATCAGCAAGGACTATCAGGGTGGTGGCGGAACACCCACTCCTCAACCTGACCCAGAGCCCACTGCCGAGAAGGTGATCATTGCTGTGAAGAACACCATTGGCTACGACGACCCCCACCTCTATGTCTGGGGCGATAGCGAGGCCTGTGGCGCATGGCCAGGAGCAGCTCCTGTGAAGACTACCGACAATGGCTGGTATCTCTTCGAGTTGCCCTCACAGGGTACCTTCAACCTCATCCTCAACAACAATGGTAACGGATTGCAGTTGGATGGTCCTGCCCTCACCAATACCGCTTCGCGCTTCTTCGACGTCAACGAGTCATGGGTAGAGTCACCCAACACGGTGACCATCCAGAACAATGCTGGCTACACAGACCCACGTCTCTATGCCTGGGGCGATGGCGAGATATATGGCGGCTGGCGCGGCATCAAGCCCACCAGCAATGAGAATGGCGTACTCGTCTTCCCGTTGCCTAACGATGGCGGAACCTACAACCTCATCCTCAATAGTGACAGTGGCACCCAACAAGACATCTCTGCCGTGGTGGCCAACCAGAGCTATCAGTTTACCGCTAACTAATAGGAATAGAACCAACACATGAAGAAAATATTATTATCAATCATCTCTGTCCTTTGCCTGTTCACGCAGGCAAAGGCAGACGATGCCTTCACGCTGACAGCCACCAACGCTACCGTTACAGAGAATTTCGACGGTATGTGGAATGCTGCCCAGTCTGAAGCAACCTTAACAATGCCTAATGGCTGGCGAATGGAGCGTCAGATGGGCGCCCCCAGAATGGTAGGCGCCTATAGTGCTGCCGCCACAGAACTGATGTATGCAGGTGGTGTCAGCCTGGCCAGCAATGCAAAGAATGGTACGTGGAACTTCGGTTCCAGCACGAACCCCTCTGACCGTGCCGTTGGCGGACTGTCGACGACGGTTGACGGAGGTACCCGTTGCGTCAGTGTGATGACGCAGCTCATCAATGGTGGCATAGAGCCTGTCAACCAACTCACCATCAGTTACGATATCGAGAAATACCGTAAGGGTGACAACGAGGCAGGCTTTACCGTCCAGCTCTATTATTCTTACGATGGTACCACATGGAAGAAGGCTGGCGACGATTTCAAAACAGATTTTGCCAAGGACGATGCTACCATCGGTGCTGAGGTTGTCCCCATCTCTACGACGACAGTCAGCAACAAACAGCTGAACACGGCTGTTGCTGTGGGCAGTTCTATCTATCTGGCTTGGAACATCTCTGTGTCCAGTGGCACGTCACCCAACAAGGCGATGGGTCTGGCTCTTGACAATATCAGTCTGACGGCATCTTTTGGTGAACCACAGACTGCCCCAGACGACACGGACCCCAACCGTCCTCCCTTCGTCTCGTCAGGCATCTTCCTGCGTGGTGAGGTCAATGGCTGGGGAGCCGTCACTGAGTGGGAATTCTCCAACGAAGGTAACGGCACCTATGTGCTCTACGACAAGGAACTCTCTGGTGCCTTCAAGGTGGCTGATGCAAACTGGAGTGCCTCGTGCAACTACGGCAGCAATGGTTCTGCTATCACTGTAGACAAGCCCTATGCCCTAGTGCTGGGTACCAACGACAATATCTCTTGTGCCTATACCTACGACTGCGCCCGTGTCGTGCTGACCATGACCGATGGTGGCGCTTCTCTCTTGCTGGAGAGCAAGGCTGTAGAGCCTGGTGAACCCTCTGTGCTGCAGTCAGTAACGCTGATGCCTGCTGACGTCACACTGGTTCCCCAGCTCCCTGAGAAGGTGAAAGTGCTGTCTTTGAACAACAGTCTCATCCACTACAACGACCAGGCTGCCATGTTCAACGACATCGCACAGTCCATGGGCAAGGATGCTTGGTGGCTCAAACACACCATGCTGGGCAAGCCGCTGAGTACCCATTGGGACGAAGGCGACGGACTGGGTGGCGACGGCACTCCCAGTGCTAAGATGCTCATTCGCAACGAGGCATGGTCGCACATCATCCTGCAGGAACAGAGTGGTCTGCCCCGCACCAATGTCGAGGCTTTCCGCACCAATGTCAAGAAGTGGGTAGCCTACATTCGCGAATACTGTCCGAACCCCAATGCCATCATCATCGTTCCCCTGAACTGGGCCTATAGTGGTGACTGGGCTAACTTCACGGAATTCAACAAGATGTTCCTTGACAACTATCTGTGTGTGGCCCGCGAAACGGGTGTCACCATCTGTCCTGTAGGCGTGGCTTACCAGCAGGCCTTCAACGATGGTGGTGCTGATGCGCTGGCTCCTTGGTTCCAGGATGACCGTCATCCTACGGATATGTCAACCTATATGGCTGCCTGTATGGAGTATGGTCTCATCTTCGGTGTAGACCCTGCTACAATCACCTCCCATCCTGCTGCCGTGAGCGATGCTGATGCTGCAGCCATGCGTACTTACGCCTCTAAGGCACTGAAGGACTTCACCAATATTGTCGACCACACGGCAGCTACCGTGCGCTATCAGGCTGTTGGCTTCGACCAGTACGGCAAGGAGATGGATGCTCCTGCTGACCTCGTATATGCACTGACTGATGGTGGTGCGCTCGATGCTAACCACGTCTTTAAGAGCAATGGCACGGAGGGTACCTATACCGTTACTGCCAAGAACGACACCTACAATCTCTCGGCTAGCGTCAAGGTGGCTTACGCAGAGACACAGGTGGTGACCTTCCCTGCTATCGAGTTGAATGCCGACAAGCTCTCTACTCAGGAGAACTTCAATCAGATGGGTACTGCTGCCGATGCTACGCTGCCTGCTGCGTGGCGTATCGACCGCCAGACCTCTGCTCCCCGCATGGTAGGGGCGTATGCCGTTGCTTTGGACAAGACCATGTATGCTGGCGGCACCAGTCTGCCTTCCAATGCCAAGAATGGTCTGTGGAACTTTGGACAGGACGACAGCAGCGACCGTGCCATTGGCGGCATCTCTACCGGTGTGGCTGACGGCACACGTTGTGTCAACGTCTATGCTCACTTTCTGAACACAGGTGTTAAGAACATTGAGAACCTGCACATCAGCTATGATGTCGAGAAGTATCGCAAGGGCAACAATGCCGCTGGCTTCACCGTCCAGATGTACTACTCTTTAGACGGTCGCAACTGGACCTCTGCAGGCAACGACTTCTGCACGACGTTTGCTGCCGATGCTGCCACAGAGGGCTATGCTACCGTTCCTGGCGACGTGCGCGCTGTCAGCGCTGTGCTGGGTGCCAAGATGCAGCCCGGTGTCGACTTCTATCTGGCTTGGAACATCACCGTCACCTCTGGCGACAATGCCGCAGGTGCTATGGCACTGGCCATCGACAACTTCCAGTTGACGGGTGAGCTGCCTGCTATTCCTACCGCCAGACACTACATCTATGCCATCGATGAAACGGGCTACGATGCTCTGGGCCTTTATGCCTGGGGCGATGGCGAGCTCTTCGGCGCATGGCCTGGCGAGAGCTGGGTGGACCAGAAAACCATCGACGACAAGGTCTATAAGGTTTTCCTGCTTGATGCAGAGAGTGGGTCCTACAACCTCATCTTCAACAACTGGAACAATGGTCAGCAGGTTCCCGACTTCAACATCACAGCCAATCGCGACTATTATCTGCGCGTCACGGCTACAGGAGTGACGGAGATTGGTGGCTCAGCAGGCATCGTTGAAACCAAGAACCAGCCTGCCGTTGTCAGCCCTTTCGTCTACGACCTTCAAGGCCGTAAGGTAGGTACTGCTGATGGTCGCCTGCCTCAGGGTCTCTATATTGTCAATGGAAAGAAAAGTATTATCCGATAATCCCAACACATGAAGAAAAATATTGTTTCACTACTCTCTCTGGTACTCCTGTTCACTGCCTGTGGACAGGGTACCCAGAGCTTTACAGTCGATGGCACAAAGCCTTTGGGCGATGCTAATCGTGTCATCTATCAGATGAATGTTGGTGCCTTCACAGCAGAGGGCACATTCCAGGCAGCGCAGCAGGGGCTCGACCGCCTCGACACGCTGGGCGTCGATATCCTCTGGCTCATGCCCATCTATCCGCGTGGTGCCACGATGCACAGCCCCTATGCCTCTATGAACTTCCGTGACGTCAACCCCGACTATGGTACTGTTGCCGACCTGAAGGCTTTCGTCTCTCGTGCCCATGAGCTGGGCATGAAGGTGTGGCTCGACTGGGTGCCTAACCATGTCGCTGTGGAGAATCCCTGGGTCACGTCACATCCTGAGTATTTCACTAAGGACGACAAGGGGCAGATGATTCACCCTCACGGATGGGGCGACGTCTACGAGCTGAACTATCAGTGCGAGGGTCTCGTCAACGAGATGAACGGAGCCCTGAAGTTCTGGGTAGACTCCTGCGATGTCGATGGCTTCCGCTGCGACTATGTCAGCAGTCCTACCATCCCCGTCAGTTACTGGCAGAACATCATTGCCGAGCTGAAGAGCAAGAGTTCCAAACGACCCGTTGAGTTTCTCAGCGAGACGGACATCACTAATTCTGAGAATATCCGCATCGACAGCTGTGGCTTCGACTACGACTACGCATGGGATTTCCAGGGCACGCTGGCGTGGAAATTCAAGAACAGCACCAGTGCCGACTCGCTGAAAGCTATCTGCGAGCGTTTCCTCGCTGCCTCTGCAAAAGTGAAGAACCGCCGCATGGTCTACCTCACCAACCACGATCAGAACTACAACGATGGTGGTCATACGCTGAAGGACTTCTATGGCGACAACCGCTATGCACTGACCGTCCTCGACTTCACTTTCTATGGCATGCCGCTCATCTATCAAGGACAGGAGATAGGTGACCCCGACACGCTGAACTATTTCACCGATGCCAAGGTGAAGTGGGATAGGGTAGACCGCAAGATGCTGAACACTGTCCGCACGCTTATTGCCCTGCACCACCAGCAGCCCTCACTGGCTGCAGCTGCTGCTGTAGAGTTCCTGCCCACCAACAATGCCAGTGTGCTGGCATGGCGCCGAGGCAATGTGGTGGCTGTTGTCAACCTGGCTGAGACGGATGTCAAGGTGCTCGTCGATGGTCTGGACGAGGGTGACTACGACCAGTGGCTCAACAGCCAAACCATTGCTATTGCTCCCGCCTGCAAGGCGGTTTCTCTCGCATCGTCAGAGCCCATCGCCCTTGAGGCTAAGGGCTATGCCGTATATGTCAAACAGTAATGACTTGCTTCATCAATAAAGTATTACTGATTAGCAGAGTTAACTCGTTCGTAGCCGGCTGCTCTGCGAAGAGCGGCCGCTCTTTTTACCTCTTACCTCTTCACTTTCTTTCTTAACTCTTAATTTTTAATTCTTAACTCTTAACTTCAAAAAGTATGATTAGCAGAAAATTACTAATAATAATGTTGTTGTTGGCCAGTCAGCTGACGGAAAACCACCTGCTGGCATCCGACTACGTGGACGATATCAATCGTGCTGCCAATAACGAAGCTGGCCATCAAGTAATCTACGAGCTGAATGTAGGCTCATTCACCACCGAAGGTACCTTTGCCGCTGCCCAGCAGAAGCTGGCAGACCTCAAGGCGCTGGGTGTCGACATCGTGTGGCTCATGCCCATCTATCCGCGTGGCGGGGGCATCAACAGCCCCTATGCCGCCACCGATTTCCAGCAAACCAATCCTAAGTATGGCACCATCGCCGACCTCAGGAGTCTCGTGGACGCTGCCCATGCGCTGAACATGCAGGTGTGGCTCGACTGGGTGCCCAACCATACTGCCACCAATGCCACCTGGGTGACCACCCATCCCGAGTACTATGCCAAGAGCGGTGGTCAGATGATTCATCCCAACGGCTACAACGATGTGTGGCAGCTCGACTATAACAACACCGCACTGGTTAACGCCATGAACGACTGTCTGAAGTTCTGGATAGACCAGGCAGACATCGATGGTTACCGCTGTGACTACATCAGCAGCTCGCGCATCCCCGCCAGTTATTGGCAGACGGCCATCCCCCTTATCAAGAACTACAAGAGCGGCAAGACTATCACCTTCCTTGGCGAGGGCGACATTGCACAGGATGTCACGCGCCTCAAGACTGTAGGCTTCGACTACGACTATGCCTGGGCCTATCAGAGCAGCCTCGCCAACTTTGGCAGCACAGGCGTCTATTCCGCTTCGCTGAAGGCCAATGCCAACACCATGCTCAACGCCTCTGCCAACATCTCCTTCAGTCGCATGCTATATGTCACCAACCACGATCAGAACTTCAACGAGAACAAGAAGACACTCACGCAGAAATATGGCAACAACCGTTATCCCCTCACCGTCCTCGCCTACACGCTCTATGGCATGCCCCTCATCTATAATGGGCAGGAGGTCGGCGGCAATCAGGCTCTCGACTATTTCAATGATACCAAGATCAACTGGTCGTCACCCGATACCAAGATGCTCAACACCATCCGCACGCTCACAGCGCTGAAGCATGTCGTTCCTGCCCTTGGCGACAAGGTTGCTGTCAACTGGGTGACGCTCTCCTCAGGTGCTGCCAATGTGCTGGCCTTCACGCGCCAGCAGGGCGATAGCGAGGTACTTGTCGTCCTCAACCTGGCTACCACGGCTACCACGACCACCCTCACAGGACTCACCGCAGGCTCCTGGAGCCAGTGGCTTACTAGCGAGACCATCAGCCAGGGCACCAGTCGCCGCCAGCAGCAGTTCTCTGCCACACAGACGCTCACCCTCGACGCCAAGGGCTACCGTGTCTTCGTCCGTGGCTCCTTCCCTGAGGAAGACATTCCTACCGGCATCCAGAACGCCAGCCTTCATTCTTCATCCTTCAGCTCTCACCCTTCCACGTTCTTCGACCTCTCCGGACGTCCTGTCAGCATCCCCCAGCGCCCAGGCCTCTACATCCGTGGTGGCAAGAAGATGGTGGTTTCGCATACCTACTTTTGATTAATCTGCCTTTGCAGAATTTTGCAAGGTGCGCAATACTCAAAACCTCGTTTTTAGGTATTGCGCACCTTGATTGTTTGCCGTACCTTTGCACCGCAATTAAAAAACAAATAAAAATGAGAACGAGAACGACAACAACTCCCGTGGAACTCAAGGTACTGATGAACCACATCTACGAACTGCACAAAGGTGTGCGCCACATGGTGCTGTTCACCTGCAACAAAAAGTATAGCGAACAGACTATACAGCGACTCGAGAGTCAGGGCATTCCCTACTTGTTGCAACCTGCCGGACAGCAGAACCTTAACGTTTATTTCGGACGACGCGAGTGTCTGGAGGCCATCAGACTCATTGTCACCCGTCCGCTAAACCTGCTCACTCCTGAAGAGGACTTCATCCTCGGAGCCATGCTCGGCTATGACATCTGCGCACAGTGTGAACGCTATTGCAAGCGCAAGAATGGGTGTAACGGCCTGTGCGACGAGAACTGCATCAACAAGAATTAACCACATAAATATTTTAAGAAATGGATTCAACAATTGTAATCTATGGTTCCTCGACAGGAACTTGCGAGGCTATCGCAGAGAAGATCGCCTCGAAACTGGGCTGCGAGGCCCTGAATGTACAGGATCTGACAGCCGACATCGTGGCCGCCAACCAGAACTTGATTCTCGGCACCTCAACGTGGGGTGCAGGCGAATTGCAGGACGACTGGTATGACGGTCTGAAGACACTCCAAGGTGCCGACCTCAGCGGTAAGACCATCGCCCTCTTCGGCTGTGGCGACTGCTCAACCTATAGCGACACGTTCGTAGGCGGCATAGGCGAGCTGTATAACGGCATCAAGGATAGCGGTGCCAAGTTCATCGGCAGCGTTGAGACCGACGGCTATACCTTCGACGACTCCGAGGCCGTGATTGACGGCAAATTCATCGGCCTGCCCCTCGACGACATCAACGAGGACGATAAGACCGACACCCGCATCGAGGCATGGATAGCCGCCATCGAGCCAAACCTATAATTATAGAGGTACAATAATCATAAAGTATTTGTTTAGTTTAGTGAGGTGGTTAGTCGGTGATGATTAACCACCTTTTAATCAAGAAAAGAATTATGGGACTATTAAAGAAGCTGTTTACTAACTGCGCCTGTCCGCAAGGACGGATGGGACGCGCCATGCTGAAGTTTATGAACCTTTGCCATGCGCCGCTGACAAATTGGGGACTGAAGCTCATTGATATTCATGACGGCTGGACAATGCTCGATATCGGTTGTGGAGGCGGTGCTACCTTGCAACGACTATTGAAACGGAGCAAGGGTGCTCAGGTTTATGGCATCGACATCTCTGAGGAGAGTGTGGCGAAAGCCAAGAAGGTGAATGCCGACGTGCTCGACAAGCAGGTGTTCGTCACTCAGGGTTCAGCCGAGAAACTTCCTTACGAGGACGGGAAGTTCGACCTCGTGACGGCAGTAGAGACGGTGTATTTCTGGCCCAATCTTCCCGACTGTCTGCAAGAAGTGCATCGTGTGCTGAAACCCAGAGGTAAGTTTGCCATCTTGGTGGAGGTTGTTGATGGTGATTCCATGTGGACGAATGTAGTTGAAGGCATGACGGCCTATTCGCCGGAAGAACTAAAGACCATGCTCGATGACGCAGGCTTCATCCAAACAGAGATTCATCGCATGAAGCCGTCGAATGCCACTATCATTGGCGTGAAGAAATAACTTTGCACCGTCAAACATCCTCGACTTCCACGTAGAAAGAGCCATGTTATACTTCAGGGCAAAAAAGAGATTATAATATCTTTTAGGTATTATAATTCATTTTTTTTCGTACCTTTGCAGCATGGTTATGGATTTACAGGGTTTCCTCACATCGCTCTTGAACGTGGTCTGCGAGATGGCTCCCTACCTGTTGCTGGGATTCTTCATCGCAGGAGTGCTGCACGTATTCGTGCCGCAGAAGTTCTATGTCAACTATCTTTCGCGGAATAACAAGTTGTCTGTGCTATGGGCAGCGCTGTTGGGTGTACCCCTGCCGCTGTGTTCGTGTGGTGTTATTCCTACGGCTATCGGTCTGAGGAACGAGAAGGCTTCGAAGGGAGCCATTGCTTCGTTTCTCATTGCCACACCACAGACGGGCATCGACTCCATCTTGGCTACGTTCTCGCTGATGGGTCTGGGCTTTGCCATTATCCGTCCTATGGCAGCACTTGTCACGGGCGTCTGTGGAGGATTGTTGATAAACCGTTTGGTTCGTGAGGATGACGTGAAGGAGGATGTGTCCGCTTCATGCCAAGTAGACAGCGGAAACAGGATTTGGCGCGTGCTGAAGTATGCCTATTATGATATGCTTCGCGACATCGGCCTGCGACTGCTCATCGGACTTGTTGTGGCGGCATTGATTCAGGTGGCTGTGCCTGATGAGTTTTTCCTCTCCTTCGGCAGTCAGCCGTTGCTACAGATGCTGGTGATACTGGTCATCGCTGTGCCGATGTATATCTGCTCGACAGGTAGCATCCCCGTGGCAGCAGCCCTGATGATGAAAGGACTCTCGCCAGGTGCGGCATTAGTGATGCTGATGGCAGGCCCTGCCGTCAACCTCGCCTCTATCCTCGTGGTTCATAAGTCGATGGGACGACGTTTTACATCGATTTATCTGATGACCATCGTAGGCTTTGCTGTCCTCTTTGGTCTGCTACTCAATGCTACGGGCTGGGACTTCACTATTGCCGCTCAGGATGCTTGCTGCATGAGCACATCCGCCCTACCCAGTCCGTTTAAAATTGTTTGCGCCACAGTATTAACATTATTAATTATATTTGCTCTTATGATGAAGTTTTTCAGCAAGTTTACCGCCCAAAAGCCCTTAGACCCCGATGTGACCGTTTACCGTGTCGAGGACATGCATTGCAGCCATTGCGAGGCAGCCGTAGTCCGTGCCGTCGAGAATCTGCCTGGCGTAGAGAAAGCCAAGGCCAGTGCCTCTGCCAACACCCTCACCATCAAAGGCCCTGCTACGGAAGAAACCATCCGGACAGCGGTCGAGGGTATCGGATATACGTTCAAGGGAAAAGCTTGAAGTTCAAACCTATGCCTTGTGGTTGTAGTACCTGATGAGCAGGGCAACGCCTGTGAAAGCAAGGACGAATTCGAGGGCTACGATTAAGATGTACTGCATAATGGTAATGGTTTTATAAGTTAGGCGAGATGGCGCAGATCCAGTTATTGAGATTGCACTTGGAAGAATCTGTATAGAGATAGTCGCCAACGATGTGCGCCCCGTTCTCCTTGAGTTCGCGGCAGAAGGCATCGGCATAGATGCCATTGTCGTGCCCTTACATCGAGGGGCGTTTGGCATGTTACCGAAAAAGGCTGGTCTTCAGACTTTTATTTTTTTGAAAGAACATACAGTTTTCATATTTATTCTTAATTCTTGGGATAAAAAATACGAAAATCCCATAATTATTCGTATCTTTGCAAATAAAATCCACAAAAACTATATGATTATGAAAAAAGTGTTTTTCTGCCTCATGGCAATGATGAGCGTGCTGACCCTTTCGGCACAGTCAAGTATTTATGATTTCAAGGTAAAGGACGACGTAGGACAGGATGTGTCGCTCTCTGACTACAAGGGCAAGGTGCTGCTGATAGTGAACACCGCTACACGATGCGGATTCACACCACAGTATAAGGAACTGGAGGCGCTCTATGAGAAATATGCTAAGGATGGCTTCGAGATTCTGGACTTCCCCTGCAACCAGTTTGGCGAACAGGCTCCTGGTACGATTCAGGAGATTCACTCGTTCTGCACGGCCAACTTCGACATCCAATTCCCACAGTTCGACAAGATTGATGTGAACGGAGCCAACGAGCATCCGCTCTACACTTTCTTGAAAGCACAGAAAGGGTTCGGCGGTTTCGATACCAACGACCAGCGAGGCAAGTTTATGGACGACATGCTCCGTAAGCGCGATGCCGATTTCGATAAAAAGAGTGACATCAAGTGGAACTTCACCAAGTTCCTTGTCTCTCGCGACGGACGAGTTCTGAAACGCTATGAGCCGACAGACAAGATGAGCGATGTCGAGGTCGACATCTGTCTGGAGGTTAATCCCGTACTGAGCAGCATCATGGCACGTCGCTCCATCCGCAAGTACCTCGACAAGCCTGTGGAACATGAGAAACTAGAGGCTGTAGCCCTTGCTGGTATCAATGCTCCAAGTGCGATGAACCGACAGAATTGGGCTGTTCGGATTATTGAAGACCAAAAATTATTAGCTGATGTGAAGGATATGTGCCGCAATGCACCTAACCTCATCTGTGTCTGTGCTCCAACTGAAGGTAGGTTTGACCTTGATGCAGGTCTCATGGGGCAGAACATGATGCTTGCAGCTCAAGCTTTGGGCCTCGGCACTTGTATTCAGACAGGTCCTATACGCTTCCTCACTACAGACGAGAAGGCCAAAGCCTTCCGCGAAAGCCTCGACATCCCTGAAGGATATCGACTGCTTTATGTCATCTCCATCGGTTATCCCGACGAGCAGCCCGACGCCAAGCCCCGCGATGCCTCGAAGGTGAAGTACATCAAGTAAATAATCATCAAGTAAAACGAACATAAAAAAAGCCCTTGCGCCATTCGTCGGAAAATGGTATGGACTGCTTTTGCTCCAGGTCATAAAGCACCAATATCGACAGGCAGCAGCTCTACATTATGAAAATCATTATTTCTTTCTTCTGTCATCTCATTAAGCTTAATCTGTCTAACAATGCCCGGCATCCCTCTAACACATCGCGCCAAGTGGCCTCGAAGTCGCCTGTATACCAAGGGTCGGCCACGTCGCCAGGCCGTTTGGTGAAGTCCATCAGCATCACGATCTTCCCTTCCGGGTCGCCGCCGCAGATGTTCCGCATGTTGCGAATGTTCCACGAGTCCATGCCGATGAGCAGGTCATAGCGGTCGTAGTCCGAGCGTGTCATCTGCCGTGCCGTCTTGCCCGCACAGCCGATACCGTGTTCCGCCAATTTCCGTCGGGCAGGGGGATAGACGCTGTTGCCTATCTCCTCCGTCGAGGTAGCCGCTGACTCAATGTAAAACTCGTCTTCGCGTCCTGTTTTCCTGACAAGATCCTTCATCACAAACTCTGCCATTGGGCTTCGGCAGATGTTCCCATGACAGACAAACAGTATCTTTTTCATTTCGTTAATATTAAAATTGGGCAAATATACGAATAATCCATGAATATTTGCTACCTTTGCACCAAGTTTTAACAAAAGTTGAGTCTCGTCACGACTCGGCCGGTCAAGCGAGCTTCTTTGACCTAAAGGTTCTTCGACCTGAAGGTACGAAGTGTGGCTTCGCAATCGAAGTGTGGCTTCGCAATCGAAGTGTGGCGTTGCAATCAAAGTGTGGCATTGCAATGATGGCGCTCGCTGCTCCGAGACTTGAGAAATATTAGGAAATGCCAGAGCTGCAGCGGACATATATTGCCATCGATCTGAAGTCGTTCTATGCTTCGGTTGAGTGTGTGGACAGGGGGCTTGACCCGCTGACCACAAACCTTGTGGTGGCTGATGTCAGCCGCACGGAGAAAACGATATGTCTGGCTGTCTCACCCTCGCTGAAAGCATACGGCATTGGTGGACGGGCGCGACTCTTCGAGGTGGTACAGCGGATGCGGGAGGTGAACTTCGAGCGGCAGAACAAGGTGCCAGGTCATCGTCTGACTGGCAAATCCTCATCCGATATAGAATTGAAACAGCATCTGGACTGGGCTGTTGACTATATTGCCGCCCCACCACAGATGGCCCACTATATCGAGGTCAGCTCGAAGATCTACAAGACTTATCTGAAATATATAGCACAGGAAGACATCCATGTGTATTCCATCGACGAGGTCATCATGGATGTGACGGCTTATCTCGGCACATACAAACTGACTGCCCATGATCTCGCGATGAAGATGATTCGTGACGTACTAAGTCAGACGGGTATTACTGCAACGGCAGGCATTGGTACAAATATGTATCTCTGCAAGGTCGCGATGGATATTGTGGCCAAAAAGATGCCAGCCGACAAGGACGGTGTACGTATTGCCGAACTGGATGAAATGTCGTATCGCCATGAGCTATGGGACTATCGCCCGATTACGAAGTTCTGGCGAGTGGGACGCGGTATTGCGGAGAAGTTGGCTCCTTATGGTATTGACACGATGGGAAAACTGGCACGAATGTCCTTGCAGAATGAGGAAACGCTCTATCGGCTTTTCGGCGTGAATGCAGAGCTGCTGATAGACCATGCCTGGGGCTGGGAACCGTGTACGATGGAGGCGGTAAAGGCATACCGGCCAGAAACGAACTCCTTCAGCAGCGGACAGGTACTACAGGAACCTTATGATTTCAAAAAGGCCCGTGTGGTGATACAGGAAATGGCAGAAGGCATGGCACTCGATCTGGTATCGAAACGGCTGGTGACAGACCAATTGGTATTGACGGTCGGCTATGATGCAGAGAACCTTATCCGCCCTGAGATCCGCGAGAAGTATCATGGTGAGATTACCAACAACTACTACGGCAAGGCTGTGCCGAGACACGCTCACGGCACGTTCAACTTCGAGAAGCCCACATCGTCATCGAGACAAATCATGGATGGTGCAGCTGAGTTATTCGATCGCTGTGTGAATCCAGACTTGCTCATTCGCAGGTTGAACCTGACAACAAACCATGTGGTATCGGAAGAATCCGTCGCAGCAAAGGACAATGCTCCCCAACAGCTTGACCTCTTTACTGACTACGAGGCTTTGGAGAAGGAGAAGCAAAAGGAAAAGGCAAAACTCGACAAGGAGCGCCGGATGCAGGAAGCACAATTGAAAATCAAACAGCGTTTCGGCAAGAATGCCATTCTCAGAGGACTGAACTTCGAGGAGGGTGCCACCGCCAAGGAACGTAATAAACAGATAGGAGGACACAAGGCTTAACTAATTGATAATTGATAATTGACAATTGATAATTGATAATGGATAATGGATAATTACGACGATATCATCAATCTGCCGCATCACGTCTCAAAGCGTCATCCTCAGATGTCGATGTGGAACCGTGCAGCCCAGTTTGCGCCTTTCTCCGCATTGACAGGCTACGAGGATGCCATCAAAGATACGGCACAGGAGAATGAAAGCAGTTATGAAACAAAAAACAATGAGAGAGACTGGTGACAATAGCCGTCTGGATTCTTGTCGATGATGCAGTATGATATCCATTTACCTGATAAAGTTCATGAAAGTCGGGCGCTCGTCGCGCTGGGGAGCGGGATTGCCGTCGGTGCGCGGGCTGCCATTAATCAGTAAAACTTTAGGAGTCTTGTTACCAGTCACGTTGTCGAACATCGCCGACACAGGCGATACGACCGCCACTCCCGCAGCTGCCATCGTTGCTTTCTTGATAAAATCTCTTCTGTCCATAAGTCTAGTCATTGTTTATTCACAATTCTTCTTAAATCTTGGAGCAAATATACGAAAAATTGCTGAATATTCGTTATATTTGCCCCAAGTTTATGATTAATTAAATTAAAACAGAACGAGAATGAGACTTAACAATGGCTTTGAAATCCCACAGATTGGCGTAGGCACATGGACGCTTCGCGGCGAGACGGCACGGCAGAACGTGCGGCTGGCCGAAGATTCAGGAAGTCTGAGCAACTGTTACCTGATTCTGAAGGCTCGCGCTATGGGCTTCGATACGCTCATCATGGGAATGCGTGACGCTGACGAACTGCGCAAGCTCTTCGATATTCCAGAAAACGAGACAATTATGGCGGTCATTTCCCTGGGCTACAGAGCAGGAGAGCCTAATCGCCCTGAACGCAGATCCTTGGACGACATCGTTAAGTTCTTCTAAAACAGACAACAATGACTATCAAAAGCTTTTTTCTCGCAGCCATGCTGCTTAGCCTGATGCCTCTCATAGTCGGGGCACAGGACACTGACATCAACAGCCGTGACCTTCGCGGCAAAGTGGTTTACCAGGACGACGAAGTGGTGTTCCGCCAGCTCGACGAGCATACGTGGATCGGCAACGGACACCGCGTCTATAACGAGTCGCTCTATCTCGTCGAGGGCAGTGACCGTGCAATCCTCATCGACGCGGGGACGTACATCCCTGGTCTGGACAAGATCGTGGCGAAGATTACCTCCAAGCCTGTCACCATGATGCTGACCCATGCCCACGGCGACCATGCGGGCGGTGTAGGGCCTTTTCTCGAGGTCTATCTGAATGCAGGCGACATGCCTCTCGTCCCGAACAACATGCGAAACTACAAGGGACAGATCAGATATCTCTACGACGGCGAGGCTATTGACCTTGGCGGTCGCGAGATAGAGGTCATCTTCACGCCCGGTCACACCTCCGGCAGCGCCACGTTCTTCGACAAGGCCAAGCATTACGGCTTCAGCGGCGATGCCTTCGGCTCGACCAACCTGCTAGTGTTCACCAATCTCTCGACCGAGATGTACACGGCCGAGCGGATTGAACGTTACATGAAGAAGAATAATATCCATTTTCTCTTTCCCGGCCATTACAGTGGTAACAATCTGGAGACGCTCCAGCGTGTCATCGACATCAAGAATATGTGCCGCGAGATACTGGACGGCGAACGCAAGCCGACCGCCAGCAACGGCAACAATGGCGGCATGGACATGATGGTTGAAGACAAAGGCGTCCGCATCAACTTCAGTAGCCAGACTGGAATGAAATAATCATGGCAGTCAATCCAAGATAGTTGTTGCGTATACCACTTTAAGGTGTTGCGCATAGTGTTGCGTAGAAATTTGTGGAATTTCTTGGGAAATTGACAATATTATTCTACCTTTGCACAAACCAACACAAAAATATATATAATTAGTTGTACATAAGCCACCTGCTTGCGAAAGTTGGTGGTTTTTTTAAAAAGTAAAAAGGTAAAAAGTAAAAGTATAAATATAACGACTGACAAAATGAAAAAAATATCGCAGCGTGACATTGCCAAGACGCTGGGAGTAAACGTCTCCAGTGTGTCTCGGGCATTGAAGGGACAAAAGGGCGTCAGCGAAGAGCTAAGGCAGAAAATAGAACGTATGGCGGCTGACCAAGGCTACCAGTCTATGTTTTTTGCTCCTGCAGAACATTGCGATACGACACGGATTATCGGCATAGTTGTGCCAGACATTTCGTACAATCTCTACGCTCATATTGTTAAATGGATAGAGTCGGAGGCGCGCAAATCAGGCTATATATCTATCGTGGCAGATACTTGCGATCGCTATGATTACGAGGTGGAGAGCATCGAACGACTGGTGGAAATGCACGTGTCGGGTATCATCGTGAGCCTGTCGCAGGAAACGACGGATTACTGTCATCTGCTGCGGGTGAAGGAACACGACATCCCGCTGGTGCTGTTCGATAGGGCTGCAGATGTCGACGTAACATCTGTGGTGATTAACGATGCCGACACAGCGCGTCAGGCCACACATTACCTGATTGATGGCGGAGCGCGGCGCATTGCATTCCTCGGAGGGTCGAACAAACTGAAACAGACCGCCGACCGTAAGCACGGCTATCTGGAGGCGTTGCGCGAGCGCAGCATTCCCATCAGAAAGGAATTGGTGCGTTGTCACGATGCCAGTTTCAACTCCGGCCTGACAGATACGCTGGAACTGCTGAGCTTGCCGGAGCCTCCCGACGCAATCATTGCAACCTTCGGTCCACTGGCTACGTCATCGATGGTAGCCATTAAGAGTCGCAATCTTCGGATTCCTGAGGACGTGTCGGTCATCGGATATATGAGCGACTGGGTGTCGGATGTGATGAATCCGCGGATATCATACGTAAAACAGAATCCTAAGGAGATTGGCACGAAGGCATTCCGTCTGCTGTTAGACCAGATAAACGGCGACGACCGCGTGAGACGTATGGTTGTCAAGACTCACCTGGAGATTCGCGAGAGCACAAGGAATACA
>JAEEGH010011549.1_pt1 | contig 20003 bp, 16 predicted proteins | sample 9134181 | NCBI WGS metagenome assembly JAEEGH01 (sample SAMN16246544, study PRJNA631951) | gut metagenome | biome: gut microbiome; feature: rumen; material: DP-attached | host: Bos | place: Iran: Karaj | collected 2018-10 | reverse complement strand
CGCGATGGCGAGCAGGGCGGCTTCCAGCCGCCGAACGGTCTTCTCTCCCGGTTCGGCGCCGGGGACGGACCAGGTCCAGGGGTCCCGGTTCAGCCGGACGTATTCCTCCGGCTCAAAGCGTTCCACCCAGCCCCAGCATTTGTCCTCCCAGTCCCCCATGTTCACTTCCCGCAGGTCCTCCCGGACCCGCAGGAGCATCCCCCGGGGCTCGGACAGGGCCCGGGCGGTATCCATGGCCCGGCGCAGGTCGCTGGAATACACCGCGTCCAGCCGGGTATCCCGGAAGCGCTCCGCCAGATAGGGGAGCTGCCGGAAGCCCATCTCCGTCAGGGAGCCGTCGTACCAGCCGTGGATGCGGCGGTACAGATTGCCCTCCGCCTCCCCGTGGCGGATGAGCCAGATGCCGGTCATGACGCTTCCCGGGTCATTTTGCGGATGTTGCCGATGATCTCGAACTCCCGCCCCTTGAGGTAATGGTTCCGGCCGATCCGGATCTCCTGGGTCCCGACCTTGTTCAGCAGGTCGTTGGCCAGCACCTTCGCTTCGCACTGAAAGATCCCCGTGACGTATTCCACGTCGGGATCCGCCTTCACCCACTGGATCTCCGAGCCGTTGGCGGGGTTGGTGAACTGCACGTAGGTCACTTCGCAGGGCTCCCAGTCGGCGGAGAGGATCTGCCCGTCCACCCATTCGCCGGAGGCGGTCATCTGGCAGGGAAGGTAGGAGACGACCTCTTCATACAGGTCCCGGGTCATGCCCGGCACCTCCACCTCGAAGCGAAGGGTCGCCATATTGGCGTTGTACCCGGTCCGCATCTGCAGGAACTTCCAGGCGAAGAAGAGCCCCGCCGCCACGATGACCAGGATCACCACCACATCCACGATATTGAATTTCCAGGTACGTTCTTTTTTCATGCCCTTGCCTCCAAAGCATTGCCACCACCCTGTGGGTGCGTGTATAATGCGTGTGTAATGTCAGACAAATCATTATACTCTGTTTTCCGGTTTCCTGCAAGCCGGAAGAAGGGAGACCCGCATGAAGATCCTCACCCTGATCAGCGGCGGCGACGTAGGCGGCGCGAAGACCCACGTGCTGGGCCTGCTGAAAGCCCTGGGCAGCCATATCACCGTGAAGCTGGTGTGTTTCATGGAGGCGGATTTTACCGACGCCGCCCGGGAGATGGGCATCGATATCACCATTCTCCCCAGCCGGGACCTGCGGGCGGTGCTGAAGGAGCTCAGGACCATGATCCGGGAGGAGGGCTTCGACCTGATCCACAGCCACGGCAGCCGGGGCAACTTTATGGCCTGGCTCCTGAAGCGGTCCTCCGGCCTGCCCCTGATCTCCACGGTCCACAGCGACTGGAAGCTGGACTATATGGGCCGCCCCCTGGCGGCCATGACCTTCGGCAAGCTGAACCTCATGGCCCTCCGGCACATGGATTATCTCATCGGCGTGAGCGATTCCATGAGCACCCTGCTCATTCAGCGGCGCATGGCCCAGCCGGACCGGGTCTACACCATCTACAACGGCGTGGATTTCGACCGGCCCAGGCAGGCGGTGTCCCGGGGGGAATTCCTCAGGGCCCACGGGGTGCCGGAGGAGCCGGGAACGGTCTATATGGGCATCGCCGCCCGGCTGAACCCGGTGAAGGATATCGAGACCCTGGTGCGGGGCTTCGCCGCCGCCCGGGAGCAGACCCCGGATATCCGCCTCCTCATCGCGGGGGACGGGCCGGAGGAAGAACGGCTGAAGGACCTGGCCAGGAGCCTGGGGGTGGGAGACCGGGTCCACTTCCTGGGCTGGATCACGGATACGGACAGCTTCTATCATGCCCTGGATATCAACACCCTGACCTCCCTTTCCGAGACCTTCCCCTACGCCCTCACGGAAGGGGCGATCTGGGGCAAGGCCACCGTGGCCTCCCGGGTGGGCGGCGTGCCCCGGCTCATCGACCACGGGGTGAGCGGCCTGCTGTTCACCGCCGGGGACTGGGAGACCCTGGGGAAAGAGCTGGCGGGGATGGCCGCCGATCCGGCGCTCCGGGCCCGCAGCGCGGAAAAGCTGCGGGAGAAGACCCGGCGGGAATTCTCCCTGGAGGCCACGGTGCAGACCCAGCTTTCCATCTATGATTCCGTCTGCCGCCGGTGGAAGCGGAAGGAGGGGCGGCAGAGCGCCGTCACCGTCTGCGGGGCCTACGGCCGGGGGAACGTGGGAGACGAGGCCATCCTGGAGGCCATCCTGCGGGAGATCCGGGAGGCGGATCCGGACGTGACCATCTACGCCGTATCCCGGGATCCCAAGGCCACCCGCATCGCCCACCGGGTCCGGGCGGTGCACACCTTCGACCTGCTGTCCTTCTGGCGGCTGGCGGGACGGACGAAGCTCCTGCTGAACGGGGGCGGCAGTCTGATCCAGGACGTGACCAGCCGCAGGAGCCTTTGGTTCTACCTCTATACCCTGGCGGCGGCCAAGCGCCGGGGGGCCGGGGTCGTGATGTACGGCTGCGGCATCGGCCCGGTGCAGTACCCCGGGGACCGGAAGCTCAGCGCAAGGATCATCAACCGGAATGCGGACGTGATCACCCTTCGGGAGGACCACTCCCGGGAGGAACTCCTGCGCATGGGGGTGAAGGGGCCGGAGATCCTTCTGGCTGCGGACCCATCCCTCACCCTGGACGGGCCGGGGGAGGACCGGACGGAGAGCGCCCTGCTCACCGCGGGGCTGGACCCCAAGGGAGACTATCTCTGCTTCGCCCTCCGGCCCTGGACGGGCTTCGAGGAGAAGGCGGAGGCCTTCGCCCGGGCGGCGGAGACCCTTTCCCGGGAAATGGGGCTCACCCCCGTGTTCCTGCCCATCGACCAGAGCCGGGATCCCGCGGCGGCGGAACTGGTTGCGAAAAAGCTCGGTATCCCGTACCATGTGCTCCCCGGCGCCTCGGACCGGGAATCCGTCACGGCCATCCTTTCCCGGATGAAGGCGGTGGTCTCCATGCGCCTCCACGGCCTCATCTTCGCCGCCGGGCAGGGGGTGCCCCTGGTGGGGGTGGTGTACGATCCCAAGGTGCGGGCTTTCCTGCGGTATATCGGCCAGGACCGGTACGTGGATCTGGAGGACGTGACCGCCGAAGGGCTGTGCGCCATGGTGCGCTCCGCTCTGGCGGAAAGCGACGGGGAATCCCAGGCCCAGGCCGTCGCCCGGCTCCGGGAGCTGGACCGGGTGAACCGGGAAGTGCTGGGGCGGTATCTGGGGGAATGAATAGACGCCTCGCGGCGTCGTGAATCGTGCTTCGCGCGGGGAGGGAGCACAGCAGACACAACAAGCGGGCGGGCCGTTAGACGGATGCTCATAAGAAAGCTATGATACAAAAATGATCTGGGTATTTGTCTGACAAGGCTGGCCGACAAGCACTGGACTGTTGTATTTCGTTACGGCAGCCCAGTGTTTTTATTTCAGTGAATTTTCAAACTAAGTGCAACAGTTTTGGAGTTCAAGATCCCACAGAAACCGAGCAGAACGAAAATTAACCTGCAGGGGGTGATCCGTTCCCTCGTTCCCTTAGTTCTGTGAAAGATAGAAGGACGGGAGTTGCGGATTGCCGCATCCAGTGACGTCGGTCACTGGATGCGCAATGACCGTTTCTTTTCTCTGTCCCTTTGTCTGCAGTCTGAGTTTTTGCAGATAATTGCGAAAACTTTGAAATATCGGCTCGTTTTTGCATTTTGCGTCGGCACCGGACGCCCCGGGGCAAAAAGGACGAAAAACAGCGGCAGAGGAAACGTGCTCCTCTGCCGCTGCAAAAAACGCAGGATTCCGCTCAGTCTTTCTTCAATCCGAATTTTTCTTCCGCCGCGGCCTTGATGGCCATGACGGCGCCGGTGATGCCCACCACGGAGGTGTTGACGCAGAGGTCGTAGTTATCCAGGCTGCGCCAGGGGGTGCCGGTGTAGAACTTGTGGTAGTTGGCCCGGCCCTTGTCGATCTTGTTCAGAACGCTCTCCGCGTTCTTGGGATCCTGGCCGTACTCGTTCACGATGCGGTTCAGCCGGTCCTGCTTGTCCGCATAGATGAAGACCCGGAGCAGGCTGGGATGATCCCGCAGGACATAGTCCGCGCAGCGGCCCACGATGACCCCGTCCCCGCTGCGGGCGATATCCCGGATGACCTCGGACTGGACCATGAAGGCCCGGTCGTTCACGGGTACGGTATACTGCATGCTCAGTTCGGAGGAGATGTACGCGGCGGTGGCCAGGTTATACAGGAAGCTGTTGGAGGCCTTTTCCTCCGTCCGCTCGATGAACTCCTCGCTGAGTCCGCTCTTTTCCGCGGCCATTTCGATCAGGGCCCGGTCATAGTATCCGAAGCCCAGCAGAGCTGCCAGCTCCCGTCCGATGAGGCGGGCGCCGGTGCCGATCTCCCGGCTGATGGTGATGATGGAATGCGCCATATCTTTCCTCCTCCTTCCGGGAGCGGGACTCCCGGTGCGGTCCAACCCGTATTCGACCGTATTATACAATGGCCCTGCGGCCTTTGTAAATGGGTATTTTCGGCGTCAGGGCCCAAGAAAGAGCTTCCGTTTCCCCTCCACCGCGTCTTCGGGGGAATCCAGGTATTCCTTCGGGTATTTTTTGTTCACCGCCCGGCGGATGGCTCCGGTATCCCGCCAGACGCGCTTGGTGACGCCCCCTGCCCCCAGGGAGAGGACGTGGCACAGCTCCTCCATCATGCATACGTTGTACAGGCACTCCGTTCCGGGCCTGGCCCAGCCGGTGTTTTCCAGCCCTCCGGCGGAGAACTTCTGCCGGTACAGATAATAAGGATGATAGCCGGATCCGGTGAGCTTTTCCCGGGCGTAGTCCAGCATCCGGGAGACCTCCGCCCCGCCGGGATAGACCCCCTCCCGGGCGTTCAGATCCGCGCCCCGCTTCCGGGTGAGACAGTGGACGGTGATATTCTCCGGGTCCAGGGCCAGGACCCGGTCCAGGCTCCGGGCGAAGCCCGCCTCCGTATCCTCCGGCAGACCGGCGATCAGGTCCATGTTGATCTGGCCGGGAAAGACCTCCCGGGCCATGCGGAAGCAGGCCTCGATATCCCCGGCGGTATGCCTCCGGCCGATGGCCGCCAGCACCCGGTCCTCCATGGTCTGGGGGTTGATGCTGATCCGGTCCGTGCCGTGCCGGGTCAGGACCGCCAGCTTTTCCCGGTCCAGGGTGTCCGGCCGCCCCGCCTCCACGGTCCATTCGCCGCAGGCGGACCAGTCGAACTTTTCCCGCAGCAGGCCCAGGACCCGGTCCAGCTGGGCGGCGCTCAGGGTGGTGGGAGTGCCGCCGCCCATATAGAAGGCCCGGAGGCGCAGGCCGGTCTCCCGCACCAGCTCCGCCGTGCCCTCCAGCTCCCGGCACAGGGCGTCCGCATAGGGCTCCACCAGGGCCAGGGATCTCTCCACGCTGTGGCTCACGAAGGAGCAGTAGGCGCAGCGGCTGGGGCAGAAGGGGATGCCCAGATACAGCACCGCGTCCCGGTCCTCCAGCATCCCGGAGACCCGGCGGCTGGCCAGGCCCGCCTCCGTACACAGCCGGGCCCGGTCCGGGCTCAGGCTGTAGATCTCCTCCATGGCCTCCGCCGCCCGCCGGGGATCGTCCCCCGTCTCCCCCAGGAGCCGGGCGGCCAGCTTGGCGGGGCGGACCCCGGTGAGGGCGCCCCAGGGAAGCGCTTCCCCGGTGCAGGCCGTGAGAGCCCGGTACAGGGCGGTCTTCACCAGCCGCTGCTCCGCCCGGCGGCGCAGCAGCGCCTCCTCCGGCCAGGGGCCCTCCAGCAGGGCTTCCCCTTCGCCCTCCGCCCCGTCCAGCCGCAGCCGGGCGCAGGCCCGGGGCGGACATTCCCCGGGAAACAGGCGGGAGACCAGAAGATCCCCGGTCTCCGGCAGGCTGCCGTCCCAGACCCGCTCCCGATCCGGGAGCCAGGAGAGGAGCGCCTGCTCCACGGCATGGCGGCAGTCATGCCCCTCCAGACGGACGACCAAGGCTCAGTCCTCCTGCAGGAAGGGATTGAAGCGCCGCTCCCGGTCCAGGGAGGTGGCGTCCATGTGGCCGGGGTAGACCTCATAGTCCCCGGGCAGCTCCGCCAGTCGGCGGAGGGAGGCCTGCAGGGTCTCCCAGCTGCCCCCGGGGAAGTCGGTGCGGCCGCAGGAACCCCGGAAGAGGGTGTCCCCGGTGAAGAGCACCGGATCCGTCCCGTCGTGCCCGTCGCACAGGAGGGTGACGCTGCCCCGGCTGTGGCCCGGGGTCTCCAGGACCCGGAACTCCAGGTCCCCCACGGAGATCACGTCCCCTTCCCGGTAAAAGCTCAGCTCGTCCCCGCCCTTGTAGGCGTAATCCTCCGTCCGGCCCTCGGGGCTCACGTCCAGGGCGTGGATCCAGATCTTCGCCCTGGTGGCCTCATAGATGCTCAGCACCGCGCCCGTATGGTCATAATGGCCGTGGGTGATGAAGACGGCCTCCGTCTTCAGGCGGTTGTCCTCCAGATAATTCAGGATGCGGCCGGATTCAGCCCCCGGATCGATCACGGCGGCCAGGCGGTTCCGTTCGTCCGTCACCACATAGCAGTTGGTTTGCAGCTGCCCCACGGGAAAGCATTTGATCTGCATGCTCGTCCTTCCTTTCTTACAGTTCCGCCGAGTCCAGGATGATGGTCACCGGCCCGTCGTTCACGCTCTCCACCTGCATATCCGCGCCGAAGACGCCGGTCTCCACGCGCACGCCCTTGGCCCGCAGGTCCTCCGCGAAGCGGAGATACTCCGCCTCGGCGATATCCGGCTTTGCCGCGGAAAGAAAATCCGGCCGGCGTCCGTGGCGGCAGTTGGCGTAGAGGGTGAACTGGCTCACCAGGAGCACGCTGCCCCCCACGTCCAGCAGGGAGCGGTTCATCTTCCCCGCCTCATCCTCGAAGATCCGCAGCAGGGGGAGCTTCTCCGTGAGCTTCTTCCGCTCCGCTTCTCCGTCCCCCTGGCCGACGCCCAATAAGACCAAAAAACCGCCGTCGGTCCTGCCGACGACGCCGCCGTCCACCGTAACCGAGGCGGACTTCACTCTTGTCACGACTGCTCGCATAGACATGTCCTCCTGTCAAATTGCCCTCGGCAGAGTTCGTGCCCGCAGGCACGAATCAAATGGGGATTATTTTTGGCGGAATTCATTTCTGCCAAAAATACTGCTCGCGTAGTGAACTGTGCGAGCGAAGCGAGTGCGGGGAGCGGAGCGCGATCCTCTCAACACGGAGCCCAGCGAAGCGGGCCCGTGTTGAAATAATTCATACCCCAGGCCGGACCACGTCCTTGACGCCCCGGACGCCCCGGAGCCGCCGGATGGCGGCGTTCAGCTCTTCTTTGTCATGCACCATCACCGTCAGATAGGCCACGGCGCCGCCTCCCTGGGTCTCCCGGATGTTCATGGAGGTGATGGTGACCTTTTCCGCGTTCAGGGCGGTAGCGATATCGATGATAAGGTTCTGCCGTCCCACGGCGTCCACCGTCAGCGCCGCGGGATATACGCTGCCGGCCGTGTCCCCCCAGGAGACCCGGACCCAGCGGCCTTCCCCCTTCTCCACGGAGTTGCGGTAGTTGGTGCATTCCTGCCGATGGACGGAGACGCCCAGGCCCCGGGTGATGAAGCCCACCACGTCGTCCCCCGGCACGGGGGTGCAGCAGCGGGAGAATTTCACCAGGCAGTTATCCAGATCGCTTACTTTGACGCCCTTCACGCTGGTCTCGGAGGCCTGCGGGGCGGGCTGCTGCGCCAGCTTTTCCGCCTGCTGCAGGACCTTGTCCTGCTTCTGGACCCGGTTCAGCTCCTCCTTGAAGCGGTTGACGCTGCGGACGGCGGTCATGCCTCCGTAGCCCACGGCGGCATAGAGATCGTCCAGGGAGGTGACGGCCAGCTTTTTCAGGGCGATGGGGAGGATCTCCGGATCCGTCAGCAGATCCGGGTTCAGCCCCTGGTGCTTCATCTCCGCCTCCAGCGCCGCCCGGCCCCGGAGGATGTTTTCCTCCCGCTTCTCCCGCTTGAACCACTGGCGGATCTTCGTCCGGGCGGTGGCGCTCTTGGCCAGGTTGATCCAGCCCCGGGCGGGGCCCTTGGCGTTGGGAGAGGTGACCACCTCCACGATGTCCCCGTTCTCCAGCTTATGGTCGAAGCTCACGATGCGCCCGTTGACCCGGGCGGAGGTCATGTGATTGCCCACCTGGGAGTGGATGGAATAGGCAAAGTCGATGGGGGTGGCCCCGGCGGGGAGGTTGATCACGTCCCCCCGGGGGGTGAAGACGAAGACCTCGTCCGCGAACATATCGATCTTCAGCTCATGGACGAATTCCCCGGCTTCCGTATCCTGCTGCGCCTCCAGCAGGCTCCGGATCCAGGCGAATTTTTCCTCGTCCCCCAGGGCGGTGATCCCGTCCTTGTATTTCCAGTGGGCGGCCACGCCGTATTCCGCCGTATGGTGCATCTCAAAGGTGCGGATCTGCACCTCGAAGGGGATGCCCTCGCTGCCGATGACGGTGGTGTGGATGCTCTGGTACATGTTGGGCTTGGGGGTGGCGATATAGTCCTTGAAGCGGCCGGGGAGGGGATTGAACAGATCGTGGATCTGCCCCAGGACGTTGTAGCAGTCGGCGATATTGTCCACGATCACCCGGAAGGCGCACAGGTCCAGGACCTCGCTGAACTGCTTGTTCTGGCTGTACATCTTCCGGTAGATGCTGTAGATATGCTTCATGCGGCCGGAGACCTCGCCCCGGATGCCGCATTCCTCCAGGCGGGCGATGATCTTCTCCCGGATCCTGGCCATGAAATCCTCCAGCTCCTTCCGGCGCTGGTCCAGCTGGACGATGATCTCCTGGTAGCCGATGGGGTCCAGGTACAGCAGGCTCAGGTCCTCCAGCTCCCATTTCATCCGCTGCATCCCCAGGCGGTGGGCGATGGGGGCGTAGATCTCCATGGTCTCCAGGGCCTTCTCCCGGCGCTTGGCCTCGGACTGGAAGTTCATGGTCTGCATATTGTGGAGCCGGTCGGCGATCTTGATGAGGATGACCCGGATGTCCCTGGCCATGGCCATGAGCATCTTCCGCAGATTTTCCATCTGCTCCTCTTCCTTGCTGGTGTAGGTCACCCGGGTGAGCTTGGTGACCCCTTCCACCAGCTCCGCCACGCTCTCCCCGAAGAGGCGGGCGATCTCCTCATGGGTGGCGTCCGTATCCTCGATGGTGTCGTGGAGCAGCGCGGCGATGAGAGAATCCTCGTCCAGGCCCATTTCGGCGCAGTTATGCGCCACCTCCAGGGGGTGGGTCACGTAGGGGGACCCATCCTTCCGAAGCTGGCCTTCGTGCTTGATCCGGGCATAGTCGAAGGCGGTCCTGAGCCGCTCCCGATCCAGGCCGGGATTGTAGGACAGGGCCCGCTTCTCCAGTTCCTCGTAGCGTTTCTCCACGTCTTCCATGTTTTACCGGAGCCTCTGCAGGATCTTGGATTCGTTCAGATCGGCTTTCCCCGCGAAGCGGGGGATACGGATATCCAGCCCACCCTCCTGCTCCTGCAGGCGGATGAGGCCCAATTCGTCAAAAACCCGGAGACAGACCAGGATGCGGCCGAAGGACGGGACCTTGGCCCGGAGCGCCATCTCCGGCAGCAGGGTGTCCTCCTCCTCCGCGAAGCGGCGGGAGCGGGAGCTGATGTACCGCCATACCCGGGCCAGATCGTTCCGGTCCGGCCGGATCATGGCCAGCTCCACCGGCAGCATCCGCTCCCCGGCGAAGAAGCGCCGGGCCAGGGGGAGGGTGGGTTCCTCCGGCTGGCGGGAGGGACGGACGCAGCGCAGCAGCAGCTGCACGGTGCGGCTGCCCCGGAATTCGTTGATGCCGGGCTCGAAGACCAGATCCACCCTGGTCCCCGCCCGGATCCCCAGCTCCCGCACGCTCAGGCCGAAGAACACGCAGTCCAGCCGCGCCCCGTCCCGGGACACCGTCATTTTCAGGTGCCGGTCGTTGCCGATGGGGGTGATGGAATCCACCCGGACGTCCCGGATGCACAGGGTAGGGGGAGGGTTCCCAACGCCCCAGGGGGACAGATCCCGGAGCCCTTCGATCTCCTTCAGGGTCAGGAGGCTCAGATCCTCCAGCTGAAAATCCACGGGGATACGGGCCTGGAGCTGCGCCCCCTCGGAGGCGCGGTAGAGCTTGTCCAGCCGCTCCCGAAGGGCGTCCACGTTCTCCCGGGGCAGGGTGAGTCCCGCGGCCATGGCGTGGCCGCCGAAGCTGCTCAGCAGGTCCGAGGCCTCCCCCAGGGCGTCGAAGAGGCAGAAGTCCCCCGGGCTCCGGCAGGAACCCCGGCCTTCCTCCCCCTCCAGGCAGATCACCACGGCGGGGACGCCGTACCGCTCCGCCAGCCGGGAGGCGACGATGCCGCTGACCCCGTGATGCCAGGTATCCGAAGCCAGGACGATGGGGCTTTCCACGTTTCCCTGGTTCTCCAGCATTTCCAGGGCATCGGTGAACACCCGGTTCTCCACGGCTTTCCGGGCGTTGTTCATCTCGCAGAGCTCGCCTGCCAGGCGGGCGGATTCCTCGGGATCCTCCGCCATCAGCAGGTCGAAGGCGGTGCGCACGCTGCCCATGCGGCCCGCCGCGTTCAGCTTGGGCACCAGAGAGAAGCTCACGTCCGTGCCCCGCAGGGTCTTTTTATCCAGCCCGATGGCCCGCATCAGGGCGTCCAGCCCCGGCAGGGGCTTTTCCCGCAGGGTGCGGGTCCCCTGACGGATGAGGCAGCGGTTCTCTCCCACCACGGGCATGATGTCCGCAATGGTGCCCAGGGCCACCAGGGGCCCGTATTCCGCCAGCACGGCGTCCACCCGGTCCGGCCCCTCCAGGGCGCAGACCAGCTTGAAGGCCACACCCACCCCGGCCAGGCCTTTGAAGGGGTAGGGGCAGCTGCGCTTCTGCGGATCCACCACCGCCGCGGCGGCGGGCAGCTCCGGCAGACATTCGTGGTGATCCGTGATCACCATATCGATCCCCAGGTCCCTGGCCAGCTCCGCCTGGGCGCAGGCGGTGACGCCGCAGTCCACGGTGATCAGGAGAGTGACCCCTTCCCGCCGGATGCTCCGCAGGGCTTCCTCCGTGATGCCGTAGCCCTCCGTCAGCCGTTCCGGGATGTAGGTGAGACAGCGGAGCCCCTGCTTCTGCAGCCAGGAGGTCATGAGGGCGGAGGCGGTGAGCCCGTCCACGTCATAATCCCCGTAGACCGCCACCTTCTCCCCGGCTTCCACCGCCCTGCGGATGCGCGCCACCGCGGGGGCCATATCCTCCAGCAGCATGGGATCCTGAAGGAGGCCCGTATCCTCCCGAAGGAATTCCTCCGCTTCCCGAGGACCGGTGAGCCCCCGGGATGCGAGAAGCGCGGCAGACAGCCTCCCGCAGCAGCCGGACCGATATATGGTCTCCGCCGCTGCAGGGTCGTAGGTGCCGACCTGCCATCCGCCGAATGCTCTCATTCCGGGACTCCTTTCTCTGAATACTACTCCTCCGCCTGGGACCAGGGGAAACTTACATGCGCGCCCGCCTCGTCATACACCGTCCAGCTCCGCAGAAGGAAGAACAGGACGATCCCCAGGATGACCAGGACGACGGCCGTGCGAAGGATCGCTGCGACGACCGCGCCGAAGCCTGGTTTCTTCTTATATACTTTGGGCTTCATCCCCGGCTTTCCACTTCCCCGATCTTCGCCACCCGCCGGGCGTGGCGGCCTCCCTCAAAGGGGGTATCCAGGAAGATGTCCATGATCTTTTCCGCCAGGCCGGGACCCACCACCCGGGCGCCCATGGCCAGAATGTTGGCGTCGTTGTGCCGCCGGGTGAGCTCTGCGGAGTAGCAGTCCCCGCAGAGGGCACAGCGGATGCCCTTGATCTTGTTGGCGGTGATGGACATGCCGATGCCGGTACCGCAGATCAGGATCCCCCGGTCGCAGCGGCCTTCCGCCACCGCCCGGGCGGCGGGTTCGCCGAAATCCGGATAATCGCAGCTCTCCGGCGAAAAAGTGCCGAAATCCTCATATTCCAGGCCCCGCTCCCGCAGATGGGCCATCATTTCCTGCTTCAGTTCAAAGCCGCCGTGGTCGCTGGCAATGGCGATCAAGGGGATCATCTCCTTTATGGATAATGGACCGGGCAGACCCGGAGAAATGCGAATATTTATAGATATTATAATATACCATAGGGCTTCTGCAAAGTGCAAGAGAATAGCAACAAAAATGATGGGAAACAAACATGGGAGACCGGGTATCCGGCGGGAAGCCGCAGAAATCGGAACAGAGGGTTGTCAGAATTTGTAATACGCGCTATACTCAAAGAAAACCGCTCAGAAAGAGAGAAAGGAGAGACCATGAAGATCCTGTGGAGACTCGGCCGGGAGGCGATCCGGTACAGAACGCTGTATGTCATCGCCATCCTGTCCACCTTCTGCCTCACGGGGGTGAATCTGGCGGCCCCCAGGGCCCTTTCCGCCATGACGGGCATCGTAGCCCGGGGGGTGGACCGGCCCGCCCTCAGTCAGATCTGGGGGCTCACCGCCATTCTGGCCATCCTGTACCTGCTGCGGGTGGCCTTCCGGTACATGAGCAACTACCTGGCCCACAAGGCGGCCTGGTATCTGGTGGGGGACATGCGCACCCGCACCTATGACAAGCTGGAGCGGATGCACCTGGGTTATTTTCACGATAAGCAGACCGGCGACCTCATGAGCCGGGTGGTGAACGATACCCGGGATTTCGAGCTGCTCTACGCCCATATCATCCCGGAGACCGCCACCAACCTGGTGACCTTCCTGGGGGTGCTCATCGTCCTGCTCACCATCAACTGGAAGCTGGCCCTGATCACCTGCGCCCCCATCCCCCTGATCCTCCTGTCCGGAGTGATCTTCTCCAAAAAGGTGCGGCCCTATTTCCGCCTCTCCCAGAAGAAGACCGGCGAGCTGAACGGCAAGCTCCAGGACAACCTCTCCGGCCTGCACGAGATCCAGTCCTTCGGAAGGGAGGACTATGAGACGGAGCGGGTGAACGAGAAGAACTTCGAGCATGTGCGGGCCCAGCTCACCGCCCTGAATCTCAGCGCCATCTTCCATCCCTCCGTGGAGTTCATCTCCTCCATCGGCACCATCCTGGTGGTGGCCTTCGGCGGCCTCCTGGCGTATCGGGAGGGGCTGAAGGTGGAGGACGTGGTGGCCTTCGTCCTGTATCTGAGCCTGTTCTACGCACCGGTTTCCGGCCTGGCGAACCTGCTGGAGAGCATGCAGCAGGCTCTGGCGGGGGCGGAACGCGTCATCGCCATCCTGGACGCCCCCCTGGAGATCGTGGACAGGCCCGGGGCGACGGAGCTGAAGGACGTGCAGGGAAGCATCGAGTTCCGGCACGTGGATTTCTCCTATATCGACGGACTGCCGGTGCTGAGGGACGTGTCCTTCAAGTGTGAACCCGGAAAGATGCTGGCCCTGGTGGGGCCTACGGGGGTGGGAAAGACCACCCTCACCCAGCTCATCTCCCGGTTCTACGAGCCCCAGAGCGGGAGCATCCTCATCGACGGGCAGGATATCCGGGACGTGACCATCGAGAGCCTCCGGCGCTGCATCTCCCCCGTGCTCCAGGATACCTTCCTGTTCAACGGCACCATTGCGGAAAACATCGGCTATGCGGTGCCCGAGGCCACGGAGGAGGAGATCCGGGCCGCCGCCGTTGCCGCCAACATCCATGAGGATATCCTGGCCATGCCCCAGGGGTACGAGACCCAGGTGGGCGAGCGGGGACTGCGCCTCTCCGGCGGCCAGAAGCAGCGGGTGGCCATCGCCCGGGCCATTCTGCGGAAGAGTCCCATCATCATCCTGGACGAGGCCACCGCCTCCGTGGACGTGGAGACGGAGCGGCAGATCCAGACCGCCATCGCGGGCATCGCCGGGCAGAGGACCATCGTGGCCATCGCCCACCGGCTTTCCACCATCCGCAACGCGGACATGATCCTGGTGATCGAGGACGGCCGGGTGACGGAGTGCGGCACCCATGCGGAGCTGGTGGCTCTGGGGGGCAGCTACGCGAGGATGGACCGGATCCAGGCCAGCGCCGCCGGCGGCATCGCCTGATCCCGGGACAGAGACGAAACAAAAACGAAGAATTGCGGATCCTGCTTATCCCGAAGGGGCGCCGCAATTCTTCCTTTTTTTATTCTTTTTTCGGAGTCATTCCACGACCAGTTCGTCCCCGGCCCAGCGGAGACGGGCGTTCAGCCCGGCCTCGGCGGTGATCCGCCGGAGGTAGTCCGCCGTGGATCGTCCCTTTTCGTCGCAGCCGTGGACGCAGGGGGCCCCGTCCTTTTCCACCAGCATGGGCACCAGGCGGTATTCCGCGATCTTCCCTTCCCGGATGATCAGCTTGGCGCAGGCGCAGTGGACGCTGTCCGGATGGAAGGGGTAGGTGGGGTATTCCGGATCCGGCACGAAGCCGAAGCGCTCCACCCGCTTCTTCACCCATTCCGCGTTATGGCTGGTGGCGGTGTCCTTCACCTGCCCCTTGTACAGGGGAGAGAGCTGGGGGGTATACATGATGAAGTTGTTCAGCCCGTGGTAGATGGCCCGGCCCTTGTACATCTCCAGCCCGTGAAGGATATGGGAGTGGGTGCCGATCACCGTGTCCGCGCCGCTGTCGATGGCCATGTGGCTGATAAGGGTCTCGTATTCCCCCAGCCGGGCCACCTGGTGGACGTAGCCCTTGTGAAAATAGGCGATGAGGATATCGCATTCCGCCTTCGCCGCGGCGATCTGCGCCGTCATCCGGTCCAGGCTCGCCGGGTCCGGGAAATTCCGGCCCAGGAATTCCCCCTCCAGCCGGAAGGGCTTTTTCAGGGACCAGATATCGTTCTCCAGCCGTCCCGGATCTTCCTCCTCCAGAGGGACGTAAGCCCGGGTGAAGTTTACATAAGACGTCCCGCCCCGGGTCTCCGAGGCGAAGCTCATCTTCGGACCCACGGCGTTCCAGGCCAGGACTCCCACCCGGACCCCGTTCTTTTCCGCGAAGGCGGGCTTTTCCGCCTCCGCCAGGGTCAGGCCGCCGCCGCAGGCGGCGATCCCGTTCCGGCGGCACCAGTCCAGAGTATCCCGCACTCCGTCCTCCCCCAGATCGTAAAAATGGTTCCCGGACAGGGTGACCAGGTCGATCCGCCCCTTCAGGGGGGCCAGGGCCGCGGTGGTCCGGTCCGGCCCCGCCGCCTCCGTTTCCTTCGCCACGAAGGGTTCCTCCAGCTGGACCATGCGCAGGTCCGCCGAGGCCAGGAGCGGGTCCACCCCCCGGAACATCCATTCGCAGTTCACGCCGATGCTGGTATCCCCTCCGAATACCAGGGTAAGCTCCCCCTTGGTCATACGGTTTTCCTCCCGCCGTTTTTCTTTATGGTAGTCTTCTTTCGCCGGACTTGTCAATGGTCCCGGAGCTGCGGTATACTATAAAGAAACGGGAAAGAAAGAAACGGGAAAGAAAAAGGAGGGATGTCCATGCTGCGGGAATGCGCCCTGGAAAACCCGGCCTTCCTGGAGCTGTACCGGGTCTGGCTGGACCGGGGGAATGCAGCAGCTGCCGCCCATCGTGCCAAGGGCGGCAGGGTCGTGGGCTGCCTGGGGGCGGACGTGCCGGAGGAATACCTGCTGGCGGGCGGCCTGCTGCCCATCCGCATCGCCCCGGATCCCGGGAGCGGTCTGGAATACGCGGACCGGTATCTGGAGGCCTGCTTCGATCCCATGGTGCGGAGCCAGTTCGACCGGATCGTGCGGCCGGGGGAAAAGCCCTGGGACTATCTCGCCGTGTCCAACTCCACGGACGTGCTGGTACGGACCTACCTCTATCTCCGGGAGCTGCGGCGCACGGAGCCGGACTCCCCGGTGCCGGATACGGCCTTTATCGACTGGCTTTTCACCCCCTCTCCGAAATTCCGGCAGTATAACGAAGCCCGGGCGGAAGAATTCCGGCAAAAGGCGGAGCAGTGGGCGGGCAAGCCCATCACGGACGAGGATATCCGGGAGGCCATCCATACCCTGAACGGCCAGCGCTCCGCCATGGGCCGCATTTACAGTCTGCGGCAGGCCCGGGAGCCGCGTATCAGCGGCACGGAGGCCCTGGTGATCGCCGGGGCGGGCTTCTATATGGACCGGGGCCTGCACCGGGATCTTGTGAACGCCGTCGCGGCCGAGGCGGCGGCCTGGCCCGTCCTCAAGGGGCCGAGGCTGTACGTCAGCGGAACGGAGCAATATGATCTGACGGTATATTCCGGCCTGGAGAAGGCCGGAGCGGTGATCGTGGGGGAGGACCAGGACTGCGGTCAGCGGTACTATGAACGGCTCACGGACCGGGAGAGCCCCGCCGAGGAGGCGGTCGCCGCCCGGTATATCCGCCGCATCCCCTCCCCGAAAAAGGCCACCGTCTCCCGGCGGGTAGAGGCCCTTTGCTGCGAAGCGGAGGAAGCGGGGGCCGCGGGCGTCGCCGTATTCATGGACTGGTTCGAGGAGGCCGCCAGCTGGGATTTCCCGGAGGAGAAGGCGGCCCTGGCGGCCCTGGGCATCCGGGCGGCGGAATTCTGCAAGCTGCCCTACCCGGCGGAGAAGGACGAGACCCTTCCGGCCAGGCTGGAGGCCTTTGTGGAGGAATTGAAGGGAGGGGCGGCGAATGGCTGAGGAACGCAGGGCGGTGAAGACCCTGAAAGCGGCCCAGGAATCCGGGGCCTACCAGAAGGAATGGTTCCGATCCCTCCACGGCCGGGTCGCGGCGGGGGAGGATTTCGCCTACCTGAACGCGGACGTGCCCATGGAGATCTTCCGGGCCATGGACATCCCCTTCTGCGTCAACCAGTGGTGGGCGGCCATCTGCTCCGCCAAGCGCATGACCCCCCGGTACGTGGAGCTGCTGCGGAAGGCGGGATACCGGGACGACCTGTGCTCCTACTGCAGCGCGGTGCTGGGGGAGAGCATGGACCCGGAGGACCACGAGGTCGGCCCCTGGGGCGGTCTGCCCCGACCCACCATGGCGGTCACCCGTCTCACCTGCGACTGCCAGGCGAAGATCTTCCAGCTCTTTGCCAAAAACTACGGGGCGGACCTGTACGTGATGGAGAACACCCTGCCCCGCACCGTGCCGGAGAACTGGTGGGACCTGGCTGCGGACCGGTGGGAGGAGCTGTATGACTCCGACCGGCTGGACCTGGCGGTGGAGGAGCTGAAGGAGCTCATCTCCTGGCTGGAGCGGAAGACCGGACGGAAGTTCGACAACGATCGGTTCCTGGAGGTCATGGCCCTGGTGAACGAGCAGGAGGGCTGGTACCGGAAGACCCGGGATCTGATCGCGGCGGCCCCCGTGGCCCCGGTGACGGTGGTGGATACCATCAACGCCACCATGCAGGCCCAGTGGCAGCGGGGCACGGAATGGGCGGCGGGCCACGCGAAGCGGATGTATGAGGAGATCAAGGCCCTGGCGGACGCGGGCCACGCGGCGGTGCCCAACGAGAAATACCGGCTCATGTGGCTGGGCCGCGGCCTGTGGCACGATTTCGCCTTCTACCAGAATTTTGAGCAGAAATACGGCGCCGCCTTCGTCTGGAGCATGTACCTGGCCATGGGGGCGGACGCCTATATCCGGAACGGCTTCGAGAAGGATCCCCTCCGGGCCCTGGCCGCCCGGTACATCGGCATGGAGGACTTCCTCCACATGCCCCCCTGGAACAGCGGCTGGTTCGTGCGGGAGGCGAAGAACAACCGCATCGACGGGGTGGTGTACATGGCTCCCGCCAACTGCATGCAGGCGGTGGAGGGCTCCGGCTTCATCGTGAAGGCCCTGGAGAAGGCGGGGATCCCCGTGCTGCTGTTCCGGGGCGACCCGGTGGACGACCGGAAATGGAATCGGGAAAACATGACCGAGCTGGTGGGCCGGTTCATCGAGGAACGGATCATAGGAGGGGAAAAAGCATGAGCGGAACGGGACCCCTGACGGGGGTAAAAGTGCTGGATATGACCCAGTTCGAGGCGGGCACCGTATGTACGGAGACCCTGGCCTGGATGGGGGCGGAAGTCTGGAAGGTGGAACGCCCGGTGAAAGGGGAGCAGGGGAGATACAGCTTCGTCTCCCCGGATAAGGACGGTTTCGGCTTCATCCTGCTGAACATGAACAAGGAGTCCATCACCTGCAACGCGAAGTCCCCCGAAGGGCTTGCCCTGCTGAAAAAACTGGCGGCGGAGGCGGACGTGTTCGTGGAGAACATGGGCCCCGGGAGCGTGGAACGCCTGGGCCTGGGCTACGACGTGCTGAAGGAGATCAATCCCCGGCTGATCTATACCCAGCTGAAGGGCTTCGGGATGGACGGTCCCTATGCGGATTATCCCGCCTTCGCCCCCATCGGCCAGGCCGTGGGCGGCGTACCCGCCATGACGGGCTTTGCGGACGGGATCCCCTGTCAGCCCGGGGTGAACGTGGGGGATTCCGGCATGGGCTACATGGCCGCCATCAGCATCTGCGCCGCCCTGTTCCAGCGGGTGCAGACGGGGAAGGGCCAGCGCATCGAGGTGGATATGCAGGATACCTGCGTCTGCTTCGGCCGGGCCAACTGGGAGCCCTACTACTTCGCCGGGGGCAAGGTGCCCCTGCGGGCGGGCAACGGCATGCCCATGGAGAACGTGGCCCCGGCGGGGATGTATCCCTGCAAGCCCTTCGGCTACAACGACTATGTGCATATCTACTGCTCCCGGCACCCCGGCAGCACCCAATTCGAGCGCCTGGCGAAGATCATCGGCCACGAGGAGCTGCTGACCGACCCCCGGATGAAGACCCCCCAGGAGCGCTATCTGGTTCGGGAGGAGCTGGACGCCCTCATCGCGGCGTGGACCGGGCAGCACACGAAATACGAGGCCATGGACATCCTGTGCAAGGCGGACATCCCCGCCGGCGCGGTGCTGGACATGGACGACCTGACAAAGGACCCCTATCTCCGCAGCCGGGGCACCATGGTGGAGATCGACCATCCGGAGCGGGGAAAGATCGTGGTGCCGGGCTTCGCCCCCAAGATGAGCGGCAACGACCTGGAGTATGAATGCTCTCCCCGGCTGGGGGAGCACAACGGCAAGGTCTACGGGGAGCTCCTGGGCCTCACGGAGGAGGAAATGGAAGCCCTGAAGGCAAAAGGCGTCATCTGAGCAAGGAAACAAATAGAAAATTTGAATTTATAGAAAGGAAACTGAATCATGGACAACGAAAAATTCGACCTGCGGAAAGCACAGGAGGCTCTGGCGGAGAAGACCTACGTCCTGACCGAAGAGGAAAAGAAAAAGAGCAAATTCGGCAAGCTGGTCTTTGAATTCCCCCAGGAGCGGAACGAAGTGGTGGCCGAGGGCGACCCGGAGGATTTCGTGGTGAAGCCCCAGGCCTATTTCCGCGGCGCCAGCCAGATCCCCGGAAGCGAATTCAACCAGAGCTACCAGATCTTCGTCAAACCCTTCTTCCTGGACCGGGTGCAGCACCGCCATGTGAAGGATGAGTTCCTGGTGTTCCTGGGCGCTTCCTTCCCCAACGTCTTCGATTTCGACGCCAAGATCGAATTCACCCTGGGCAAGGGCGACGAAGCGGAGACCTACGTCATCACCAAGCCCACCATCATCCGCATCCCCGCCGGGGTGTACCACTGCCCCCTGAACTTCAAGGAGGTCAACAAGCCGGTGCTCTTCCTGGCCACCCTGTTCACCCCCATGTTCGGCGGCGTGTACGACATGCCCAATGGCAAGACCATGGAGATGTACTACAACGGCCCCGTGCCCTGCAAGTACAATCCCGACAAGAAGTGCGATTCCTGCGGCAAGTGCCTCCAGGAGAGCTGGGAGAACAACTGATTTGCGTCCATATCGGGCGGGCTGTCTTTCGGCCCGCCTGACCCTTCTATTTACCGGAAAG
>JAEEGH010011546.1_pt1 | contig 20008 bp, 21 predicted proteins | sample 9134181 | NCBI WGS metagenome assembly JAEEGH01 (sample SAMN16246544, study PRJNA631951) | gut metagenome | biome: gut microbiome; feature: rumen; material: DP-attached | host: Bos | place: Iran: Karaj | collected 2018-10 | reverse complement strand
ATATGTATGCAAACAATAAATTTATCGCAGAATCGGCGGGGTGCACGGTGTGTTTGAACCAATGCCCGGCAATACAGTATGTATCAGATATGATAGCCAAGGTTATATACGAACCATTGGTAAATCGTGAATTTAATATAAAGGCTGAATCGGTCTGTGACCCCGATGCACTGAAACAACATGTTTTGAAAGTGTGTGCCGCATGTCAACAAAAAAGCAAATAATTCAGGGTATATTATGAGAACATTTTATTTAAATAATAATCAAATTCAAACATCGTATAACTGCCCGGCGGGGGTCGCCGATTGCGCGGCGTTTGAATACCTTAGGTCGATACCAAATTTAGCGGTGCATTACCATATGCATAATGCGGTCAGCACAGATATTATTATTGGCCCGGTATTAAACAAATTTGATGTGGGTACTATTACCATTGAACTAAGAACCATTTGCAATGCGTGTCCAAACTATCTGAAAGAACGCCAACGCGTACTTGCACTGAATAAAACGAAAACATATCAAAATGCACTTTAATATATTGACCGTTTTTCCAGAATTGTTTCCCGGGACACTTGGTGCCGGTGTTGTTGGTCGCGCACTGGATTCCGGTGTTTGGTCATATAAAGTCATAAATATTCGCGACTTTGCCATAAACGACTATGGCAGTGTTGATGATGCGCAATTCGGTGGTGGTGCTGGTATGGTTATGCGGCCGGATGTTTTGGGTGATGCGCTGGATTCAATCAAAAATCCGGGGAAAATCATATACTTTTCACCCCGCGGGGCGCGTTTAGACCAAAAAATGGTACGCGAATTTGCTAAATGCCCAGATGATACGGTATATACCCTGCTCTGTGGCCGGTACGAAGGAATTGACCAACGCGTAATTGATATGTATAATATCATGGAATTATCTATTGGGGACTATATTCTGTCGGGTGGCGAAGTCGCCGCACAAGTTTTTATTGACAGTTGCGTTCGCGTGGTTGATAATGTTGTCGGTGGCGGTGAATCAGCAACCGCAAACGAAAGTTTTGAAATCGGTGGGTTAGAATGGCCGTTATATACCCGTCCGTCGGTATGGCGTGGACAAAGTGTCCCAGAAGTCCTGCTGTCTGGTCACCACGGCAATATAGAACGGTGGCGGAAACAACAATCGGACGATTTAACAAAACAACGGCGTCCGGATTTAATAAAGGAAAACAAAAAATGAACATTGTTAAAAAAATAGAAGAAAAAAATGTTGAAAAAATGAAGGCTGGGAAAAACATCCCTGACTTTAAAGCGGGTGATACTCTGCGCATTCATGTAAAAATCAAAGATGGTGATAAATTCCGCATTCAAATGTTCGAAGGTGTCGTTATCGCACGCGATGGTGGCATGGGGAATACCGCATCATTTACGGTGCGCCGCGAATCATACGGTGTTGGCGTAGAACGCAAATTCCCACTGTACAGCCCGGCAATTGAAAAAATTGAAAAGGTTCGTATCGGTCGTGTTCGCCGTGCAAAATTGTTCTTCTTGCGTAAACTGTCTGGTAAAAAGGCACGTATCGTTGAAGATTTGTCGGCAACATCCGCAGAAAAAGCGGCAAAATAGTCGCATAAATACAATTAAAAATCCCGCGATTGCGGGATTTTTTCTTTTTTAAACACTATTTCATTTTTATGGTTTGACTTGCGCAACATGTGGCGGTAATATACATTATATGAAAAAGTTATTATATATTTTGTTTGGCATTGTTATTGCATTTGGTGCAACCGATGCAAACGCACTTACAGAACGCAAAACCGCAGTTATGCGCGTTATGAACAAGGCCGCCGGTAAACCACAAACAATATATGTACCAATTGGCACACCGGTTGAATTTGAAAAGATTTCCATACTCGTGCGTTCTTGTCGGCAATCTGATCCATTTGACGCAGAAAATTTCTATGCGTTTACCGAAATTCGCAAGATTGATGGCGATATCATTTTCAGCAATTGGATGAACCGCAATAACCCAGGTATAAATCCGGTACAAAATGCTGATTATGATGTTTGGGTAATGCGTTGTGAATAATTAAACACAAAGGGGGGTCAACATGAAAAAGTTTCTTAAAAAATATTTAAAGTTCATCGTCGGAATTTTTGCGCTTTTGATTGTTGTGTTTGTCTTTGTAATTGTTCCGCGTAAATCTGCATCATTGGAAACCAGCACACTAAAAGATTGGCAATCGGCATCGTTAGAACGGCGTATGGCCGCGGCCAAAATATTAACCGCAACAGATACGAACCTTGATTTATTGGTGGCATGCGTGGATAAAATGGCAACTTTGCCAGATTCTGCGGATATGCCGGTACGTGATGCAACAGAACTTTGCTTTGTTGGTATTAAATTAAAAGAAAACATTTAATGTGGCGGGCATTATTACTTCTATTCCTATTTGGGTGTGCATCTGAAACATCAACTGATTTTATCGGGACAGAATACCTTGGCGCGAAATATGTTGATAGCGCATTGGGTGAAGAAATGGCGCCTGATTCTGATCCGTTGATTAGGGACGATGCGTTTGATTGTGTAACATTTGTGGAAACAGCACTGGCCAATGGCGATGTTAATAAATTAAACAAAATACGATATGCCGATGGTGTGCCAAATATATTAACCCGCAACCATTTTATTGAAACAGATTGGTTGGAAAATAATTCTGATTTGGTTGAAAATGTCAGTGCACAATATGCACCTGTCGCGGTGCGCCACGTTACAATTGATAAGAAAAAATGGTTTAAAAACATATATAACACAGACACCAATTTTACGCCACGCAGTGTGGATTTAGAATATATACCCTATTCCAAAGCGCACAATATCAAGGTATCAAAACCAATGATTGTCTTGTTTATTATCAACAGCGAAAAAATCCGCAAGAATATTGGAACAGATTTGGCGGTACGGCATATGGGGTTCTTGTTACCAGATGGGCGGTTGCGTCATGCATCCCGTCGCCAAGGGCGTGTGCTTGATACCGATTTTAATAAATATCTTAACAGAATGGTGGAAAATAAAATAAATTTGGGTATAATGCTGCTGGATATAAAAAAATGATGAACGAAGAAACGATTATTAAAATGGATATGGGACCGGTTGCCAGTGATACGGCAACGGTGGGCGAACGCGCAACAATATGTTTGGGCATTGAATCTTCGTGCGATGAAACCAGTGCGGCAATTGTTGATTCAAACAAGAACATTTTATCGCATATAATATATTCACAAATACCCGAACACCAAAAATATGGCGGTGTTGTTCCAGAATTGGCGGCACGCGCGCATATATTGGCCATAGATACCGTGATAAAACAAACATTGGAACGTGCAAATCTGTCTATTAATGATATTGATGTTGTTGCGGCAACGGCGGGGCCGGGTTTGATTGGTGGCGTTCTAATTGGTTGGATGGCGGCAACTGGGATTGCACAATCGGCGCATAAACCATTGGTTGCGGTTAATCACCTGGAAGGACACGCGTTGGTGCCGCGTCTGTCCGCAACGGCGGCGGATAATTCAAACACAAAAACCAATGTTGAATTTCCATATTTGTTAATGTTGGCATCTGGTGGTCATTGTCAGATTTTATTGGTGCGCGGGGTTGGAAAATATGAAATGATTGGCCAAACATTAGATGACAGTGCCGGCGAAGCATTTGATAAGGTATCAAAAATGCTTGGTCTGGGTTACCCAGGTGGCCCAATAGTTGATCGGCGTGCATCATTGGGAAACCCAAAGGCGTTTAATTTCCCACGACCATTATGTGATAAACCAGGATGTGATTTTTCATTTAGCGGTATTAAAACCGCGGCACGAACATTTCTATCAAAACACGATGCGCCCTATTCTGATGAATTTATAAATGATTTCTGTGCATCATTTCAGGCATCTGTGGTTGACTGTATAACAAACCGCCTTGGTAATGCGCTAAAAAGTCAAATTGTTCGCGATGCCGCCCCACAAACATTGGTCGTTGCCGGTGGCGTTGCCAAGAACAGCGCGATACGCGCGGCAATGGAAACCCTTGCGAAACAACACAATATGATTTTTGCCGCACCACCAATGAATCTGTGTACTGATAACGGCGCAATGATTGCATGGGCAGGATTAGAAAACTATCAAATTGGAAATATTGTCCACGAACCAATTGCCCCGCGCCCGCGTTGGCCATTGACGGAATTATAAATCACCAAGAACCGTTGATTTTTTGTACATATTATGCTATGATTCTGGACATGAATCAGTCCAAGAAAGTTTTTTACAAAAACGCAACACAAAATTTGTTATCGCAAATTACCAAAATGGGTTTGTCATCTCAAGACACGCAGAAGGCCGTATTTTATACAAAACTTTTTCGCGAAGCGTTTACATACGACGAGATTAAACAATATACATTTATAGAACCAGGTGCAGACATATGGGATTTGGGTTATGATTCCGCTGGTTTTTGCCGTATTGCCAGCACCGTTTTTTCAATTGCGTTGGGATTTAACGATTGGAAACTTATGAAGGTGGATGCAGACCAATGGGACGGGGCCGCATCACATCACTATTTAAAGCATATCCCAAGTGGCCAATTCTTTGATTTAACCTATGACCAATTCGCAATTTCTGGGATGAATGTTCCATATGAAATCGGCAAACCCGCCGCATACAGATTATACCCAAATAATGACATCATGCGTTTTGCCAATGCATTAAGCATTGATATTATCGGCATGTTAAAAAAACAAGACAAAAGGCAATAAATAATGTTACCAACACCAGAACCTTTTGTTAAACCTGATATGATTTTTAGTGTAAGTGATGCGTCAGCATTACTTAAAAAAGTCGTAGAAACAGCGTTCCCGGTTATTAAAATTCGTGGTGAATTATCACAGATTACGCGTGCGACATCGGGACACATGTATATGACAATCAAAGATTCAAATGCCGCAATGTCCGCAATTATATGGCGCGGAACGCCGGTAAAATTCGCACTTAGCGAAGGGTTAGAGGTTGTTGTGACCGGACGCATCACGACATATCCGGCGCGCAGCAATTATCAAATTGTTATAAACGAAATTGAAATGGCGGGCGTTGGTGCAATTCTTAAAATGCTGGAAGAACGCAAACAGAAACTTGCCGCCGAAGGGTTATTCGCAGAATCACGCAAGAAACCATTACCAAAATTGCCAACAACCATCGGTGTGGTAACCAGCCCAACTGGTGCCGCGTTCCAAGATATTCAAAATCGTCTGCGCGAACGGTTCCCGGTTCATGTGATTCTTTATCCCGCAACGGTCCAAGGAACAACCGCCGCCGCCGAAGTTGCCGCCGGTGTTGAATATTTTAATCGTGCCAATAATGTAGATGTAATTATCGTTGCACGTGGTGGTGGCTCACTGGAAGATTTATTACCATTTTCCGAAGAAATTGTCGTACGCGCCGTCGCAAACAGCAAGATTCCTGTTATTACGGGTGTCGGGCACGAACCGGACTGGATGCTGGTTGATTTTGCCGCCGATTATCGCGCACCCACACCAACTGGTGCCGCCGAAGCCGTTGTTCCAACAAAAATATCACTGATTCAAGAATTGGATAACATGGGGCACAGATTATCTGCCGCAATGACCGCGCGCATTCAAACAACCCAGAATTTGATTAAAAACATAACTATCAAAAGTCCACGACAAATGGTTATGGAACAGGCACAACGCGTTGATGATATAACGCGAACACTGGGAATTATCATAAATGCAAAAATGGCCGACGCACATCATAAAATGGAAATTGTGTCCAAAATGCCGAATATTCTAAGCAATAAGATGGCGGAACTGTCGCGTGGTGTGGAATATGCGGGCAAAATGCTGAATTCTTTGAGTTATAAAAATGTATTAAATCGTGGATATGCAATTGCACGTGGGGCAAATAACACCATTATTTCGTCTGCCGAAGATATTGGCAAAATCACAAGTATTGAATTCGCTGATGGCGTTGGAAATTTATAATTGACATTACAATACAATGATTTACTATCCTATAAAAAGAGGCAAGAAATATGGCACGATTAACAGCAAAAGCAGAAAAACAAATTTATGATATACTTGGACGTAACGATATAGATGTTGCATATTTATCGTATGGCGAACTTTTTAATAATATTGACCCAACCTATTCTGTACGCGATTCTAGTTTTAATTCTTTGATGGATTTTTCCGTACTTACATGGTTGCCAGGAATTGTTCAGTATGTTATTGAATTACCGCAACAAAGTAAAATCAAATGCATTGTGCGTACGGACGCAAAAAAGCATAGACCGGCGGCACAAAGGATACTTGCGATACAAGATGCCATCATTAGCAAGGCATTACAATGTAATTTTTGCAAATAAAAACACCGCCGATTTGGCGGTGTTTTAACTAATAAACATATGCTGTTTTTTCATAAATAGCATTATTCAAGACGGAATCTTGAACCATTTCTTGATATTTTTGAATAGCGTTTTCGTATTCGTTATTTAATTTTTTTCGCAACGTAGAACGTCCTTTGTCACCACCACACCCCGCATTCACAAGCAGTAAACTTAACCCAATTGCAAAAACGTATTTGCTTTTCATAATTACCCCTTTATCAATGTTTTTGCAGTAGCCAATGATTCAGGTGTTATTTTTGCACCGCTAATTATACGCGCAATTTCATTTAATCTATCATCACCTGTAATTTCATGCACATTGGTCGTTGTGGTTTTGTCATTGGACATCTTTTCAATTTTAAAGTGCCTGTCACCATAGCCGGCAACCTGAGCCGAATGAGTTATCACCAACGCTTGCGACCCAGCGGCAAGACGATTAAGGCGATTTCCAACGGCACTGGCGGTGGCACCACTGATTCCGGTATCAACCTCGTCAAAAATGAAGGTATGCGCGGCATTTTCACCCGCCAACACAACACGCAACGCCAACATTAATCGCGCCAATTCACCCCCAGACGCAGATTTGTGCAGTGGTGCAAACGGCATGCCTGGATTTGTCTTTATCATAAACACAATATTGTCATAGCCCGATGCCGTTGGCACTGTTTCTTCTATATCAACATTAAAATCCGCATTGGCCAATTTTAAATCGGGCAATTCACGCAAAATTTGTGTTCGTAATTCGCCAGCCGCCGTTCTGCGCATTTTTGATAATTTCTTGGCCAGTTCATCATATTCTTGCTTTGAATTTGCAACATCTGACTTCAATTTCTTTAATTCCATATCAGAATTATTAATTGTGTTTAATTCTGATTCCATTTCTGCCAATTTATTCGGTAATTCATCGGCACCTACGTGATGTTTTCGCGCCGCCGCCCGTATCGCGAACAACCGTTCTTCTATGGAATCAACAGTATCCGTATCTATATCATCAGGTGCAATTTGTCCTGCAACATTTGCAACCATTTCGGCGGCATTATACAACGCATCTATTTGTTCGGCATATGGATTTGGTTCTGTTTTTATGCGTTCCAAAATATGCGCGACCGCGAATATTTGCGCGTCCAGTGTATCACCACCACGCCCCATCGCAGCAATTGCATCATTTAAAATTGCGGTGTTTTTTTGTGCATTTATAATATCTGTGCGCCGATTTGATAAATCTTCTTCTTCACCAGGTTGTACATTTAACGCACGCAGTTCCGAAACATTATGTTCCAGAAATTCTTGTTCCATCGCAGATTTTGCCAAAAATTCTTCTATCTCGTGCAGTTTATTTAATGCAGAATTATATTTGGTATACGCAGCACGAACATCATTTAATGCCGCCGACATCCCCGAAATATTTTTAACGGCGAAATCATCCAGCGCGATTCTGTGCATTGCGGGATTTAACAATGCATGATTGGCGAATTGACCATGAACCTCTACCAATTCATCACCAACGGCCTTTAGTGTCTTAACGGACACTGGTGTATCATTTATCCATGCGCGGCTTTTGCCATCTGTTCCCAATGTCCGACGCAATACCAATGTATCACCGTCCGCATCTATACCAGATTCTTGTAATATTCCCTTAACCGCGTCATTTAATACATCAAATTCCGCACTGACCATTGCGGTATCCGTCCCATTACGAATAAGCCCTGTATCACCGCGTCCGCCCAATGCCAATGACAACGCATCCAATAATATACTCTTACCGGCCCCCGTTTCCCCCGTCAGAATATTAAGCCCAGAACCAAATTCAAGATTTAGTTTATCTATTAAAACAACGTTTGAAATGTGCAGGTCCGTTAACATGTCGGTATTATATAACCTTTTATATTACATTTTCCAGTGTAAAATCATTGGTCCACAGTATAAATCCGCGTACATTAAATTCCGGATATGCATCACACAGTAATTTATAATACTCGGTTAATTGGTCAATATATTTATGGCGAAAACGTTCTTTATCTGTATCTGTCTTATAATCAATAACTACTATCTGCTTTGTTTTTTCATTTAGGTATAATCTATCCACACGACAAGAAACAAATTTACCCCCAATATATCCCGCAATTGGAACTTCTGTTTTGGATAATGGACCCATATATTCAACCAATTCTTTGTTATTTGATATCTTGGCAATTATATCGGTGGCCCCCGATGCGCCACCATTTTCATCAAAGAATATATTCTGCATACGCACATGCATTGCCACCCCAGATTCAATGGCATAATCTTGATGTAATTTATCATTCATTAACGCGTTCAGTTTATTCGTCATAATTAGATATCCTTATTTTATTGGCATCTTCGCCCACGCCACAATGCGCGCTTAACGTCTGCCACAACATATTATGCCAAGATAATTCGGGCGCAGATTTATTGGTTGTAAAACCATAAATATATAATTCATCGCATGCACGCGTCATTGCAACATATAACAGACGAAAACTTTCTTCGGTTGACTTACGTTCAGTTGCAGATTTAAATTCACCAAATTCTGCGCTTATTTCATCGGGTTTATGCGGTGTCCATAACCACACATGGTATTTATCGTGCATTTCATCATCGTTTACTATGCTATAAAAATTCTCGGTCTTGGGTGCAACGGTCGTATCCATAAGGAATACCACCGGCGATTGTAAACCCTTGCTACCATGAACTGTAACTATACGCACACCATCCCCAGAATCCATATCACGCTTTATTTCACTGGCACTGGTGATAAACCACTTTAAAAAGTGTCGTAATGTCCCGGTTTGTGTTCTTTCATATGCAAGACACATTGTTAAAAATTCTTCTAGTGGGTCTATGATTTGCACCCCCAATGCCGCAATCATATTCTCACGAACATCATAATTATCTAAGACATAGGTAAAAAATGTATACGGGCCAGATATCGCACATTTTTCTATAAAATCACTTAATACACCATAAATATCAGGATGCATAATCTTAATAAATTCAAAAAGCGTGGCACATGACGCGTTTTTATCTGTGGCCCTGCGCCGTTTATTTTCATCGTTGCGTGCCGCACAAATATTATATACCGCCGCATCATCCATGGCGAATATCGGGCTTTTTAATACACAACCCAAACTATAATCATCGTTGTTGTTTATACAGAACCGCACCAAATTCATTAAATCTTTGATAACAGGAAATTCAGGCAACACGATACGATCACTGCCGGCGACAGCGATGCCGCGATGTTTTAATTCGTTGGACAGCGCAGAAACCATCTGGTTACGCCGTTGAACCAATATCATAATATCCCCAGGCGTATGCTGACCAGATTTAATCATATTTTCTATTTTATCGGCAATGTCGCGTATATATTGGCGCCGAACAATTTTGGTATCTTGATCATACGAAGATACAACTTTATATAATTCTACGCATCCGGCATCATTGGCACGAAAACATTTATGCGAATTATTTTGAAATCCGGTCTTGGCAATAACCGTTGCATCACCAAAGAACATATCAACCGTATCCAAAATCGGCTTAACCGACCGGAAATTCTGGGTTAACGCCGGTTCACCAATCTGGCGCGCGTTGTTTTTAATATATGATGCGATTTTACTGCGACTCTGTGCAAATGCCGCCGGATCTGCACCTTGGAATCCATATATAGATTGTTTTGTATCACCAACCACAAACAATGAACGTGGCAAATTTCCTTGGTCCCCATCAACCAAGAAATCCCCCACCAACATTTGAAATACCTCCCATTGAATTGGGCCGGTATCTTGCGCTTCGTCAACAAGGATATGTGACAAAGATGTATCCATTTGCGACAATACCCAACCCATAGTTTCCGAATTTGAAAACAAACGATGAGTGTATAAAATCAAATCTTCAAAATCAAGAACATTTCGTGATTGTTTTAATTCCTGATATGATTTTGCAAATGCCGCCGACAGATCAAAAAGCGCAATTGTATCGTCATAAATTTTCTTGTTCACAATGTAATTATTGTATTCCAAAACACGTTTTATCTCGTCAAATAAAAATTCATAGTTTAAACCCGTTTTTACCTTGCCGTTATTAAAAAGATAGCAACTTTTATATTTTTGGAAATCTGCTGTATTTTCAGAATATTGTTCAAGATAGTTAATAAGTTCCTTTAATCTGCCGGTTGGCTTTTTTACGCAATTACATTGTGAAAGCAGCATTTTTATTGACATTGGGTCAAAAAACCACTTTTTTTCTTGGGATAAATTTAATTTTTTCTTAATCGTATCAATAAAATAATTACGGTAGTTAACAAAATTATCTGCGCAGAAAAAGTTCTTGTATTGCTGTTCAACATTTTCTAATAAATCATCAAATTTATACTCTGATACGACCCCAATAATATGCTCAAATGCGTTCACTGTATTTTCATCCATCGTAACAGAATTAACAACGCGTTCCAATGCATCATGCAACATAACTTTTTGTGGCGCATCAGATATCAATGACCACGATGGTGATATACCTGCTTCGGTTGGAAAGCGATGTAAAATTTCTTCACAAAAACCGTGTATAGTTTTTATCTTTAATATTTCTGGGTTATCAATATATTTAAAAAATATACTGCGTGCATGCTTAATATCATCATCGGTTGCAATGGCATTTGTTGTTATACCATGCAACAGTTCCCGCAAATCTTCATCTGTTGCCATTGCCCATTCACGCAAAGATTTTAAAATACGGTTGCGCATTTCACCCGCCGCCGCATTTGTATATGTCAGGCATAAAATACCGCCCACAGAATCACCGCTGCGGAATAAAATTCGCAATAATCTTTCGGTCAGAACACTTGTTTTTCCGGTTCCTGCGTTGGCCTGAACCCATACATTATTTGTTGGTTCGGCGGCCACTTCTTGTTCTTCGGAAATCGGTGCTTTTTTTATCATTTATGTCCTTGCTTTATTCAATAAAGTTTAGTATAAAGGCATCAGGACTTCAAGAGATATATCTTCAACTTTTATTGGGGGGCATACAACAATGGATTTCAACAATACTTGGTTTATTATTTCCGCAGGAATTGGCGCGGTTTTATTTATTATGCTGATTGTGTTGTACTTTATATCGCGCAAATCACAACGCGTTATGGAATCTATGATATCTATTATAACCGACCCGAATCGTGCGAAAATTCAGGATGCGTCCCGCGTATTACAAACAATTATGGCCGATGAAATTGGCAAAATATCCACATGTTTTAAAAATATGCATGAAACATTGCGCGCACAGATTGTTGCAGCCGATGAATTGCGTCAAAAATTAGGTGCGCAAAACGAAGAACTTGTAAACATTGCCAATGATGCGGTTACGCGTATTGCACAAATGTCTGGGCGCATAGATAACACTGTATCGGGGTTGCGTGATGTGGTAAATTCAGATAGTTGGAACGATGTTGCGAATGCGACAGATCGCTTTGCATCAACCGTTGAAAACACATTGACCCGTATAACCAACACCACAACCGAATCCACCAACAAAATAACCCAAATAGATACAAGCATTGAAAAATGGACGGAAACCAGCGAAAAACTTAGCGATACATTGCAGAAATCTATTGATAATAATACCGAACATTTTGAAAAAATGGTCGGCGAATCAGAAAATATCCAAGAAAAAATTACTAATCTGTCCAAGAGTGCAACCGATGGTTTTGCCGAAATGAAGGGAACCGCATCAAATTACGAAGATGTTTTAAAAGACAATAACAAGACCATCAGCACATACCTTACAAAACTTGATTCATTTGATAAACAAAGCAAGAAACAGTTAAATTCCCAGACAACAACCCTTACCAATACTGTTAATTTGTTAAGCGCCCAAGTGTTAATTACAGAATCTGCGGTTGAAAACCAGGTGCGCAAATTAACTGATGCGGTTGAAGCGGTTATAACCAGTGCAACCGAAACAGAAAGTGCAGTACGCGGTATATCCAGCGAACTATCCGGATTAACAAATCATTTTGAAGATGAAATTAAAGAATTTGCAACCGATGTGGTTTCTGAATTAAAGACGGTTTCTGGGGTTGCAGATGCAACATTACAAGACACCAAGACATCGGCAAATGCGTTTTCTGAATCTGTCAAGGCAATGGCAACCGGTGTACGTGAAACACTGATTGAAATGAATACGGCACATACGCAACTTGCCGGACAATCCGAAGGGTTGATTAAAATGTCAACCGATACAACCGCGCAATTAAAGCCGTTGTCTGAACTTATTGAAAAATATTATGTTGCCCTGCCCGATTTGGTAAAAACATCAGGCGATGCCGGAACATCATTGGCAAAAATTGTGTCAGAATTGGATGACAAAATTGCGGGCATACGCGCAACGGTTGAAGAATCATCTGCATCTGTGTCTGAATCTGCGGCAAAGTTAGATAATCTTGCCGGGCAATCACGTCAACAAATGATAGATTTGATGGCCGATTATGCCAAGGCCGTTGAAACCATGCAGGCATTAAATAAACAAATGATGGTTGCACGTGCGGCGGCACCAATGGATGCAATTGGCACCACCCCAAGCACTGCGCCACGCGCCAGCAGTCGCGATTTTCTTGCCCAATCCACGCGCGAATTTGATAAACTGTATGAACAGACATTGGATTTAACACGCGCAATGGGTTCAAATATACCTGATGTGGTATGGAAGAAATATCACGACGGCGACAAGACCATATTTGCAAAATGGATGGTAAAAATGGTTCGCGCAATGGATAAGAAGCAAGTTCGCGAATTGATAAAATCTGATTCTGTATTTAATTCCCAGGCGACACAATTTGTTCGCGCATTTGATAAGATTATGGCGGCCGCAAAGCAAACCGATACACCGGATAAACTGGCGGTGGCATTGTTAAAAACAGATTTGGGAATAATTTATTCTGCATTGGCACCACAAATACAATAAAAATTTACTGTTTTTCTGTTTTTTACACTTGCGGCGTTTGCTGTATTTTTGCTACGATTTTTATATAAGGAAAGGAAAGAAAACTCAAAAAATTATATTATGTTGAATTTTGTGCGTTTTTTACGTGTGCAGATTGTTATTTGCATCGTTTTTTTTGGTTGCCTAAACGCAGCCCCAGCGTTTGCATGCACAAGTGATGAAATAACTCTTTCAAATGGTAATTGTGTTCCAGCACAGTTTTCAATGACGGTCGGCGGGTTTCCATCAAATGGCGACGATTTTACTTTCTATGTTTCTGCCAGAGGAACATTATATATTGATTGGGGGGATGGGTATACCGAAACAAAAACCTTGGGACAAAATAATCTTAATAACCGAATGTCTCTCACTCGTAAATTTTATGACACCCAAGATACATACACCATCCGATTAAGCGGTGATTTTTCTGCGTACCCCAGTAAAGATTCCAGTTATTCAAATGCCTGTATAAGTATCTATGGTGGTTACGCTACACCAGAATATTTGTACGGTATATCAGGAAGTTTGGGCGCATTATTTCCAACCCTAAATGATGGAACCAGTAAAACGGATCAACCGTTGTTTTATCAAGCATTTTACAATGCAACAAATCTAAAAGGGCCGTTACCCCCAGAATTGTTTAATGGAATTCATGGAAACGCCAGAACCCGTATGTTCAGTGGTATGTTTTATGGATGTACGAATTTGGATGGATATATACCATATAATTTGTTTAACGGAATAAATAATATATCAACAACAAATATGCAAGATATTTTCAAAAATGATACCAAATTGGCAACAACATGTCCCCAAGGAACAACACAGGTAACCACAGGATACGAAGACATGTGGAAACCTGGAACCAGTGGGGCAAATGCAACACCGCGTGTTGCCTGTAAACCAGACGCGGCGGCATGTGACCACTCGTATAATGGTGAATGCCCCGATTTGTGTTCTTTTGCCAGTGAATTAAAGGCCAGTAATGGGACGTCTATTCCGTTGTTCGCGGAACGCGTGACAACACACACACTATGCGTAAAAAAGGATAACACAACTTGTTATATCCCATTGGAAAATGGGATTGGCGGCACGGGCAGTCTTAATGTCAAAAACGGTAATGATATATATCATGCCGGACAAATAGACACTCAATAACATAAAACGGGGATATTTATCCCCGTTTATATATCCCCCAAGGAAATTAAATCTCTATTTAGTGCGCGGAATATCTTGTGGTTTTGGTCGGCGAAGCATCATATCGTCGTAAAGCACATCTATAAACCGTATTAACAAGGGGTCTATAAAACTTGGTGCGGTTTCGGTTTTTATTGGCCGCAAGATATAATCTGGGCGCATACCAACATCCAAGAAATCTTCTATATTACATGTGTTTATACCACGAACTTTTTCATCATCCTGCATATTCGCACGCTTTTTAATTGTATCCTTGCTATTTGCCGGCGGAATAAACCACGCTATTTTATAAGAATATTCGCTATCCAATTTATTTTTCACAAACCAATCCCACATTTGACGCACATATTTTGGTTCAATTACATCATAGATAAAATTGCAACCCAAATGATCCATAATTTCAAATTCTGGAACACCATATTTCCATTTTTCTTTTCCCGGTTCCCAAAACGCTTCGTTCACCCACAGGTGCGTGGCAAGTGGTGCCGTTTCAAAATATTCTTCATTACGAAAGAAGTATGGTTTACCTTCGGATTCATCCTCGCGCATTTTGCGGGTCGTAGCGGAACGCAGATTATAAAATAAACCTGCTGGTATTCTATCTGCGACAAATCTTGTTTTCCCTGCCCCAGAGGCCCCAGTTAAAAATAAAATTGTATATTTTTCCATGTGCGACTCGTTTGGTTAGTTGTTTAAGAAAAAGGGACGTTGAAAACGCCCCTCCTGTAATTAATCTTCCAAAAAGCTGCGAAGTTTACGTGCACGCGTCGGATGTTTTAGTTTGTTTAACGCCTTTTGTTCAATTTGGCGGATACGTTCACGTGTAACCCCGATGTATTTACCAACGTCTTCCAGTGTGCTGGTCTTGTTCGTACTCATACCAAAACGCTGACGCAGGACGGTTTCTTCTTTTGGATCCAATTCTGATAAAATCTGAGTCATAATCGTACGCAGATTCTTTTGTGCCGCCGATGTAAACGGATTCTTGGCTGTTTCATCCGCAATGATTTCCATACGCGAACTATCATCTTCGGTGCCTACTGGGGCTTCCAAAGAAATTGGTTTCAGATTAACCTTCATAGCCTTGTGTATCTTGTCCACCGGCAAGTAAATAATCTTGGATAATTCTTCGGCGGTTGGCTGGCGGCCATATTTATGCATAAACTGACGCGATGCACGTTGTATTTTGTGTATATTATCAATCATGTGCACCGGTATACGAATTGTACGTGCCTGATCGGCAATACTACGTAAAATCGCCTGTTGTATCCAGTTTGTTGCATAGGTTGAAAATTTATTTCCCAAACGATAATCAAATTTATCAACGGCCTTCATCAAACCAATGTTTCCATCTTGAACCAAATCAGAGAAATCTAATCCCAATCCACGATTACTGCTCTTCTTGGCAAATTTGATAACAAGACGCAGGTTCGCTTCTATCATTTCACGTTTTGCGCGCGCCGCTTCGGTTTGCCCACGACGAACCAGTTCAACGACCTTTTTATATTCTTCGGTTGGTTGACCAGTTTCTTGGGCAATTGCGGTAATATCGTTCTGAATTTTAATGATATCCGCACCATGCTTGGTTGCGAAATTGACCCACGCTTTATTTTTATGCTTTGTTAATTTCTTGACCCAATTACGATTTAATTCGTTGCCTGCATATTCAACCAAGAAATCTTCACGTTTAATCTTGTTCGCCATCGCCAAACGCAACAGTTTGCCTTCCAATCCCATCAGCAACTGGTCGCGTTTAGTCAAGGTTTCCATAATTTCAGAGATACGGTCGTCATTAAGGCGAATCTTGCTAACATTTTCAAACAGTGTCAAACGCATTTTGTTGTATTTTTCTTCCAATGCGTTGTCCGGTTTTGACGATGTAAGCAGTTTTTCCATACGCATTGCCTGAAGTTTTTGCATACTGTTAAATGTCCGCTTAATCTTGGCAAACAATTCCAGAACCATCGGCATAAGCGCTTCTTCCATTACTGGAATTGGCACACCAGATGTGCTGCGCGGTGCATCATCTTTCTTGACACCGTCTTCGTCCAGCATTTCTTCTTCGTCTTCTTCGTCATCTTCGGTGCTGCCCACAGATTCTTCCAAATCATCCAGATCATCATCGTCCAATTCATCAACTTGGTCAACACCCTTGGATTTAAGGGTTTCAGAAATCGCCGCCAATGATTTTTGTTCGGAATCAGATGAATACATTGCTTCCAAATTCACAATATAACGCAGGCGGATATCTTCGTTTAACAATTGTTGGTACCAATCCAACATCGCCTTAATCGTCATTGGGCTTTCGCACAGGCCATATACCATCAGGCGCGATGCGGCCTCTATACGCTGGGCAATTGCGACTTCGCCGGCGGCGGTCAACAATTGAACCGTTCCAATTTGTTTAAGGTATGATTGAACAGAATCTTGGACACCAAGAACCAAACTGCCTGTTTGGCTGCGTTCCAATTGTTTGGCATAGTGTTCGTAATCTTCATCGTTAACATCAACCTGTTCTGCATCCGCGTTTAACAGATTACGATACTTTTCCGCGTTTTCATCGGAATCTTCGTCATAATATTTTTCAATATCCTTGGCATAGTTGCCAGTTTCAAGAATTTCCAACCCCAAATCTTGCTTAAAGAAATCCAGTACTTCGGCCTGTTCTTCTTCGGGGATTTCATCCGCATCAACCGCAGAATTAAAATCTAACTGCGACAAATAGCCATTTTCCATTGACGATGCGGCGAGTTTTTGCAGGTTTTCTGGCAGGGAATCTACCAATAACCGTGTTGCTTCATCTATTTTTTTGGACATTAAAAACCCTTAAGTTTTGGTTTTTGATATTATTTTTTATTCTTGTTTGCCTTGGCCACCGCATCATGCAATGCAGATTCAGACAATAACCCCAAAACCAACGGACTTTGAATTTGGATATCCGCATAGTTTTTGTGTGTCTTGTTACGAACAGACGCAACGGTCGGATTCGTACTGCGCATCAGACGTGCAATTTGGCCATCTGACAATTCTGGGCAATTCTTTAAAATCCACAAAATACCACCCAACCGATTTTGACGGTGTAATTTTGGCGTATAACCAATACCCTTTTTGTTCTGGGCATTTTGTGCATTTACGATTGTTTCCAACAAAGTCAGACGCGCATTTGGATCTTCTTCGCACTTTTTGATATCTTCACGCGTCAATTGTCCGTTTAAAATCGGGTCTAACCCCTGCATTTTTTGTGTTTCGGCATCCGCGATATTTTTAACCTCTAATTCATGCAACCCGCAGAATTCAGCGATTTGTTCAAATGTTAACGCGGTATTTTCAATCAACCACAAAGCAGTGGATTTTGGCATATATGGGTAGTTCATAAAAAATCCTCTTGTTCGCTGTCGCTAAATATAGCACAAAAACTATTATATTCAAGGGGTTTTTTATAAAATATTTTACTGTTTTTTCACCAGTTTAAAACCACCCGGAATATCGGTCACTGTCCAACCCGCAGAATCTATTTTCGCACGCAATTCATCCGCCAATGCAAAATCACGATTCTTCTTGGCATCTGCACGTTTCGTGGCCATTTCTTGAATTTCGGCCGGTGCAGTTTCTGATTCCGCCGCACGCAATTTGTTTGCGCGATCGCGCAGTTGCAACCCCAACAAATCATCAACAAAATCCAACAATGATAATTTTGTCGCCGGATTTATGGTTTGGTTTTTCAACATATCTTGAACAACGACCAATGTTTCCGCGGTTTTTAGGTTGTCGGAAATCGGCGTCAAAATCTTGTCATGCCATTCGTTATACAAATCTTGGTTGACCGGTTCCGTATCGCCCGCGGCCATTAAATCGGCAATTTTACGAACCATGTTTTTATAGCCCGCCGCCGCCGCATCCAAAGATTCAAACGAAAATTCCATTGGTTGACGATAGTGTCCCTGAAGCAACAGATACCGGAAAGCCATTGGGTCATAGCCCTTTTCTATCAGCCCACGAACCGTAAAGAAAGAACCCGAAGATTTTGCCATCTTTCCATCACGTAACATTAACCATGCCCAATGTACCCAATAATGCACCCATGGTTTACCAACAACTGGCTCAGATTGCGCGATTTCATTGGTATGATGAACTTTGATATGTTCTTGGCCGCCACTGTGAATATCAAAATGGTCACCAAGGTATTTCATACTCATTGCGCTGCACTCTAGATGCCACCCGGGAAAACCAACACCCCACGGGCTATCCCATTCCATTTGGCGTTTTACATCCGTTGGTGAAAATTTCCAAAGTGCAAAATCGGTTATGTTGCGTTTATTATTATTTTCAATACGCGCACCACCACGCAATTCTGATAAATTCTGGCCACCTAATTTCCCATAATCTGACAATTTTGATGTATCATAATAGATACCATCACCCGGAATTTCATATGTGAACCCAAGTTTTTCCAATTTTTGGATAAGTTCAATTTGCTCTTTGATGTGGTCGGTTGCACGTGGCATATGGGTTGGACGTATAATATTCAATAAATCCATATCGGTTAAGCAACTTTTTATATATTTATTCGCGATATCCCAAACAGACATATTCTCACGCGCGGCGCCTTTTTCCATTTTATCTTCACCAGTGTCTTCGTCACTAGTAAGGTGTCCGACATCCGTAAAATTCATAACATGGGTCACCGTATACCCATTTGCCAAAAACATGCGTTTTATCATATCTCCATTGAAAAAAGTACGCATGTTACCCAAATGTTGATCCCAATAAACGGTCGGGCCGCAATTATAAAAACCAACATGATTTGGGGTGATTGGCACGAAATCTTCTACTTTGCGTGTCATCGTGTTGTATAATCTTATTTGCATAACAAAATCCTTATATTTTAGTGTTGATATAATAACAGATAATAGAAAAATAAGCAAACACTATGTTTGCAAAAAACATATTAACAACAACAGTAAAAATTTATAAATGGTATTGTCATCACCTGCTATTGTGTAGAATTTTTACAATAATGTCAACCCTATTTTCCACAAAAACATTATGCAACCGCATACCGATATGCTATTTACGATATGGATTGTTTTTTGTTTTTGACGGTAACGAAAACAGGACAAACATCACAACGGACGTTGCCACGAACCCCATAAACGCCCATGCACAACGCAACATATAAATCTCGTTTGCTGGTGTGTAGTACATAACCGATACAGCCAATGCCATAGGCAAAAAATATACGAACAACACAAAAAGCACCCCCGGAATCAGCAAAAGCCATAACCATTTTGCGGAAGCCCCGATATCATGCACCCTGAGTCCCGCCCGACTTAAGAACGGAACAAATGTGGCGACAATCAGGACAAGGTCGCAATCTGCGAACACCATCACTTGCGA
>JAEEGH010011545.1_pt1 | contig 20008 bp, 21 predicted proteins | sample 9134181 | NCBI WGS metagenome assembly JAEEGH01 (sample SAMN16246544, study PRJNA631951) | gut metagenome | biome: gut microbiome; feature: rumen; material: DP-attached | host: Bos | place: Iran: Karaj | collected 2018-10 | reverse complement strand
GACTCGCCTCGTCGCCGGATATCGTCTCAGAGTTCGAGCAGAATCCCGCGCTGACAGACATAGTCCGCGTCTACGATGTTTCGGGCAGAAAATGCAAGGTTTACAATGACGTCGCAAATGAACATCTCGTGATAACCTGCTGAGAGAGGTTACCGTTTCGGGTTTTCGACCTCCCACTCCTTGAGGAACTCCACCATGAAATCATGGCGTTTCTCAGCCAGTTTTACAGCCGTAGCCGTATTCATCATATCCTTAAGCAGAAGCAGCTTTTCCTGGAAGTGCAGGATTGAATCCTCCATGCTCCTTCCATGCTTCCCGCCGTAGGAAAAAGTACGCGCAATACCGATAGCCCCGAGCGCATCCAGCCGGTCAGCATCCTGAACGATCCGCCCTTCGATGCTCTCGGGCTTTTTGTCCCTGTTTTTGCTGAATGATACTGAATTAACAGCGGAAATGACCGCTTCGACCGTTTCGCCGTCGATATCGTGCTTATCTAAAAATGCTCTGGCGTTGGCGTTGTCGACCGTGTCAAACAGCTTATGATCGTCCGCATCGTGCAGCAGCGCCGCCAGGGCGGCGATGCCGCGGTCACAGTCCGGCAGGCAGTCCGCCAGCAGCATCGCGTTCCGGTACACGCGCAGCGTGTGCGCCGCGTCGTGCCCGCCGGCGTTGGACGCGAACAGTTCTTCTATATATACTTTTGCGGCTTCGATGACCGGTTCGAAAGACATAGATCGTTGTTCCTTTCCGTTCTATCCGTTATTCTCCTCTATTCTACCTGTTCCCGCGGAAAAAGGAAACGCGCATAAAAAACTCCCGGAAGTTTCCTTCCGGGAGTTTTTTCTTTCCATGTCACAGTGTACCTGTCCCCATGTGTCGTTTTAGGCGAACATGTGCAGGCCGAGCTCCTTCGACAGGAACTTCAGGGCGGTGATGCCCGCGATGGAGTTGCCGTTCTCGTCCAGGGACGGACCGTAGACGCCGATGCCCATCTTGCCGTCTACGACGGACAGCAGGCCGCCGCCGACGCCGGACTTCGTGGGGATGCCGACTTCCACGGCAAACGTGCCGGAACCGTCGTACATGCCGCAGGTGAACATGATGGCCTTGACCGTCTGGGCGGTGCTCTGCTTCAGCAGGCGTTCGCCGGTCAGCGGGTTGACCCCGTTATTGGCCAGGACCATGGCGAAGTTCGCCAGGGATTCCGCGGATACGTTGATGGAGCAGATCTTGGTGTACAGCTCGATGCTGGTGTCGACGTTCGTGTGGATGACGTTCTTGCTCTTCAGCAGGTACGCGATGGCGCGGTTGCGGTCGCAGGTGGCCATCTCGGAATTGTAGACCTGGCGGTTGAGCGTGATCTCCGGGTCCAGACAGACGGAGCGCGCGAAATTCAGCATATCCTCGAACTGCTTATATTCGATCAGCAGGCTTTCCACGGCGATCGCCCCTGCGTTGATCAGAGGATTGTGCGGTTTCTCACGGGTGTCGAGTTCGACGATGGAGTTGAAAGCCACGCCGGAAGGTTCCATACCGACATGTTCGAAGACGGTGTCGTAGCCGCGGATCTCCAGCGCCATCGCCAGGGACAGCAGCTTGGAAACGGACTGCATCGTAAAGCGGATGTTCGAATCTCCGGCTTTAAACAATTTACCGTCCTTCGTATGGATGCAGAGGCCGACTGCCTCGGGGCGGGCTTTGCCGAGTTCGGGGATGTAGGTCGCGACGGCGCCTTTGCCGGTAACCTCTTTGCCTCTTAAAAAAGCTGTTTTGATCGCGTCCTGCAGACGCTGGTCGCTTAATTGGTCACTGTTCATTGTTCTTCTCCCGAATTAATCTTTCGCAGTGATAACTCCTTGTCTGATTATTATATCATAGACGCAATAAAAAATCCCCGAACATTGTCGGGGATTTTTGTGTCTTGCGATAGATACGGATCTGTGACCCGCGGAGCGCTTCTTAGAAGCAGCCCTGCTCCATCATAGCTTCTGCGACCTTCTTGAAGCCGGCGATGTTGGCGCCTGCAACGAGGTCATAGCCGAGGCCGTATTCTGCAGCGGCTTCTGCGGAAACTCTGTGGATGGTCTCCATCATCTTGTGCAGCTGAGCGTCGACTTCTTCTGCGGACCAGACGAGTCTTTCGCTGTTCTGAGCCATTTCCAGACCGGAAACGCCTACGCCGCCGGCGTTGACTGCCTTGGAGGGAGCAACGATCATGTGCTTCTGGCCTCTCAGGAAGTTCAGTGCGTCGTTGGTGGTGGGCATGTTGGCAACTTCGATGAAGTACTTGACGCCGGAAGCCGCGATCTTTTCAGCGGATTCCATCTTAACGTCGTTCTGCATCGCAGCGGGCATGTAGACGTCGACGTCCTTGACGCCCCAGCACTTTTCGCCGGGAACGAACTCTACGCCGAACTTGTCAGCATAGGGCTTGCAGTGCATCGGATCCTTCGCTCTCATTTCGAGGATGAAGTTCAGCTTTTCGTCGGTGACAACGCCTTCGGGGTCGTGGATGTATCCGTCCGGACCTGCGAAGTAGGTGACCTTAGCGCCCAGCTGAGCAGCCTTCTTCATGATGCCCCAGCCTACGTTGCCGTAACCGGAGATCGCGATTCTCTTGCCTTCGATGGTGTCGTTCTCGTGCTTGAGGACTTCCTGCAGATAGTAGATCGCGCCGTAACCGGTCGCTTCCGGTCTGATCAGGGAGCCGCCATAGCTCAGGCCCTTACCGGTGAGAACGCCGTTCTCCCAGACGCCCTTCAGTCTTCTGTACTGGCCGTACAGGTAACCGATCTCTCTGCCGCCTACGCCCATGTCACCGGCCGGAACGTCGATGTCCGGTCCGATGTATCTGTACAGAGCAGTCATGAAGGCCTGGCAGAAACGCATGACTTCGGCGTCGGACTTGCCGGCGGGATCGAAGTCGGAACCGCCCTTGGCGCCGCCCATGGGCAGGCCGGTCAGGCTGTTCTTAAAGGTCTGTTCGAAGCCCAGGAACTTGATGATTCCTTCATAAACGTTCTTCTGGAAACGCAGGCCGCCCTTGTAGGGACCGATCGCGCCGTTGAACTGGCATCTCCAGCCTCTGTTGGTGTGCCAGTTGCCGTTGTCATCGCACCAGACGACTCTGAAGGTGAACATTCTTTCGGGTTCGACCATTCTGCCGAGAAGGTCGACCTTCTCGTACTCGGGGTGCGCGTCAACGACCGGTTCGATGGAGGAGAAAACTTCCTCTACGGTCTGAACGAATTCGGGTTCGTTACCATGCTTGGCCTTGACGGTTTCGAGAACGCTCTGCATATAAGCATTCATAGCAATTTGCCTCCTTAAAAAATTTTGTTGTACAACAAACGATAAGTTTATTGGATTGCCCGCGCTTGGTACCCTGGCGGGCTCATACACATTTATTATAACGCAAAACCTGTGCGCACGCACAGGTTTTTGCAAAAATTTTAACAAACTTTAGAAATTTGTGCAAAATCACGAAAAGAGCCGCAGAATATCCTGGAAAACACCATAAGCAGTTTGAATAATCGTGGGCTCGTGTTCTACGATGGTCAGTTTGCCCATCAGGTCGGTCGTGACGGCAACGGCGGAGGAAGAACCGTCGACCGTCGCGTACAGGCTGGCAGCGTCGACCTCCTCCGGCGCCACGCTGGCTGTGACCCGTCCGAATTCGTCCTTCTTCGCCCGGCACATCAACTTGACCGTCTTCCCCCTGCCGCGGGCGTCTTTCAGCTGTTCCGCCGTAATGCCCGCGATGCCCTGCCTCTGCACGAGGCCCGGATGGAGATTCGCGTTCATCAGCACGTTGGCCAGCACGCAGATCTTGGCGACCGCGTCCCAGCCGTCCACGTCCATGGACGGATCCGCCTCGACCATGCCGAGCGCGTGGCCCTCCTCCAGCGCCTGTTCGTAGGTCTTGCCGTCCTCGAGCGCCTTCAAAATGAAATTCGTCGTCGAGTTCAGGATGCCCTCGATCTCCGTCACGTCGCAGAGCTTCAGGCAGTTGTCCCGCAGGTTGAAGATGGGCGTGCCGTCCATGACCGTGGACTCGAAGAAGAACTTGCCGCCCCGCGCCTGCGCCATCGCCGCGAGGTCGCCGTAATACCAGGCGACGGGGCCTTTGTTGGCGGATACGGCGCTCTTTTTCATCTTCAGCGCCTGTTTGATGCGGTTTGCCGCGGGCTGACCCGTCTGAATGTTCAGCGGCGACAGCTCCACGAGCACGTCGTATTCGCCGCAGTACACGATGGTGTCGGCAGAATCCTCGGTCCAGTCCGCGTCGTTCTCTTCGGTGAAGCCGCCGGCTTCGTAACTCTTCAAAGCCGCTTTCAGGTCGATGCCTTTGGGGTTATAGAGGTTGCCGTGGCTTCCTGTCGCGATGGCGGTGACGACAAGACGCTTGCCGTAGCGGCTGTACACCTGGGCGCGCTTGTCCAGGATCATCTGCGCGAGTGCCCTGCCCACGTTGCCGAAGCCCATAAAGGCCAGTCTTACTTCTTCCATACTTAATTCTCCTTAAAATCAGCGCCGCCCGTCTTGACGATGCTTCTGTCCTGCAGGATCAACACCGCTTCGTAGCCGTCCTGCGACCCGATCAGTTCCATCGCCTTCTCGCTGCCGAGAAGCAGGCAGGTCGTGGATAGAATGTCGCACGTCTCCGAAGAGGGTCCGGTGACCGTCGCCGACAGCAGGTCCGTCTCCACCGGATAGCCGGTGCGGGGATCGAGCACGTGATGATACAGCACGCCGTCCTGCACGAAGCAGCGCTCGTACGTGCCGGACGTGACCACGGACACCTGCCCGGTGTCGCCCGCCGTAACGCTGACGGTTCCGAGGATCGCCCTGTCCTGGATCAGGTCTTCGCCCTGCCCTGCTGCAGGATCTTCGATGCCGCAGGCCCAGGCGCCCCCATCCGGCTTTTCTCCCAGGAACACCACGTTGCCGCCGAAGTTGATGACAGCCCGTTCGACGCCGTGCTGCGCCAGATACGAAGCCGTCCGGTCCGCGATAAAGCCTTTCGCGACAGCGCCAAGGTCGAGCATCATGCCGGGGTCGTCCTTCAGGATCTCCCACTTGTCCGAACCGGTCTCCGGTTCGATCCACAGTTCGTCCCAGCGTCCCACGTACGGAAGCCTTTCCTCGATGGCAGCCGCCTCCGGCACCTGCGGTTCCTCCGCCGAGAAGTCCCACAGGCTCGTGACCGCGCCCATCGTCACGTCCAGCATGCCGCCGCTGAGCGCATAGGCATCCCGGCAATCCTGCAGCAGCAGCGCCGTTTCCACGTCCACCCTGCAGCCGCCCTGCGACGCGTTGAACCGGCCGATGTCGCTGCTTTCTATGGTGCGGGACAGCATGTTTTCGTAATCCCTTGCGACGGAGAATGCGTGCCGTATCGTATCTTCCTGCCCGTTTTCGGGGATCTGGATGTAGCAGTACGTGTTCAGCAGCCAGTCTTCGCCAAAGCTGAGTTCACGAACGCCCTCGTCCTCCGGGATTTGCGGGGTGCAGGCGCACTGTGATATAATCAGCGCGGATATCAACGCGGCAAGTATCGTTTTTTTCAAACTTTTATGGAACATAGACCTTCCTTTTTTAAAAAAGCGGATATTTTTCTGGCGATCGCCCTGCTTCTGCTCGGCTTCGGCACGCTCGCGCTGCTGAAGAGCGGTCAGAAGGACGGCAGTTTTGCGCGGGTCACCGTGGACGGCACCCTCTACGGCACGTACCGTCTGGACGAAGACCGGACCGTGGACATCGAGACGTCCTACGGCCGCAACGTGCTGCGCGTCGAAGGAGGCAAGGCCTTCATGCAGGAAGCGGATTGCCCGAATCACGACTGCGTGGAAAAAGGTGCGGTCTCGAAGACGGGCCAGATCATCCTGTGTCTGCCGCACAAGCTTGCCGTCACCATCGTGAACGAAGGAGAGGAGGCCCCGGATGCGATCTCTTACTGAGACAAGAGGCTCCGCCCGCATCGCCGCCTGCGGCGTGCTGACCGCCCTCGCCCTGATCTTCTCCTATATCGAATTCCTCGTGCCCCTGCCCATCGCCATCCCGGGCATCAAACTGGGGCTGGCGAACATCGTCTGCCTCGTGTGTCTGTACGCGCTGGGGGAAAAGCACGCGTTTCTGATCAACGTCACGCGCATCGCGCTGGCCGCCCTGCTGTTCGGCAGCGTATTCTCGGCGCTGTACGCGCTGGCGGGAGGCGTCGTGAGTTTCGCCGTCATGGCGCTGCTGAAGCGTACGAAGCGCTTCTCCGTCTGCGGCGTGTCCATGGCGGGCGGCGTGTTCCACAATCTGGCGCAGCTCGCTGTCGCGGGGCTGCTCGTGGAATCCGCGCAGGTCTTCTATTATTTCCCCGTACTGCTGCTGTCTGGCATGGCCACAGGCATCGGCATCGGGATCCTGGCGACGCTCATCCTGCGGAGTATCGCAAGGGACAGCCTTAACTGAATAAAACGTCGTAACCCAGCTTCAGCAAAAGCAGGCCGCACACGATCGAAAGCATGACCCGGATAAACGCCGGGTTTTTCTTTATGGCGAGGCCGGAGCCCACGTAGTTGCCCGCCATGGAGCAGACGGCCGTGGTGAGCGCCATGGCCCAGATGACCTTTCCCGCCAGCAGAAAGCTGACCATGGACGCGAAATTGCTGGCCCAGTTGAATACTTTCGCCGTTCCGCTGGCCGTGCGCAGATCGATCTTCAGCAGCGACGTGAACGCCAGGATGGCGAACGTGCCGGTGCCCGGTCCGACCAGTCCGTCGTAAAACGCGAGCACGAGCCCGATGACGGCGGAGACGGCGATCGCCCTGTTCTTCGGAACGTCCGCGCTTTCGTCAGTCTGCCCGAAATCCCGCTTGAAGATCAGGAAGACCGCCACGAACGGCAGCACGAACAGGATGATCTTCTGGAAGACCACGGGATCCAGCGCCAGCACCACGAGCGACGCGATCCGCGCGCCGGCCAGGGCGCCGATGGCGGAAGGGACCGCCACGGTCCAGTTGACCGTCCGGTTCTTGATAAATCTGCCTGCCGCCAGCGTCGTACCGAGGCACGAGGACGTCTTGCTGCAGCCGAAAGCCACCTTCGGGTCGAGACCGGAAAGCAGGTAAGCCGGGATGCTGATGACGCCGCCCCCGCCCGCGATCGAGTCGACGAAACCCGCGAGGAAGACGGCGCAGCAGACGAAGATCAGTTTTGGATAGGTGATCAGGCCTAAAAACATACGATATTACAGTTTGAGGATCGAATAGCGGTCGATCAGCTCCATGTCGGGATCGACGCCCAGGCCGGGCTTCCGGGACATGGTGATGTAGCCGTCGGAGTCCACGCGGATGGGTTCGGTCAGCATCACGTCGCGCTGCGTGTATTCCCAGGCGGGGGGATCGTAGCAGTATTCGATGAACGGGCAGCAGTCCGTGGAAGCCGCCAGCTGCAGCGAAGCCGCGAGGCCGAAGCCGTGAGTCCAGGTGTGGGGCGCCAGCAGCTTGTTCTCCGCCTCGATCAGCGCGGTCACCTTGCGGGCCACGTGGAAGCCGCCGACGAACGTCGGGTCGGTGTTGTAGATGTCGTAGCAGCCGTACTTGATGAAGTCGCGGAACTGATGCATGTGCGAGTTGATCTCGCCGCCCGCGATGGAGACGGACGTGGACGCCCGCAGCTCCGCCAGGCCTTCGTAGTCGAACTGATGCAGCGGCTCCTCCAGCCAGATCACACCCAGGTCTTCCAGCTCATGCGCGAAGCGCATGGCCTTCTTCAGGTCCCACTTGGCGACGGTCTTCTTGCCGGTGAAGAACCAGGCCTGGTTGGCGTCGACGCCGAACTTGATCCGGCCGTTCGCCGCGGCGATCACCTTCTCGATCACCTTCAGGTCTTCCCACGGGTCATCGCAGTGGGCGCGCAGCTTCATCATGGTAAAACCTTCGGAGATGAAGCGCTCCATGTCTTCGATGCGCTCCTCCGTGCTCTTCAGCGAACCGGTGCTGGCGTAGGCGAGCACGCGGTCCTTCGCGCCGCCCAGCAGTTTGTAGATGGGCAGCTTGCAGTACTTGCCCAGGCAGTCCCAGATCGCGATCTCCACGATCCAGGGGCGGTAGGCGTACTGCGCCGCGTTGATGAGCCCGGTGGAGATCTCCTCGATCTGCGTGATGTCCTTGCCGATCACCAGGGGCTTGATGTGGCTGTCCCAGATGCCTGCCAGCAGCTGCGACGAATCGCAGGCCGCGGCGTATCCGTGGATACCGTCGTCGGTGATGACCTCCACCATGGAGATGAACAGTTTCGTTTCCGGATTGCCGGGGTTCCAGGTAGAGGGATATGGGATCTTCAGAGGGATCTCTGAAAGGTGCAGTTTGATGTCTTTGATCTTCATAACGCAGACCTCCTTAACAATATTATTTTATTGGTTCCGGGAGGCGCATGCAAGGCATATCGTGGTATAATAAAGCGTAGAGATCAAGCATCATGCTCAAGATAAAAGGAGGTAAACATCATGTCATTCTTAGACAATCTGAAAGAGACCACAAAGAACCTGGGCGGAAAGATGGCGGAGACCGCCAGCGATCTGAAGGAAAAAGCGTCCGATAAGATCGAGATCGAAAAGCTGAAGATGAAGATCAGCTCCGCGGAGAGCGACATCAAGGGCGTTTACACCGAGATGGGCAAAAAGCTCTTCGAAGAGCATCCCGAATATCTCGAAAAGTTCTTCACGGAAGAAAAGGGCAAGATCGACGAACTGAAAGCGACGATCGCAGGCCTGAACGACAAGATCGAAGCCGTCAAGACCACGGTCGGCAAGGTCGAAGAAGAAGTGAAGGAAGAAGCGGAAGAAGTCAAGGACAAGATCGAAGAAGCCCTGTAAACTTTGAAAAAACAGACGCCCGGCGCAAAGCCGGGCGTTTTTCTTATGTTTTGCTTCGCTGACCCTAACGGATCTGACCGTCCCCTGTGACGACGTATTTCCAGCTCGTCAGCTCTTCCAGGCCCATGGGTCCGCGGGCGTGGAGTTTCTGCGTGGAGATGCCAATCTCCGCGCCGAGGCCGAATTCGAAACCGTCCGTAAAGCGGGTGGACGCGTTCCAGTACACCGCCGTCGCGTCGACGCTGTTCAGGAACAGCTCCGCGGTCCTGGGATTCTCCGTCACGATGCACTCGGAATGCTGCGTACCGTGTTCGTTGATGAAATCGATGGCTTCCTGCGCGCTCGTCACGGTCTTCGCCGCCAGGATGTAATCGTTGTATTCCGTATCCCAGTCCGCGTCCGACGCTTCTTTCGCGCGGGTGCCCAGGATGTTGCAGATCTTCGCGTCGCCGCGGATCTCCACGTTCTTTTCGTCCAGCAGAGGCAGCGCTTCGTTGAAGAACTGCTCCGCGATGGATTTGTGCAGCACGACGCATTCCACGGCGTTGCAGACGGAAGGCCTGGAGCACTTCGCGTTCCAGACGATCTTCGCCGCCATGGGCAGGTCCGCTTCGCTGTCCACGTAGACGTGGCAGATGCCCTCGCCCGTGCGGATGACGGGCACGGACGCCTCTTTCGTGACGGAGCGGATCAGCCCGGCCCCGCCTCTGGGGATCAGCACGTCGATGTAGTCTTCCAGATGCATCAGTTCTCTCGCGCTCTCCCGGCTGGTGTCGTGGATCAGCGAGACCGCGTCCGCCGGCAGGCCTACGCTTTCCAGCGCGTCCCGCATGATGCCCTCCGCGCAGGTGTTCGAACGGATGGACTCCCTGCCGCCCCGCAGGATGCAGGCGTTGCCGGCCTTCAGGCACAGCACGGCCGCGTCGACCGCCACGTTGGGCCGGGATTCGAAGATCATCCCGATGACCCCGATAGGCACCCTCTTCTGCACGATCTTCAGGCCGTTCGGGCGGGTGAATTCCTTCGTGACGACGCCCACAGGATCGGGCAGCTGCGCCGCCTGGCGCACGCCTTCCGCGACGCCGGCGACCCGCTCCGGGGTCAGCAGCAGACGGTCCAGCATGGAACTGTTCATGCCGTCCGCCTTTGCAGCCTCATAATCTTCTTTATTTGCAGCCAGCCATTCGTCCTGCCGCGCGATCAGCGCGTCCGCGATGGCTAGCAGCGCCTTATTTTTCGCTTCGGTATCCGCCAAAGCCATGGCAGCCGCGGCCTTCTTCGCGGCGGCGCCCTGTTGTTCCAATACTGTCATGCCGTTTCGCCTCCTACGCGACAAACCGCGTGCCGACCGGTTTTCCTTCGACGATGTCATACAGGTCCTGCGGCCGCTTGCCGTTCGTGATCACCATGTCGCAGCCTGCGCCCGTCGCGATCTGCGCGGCGGAAAGCTTCGTCGCCATGCCGCCGGTGCCGCGCCACGTGCCCGCGCCGCCCGCCATGGCCAGGATATCGTCCGTGATCTCCTTCACCTCCGGCAGCAGCTTCGCGTCCGGATGGGTGTGCGGGTCCGCGTCGAACAGGCCGTCGATGTCGCTCAGCAGCACCAGCAGGTCCGCTTCGCACAGCTTTGCCACGATGGCGGACAGCGTGTCGTTGTCACCCAGCACCTTGTGGGCGCCGGTCTCGATCTCGGCGGAGGACACGGAGTCGTTTTCGTTGACGACGGGGATGACCCCCATCTCCAGCAGCGCCGAGAACGTGGCGCGCAGATGCGCCGCTCTCTCCTCGTCCGCCACGTCGCCGTCCGTCAGCAGGATCTGCGCCGTATTGCAGTTGTATTCCGCGAACAGTTTGTCGTAGATGTGCATCATGCTGCACTGGCCGACCGCGGCTGCCGCCTGTTTGAAGCGCAGTTCCTTCGGCCGTTCCGCCAGTCCCAGTTTGGCCGTTCCCACGGCGATGGCGCCGGAACTGACCAGGATCATCTCGTTGCCTTCGCCCTTCAGATCCGCCATGGCGCGCACCAGGCGCTCCATGCTGCGCAGATCCAGGTCTCCGTTCTCATGCGTCAGCGTGGACGTGCCGACTTTTACGACGATCCTCTGTTTCCCCTGTTCTTTCATAAGATATCGCCTTCCTGCCGGGTCACTGGGTGTTCTTTCCGTAGTTGAACTCGTCCCGTTCCTTGGTCTGTTCGTCGATGGTGTACTTGCCGCGCTCCATCGCGATCATGCCGGTACGGGCCATTTCGATGATGCCGAAGGGCTCGAGCATGTCGCGCACCGCGTCGATCTTCTTCTCGTCGCCGATCACGGAGACCGTCAGCGTTTCGTGGGACACGTCGATGACGGAGCCGCGGAAGATGTTCGCGATCTGGATGATCTCGTTGCGTTCGTCGCTGTTGGCCGCGTTCAGTTTGAACAGCGCCAGCTGACGGCGTATCGTGTGGTCCTTCGTCAGCAGTTTGACCGAATGCACCGGCACCATCTTGTTCAACTGGGCGATCATGCGGTTCGTATGGTTATCGTTGGCGATCACTTCGATCGTGATGCGCGTGACCCCCGGATCCAGCACGGTATCCGCCGCGAACGATTCGATGTTGTAGCCGTTGCGCGTAAACAGACGGGCGATCTGGGACAGCACGCCCGGTTTGTTATCCACCAGCACGGAGAGCGTGCGGCGTTCTTCTTTTCCTGATTCTGCAGTTCTGCCGTTCATAGCCGCCTCCTGTGCTTAGTTGAGCAAGAATTCCGTGATATGGGTACCGCCGTTCACCATGGGACGGACGAGCTCGGACTGGGCGACCGCGCAGTCGATGACGTAGCCTAAACCCTTTTTCGCCTCTTCCATGGCATCTTCGATGGCGGCCTTCAGTTCGTCCACGTTCGTAACGCGGCGGCCTTTCAGGCCGTACGCCTCCGCCAGCTTGACGAAGTCCGGGCCTCTGTCCAGGATCGTGGCGCTGTAGCGGCCTTCGTACATCAGTTCCTGCCACTGGCGCACCATGCCGAGGCAGCCGTTGTTGAAGATGAACGTGATGATGGGCAGTTTATAATATTCCTCCGTCGCCAGCTCGTTGCAGTTCATGCGGAACGAACCGTCGCCGGTGATGTGGATGACGCATTTGTCCGGGTTGCCGACCTTGCCGCCGATGGCAGCGCCCAGGCCGAAGCCCATGGAGCCGAAGCCGCCGGACGTCAGCAGCTGTCCGGGATAGAAGAAGTGGAAGTGCTGGATGGCCCACATCTGGTGCTCGCCCACGTCCGTCGCCACGATGGTGTCTTCCGGCACCATGGCGCCGATGGTGGACAGGATCTGCTTCGGGGTCATCGCGTTGGGGTTTTCGTCGTACTCTGTCTCCGTCGGGAAGGAGAACACGTACTTTTTCCACTCGCTGTGATCGTACTGGGGGATCTTCGCAATCAACTGCTCCAGCACCTTCTTCGCGTCGCCGATGATGTGGTGATCCGTCTGCACGTTCTTGTCGATCTCGGCTCTGTCCACGTCGATGTGCACGATCTTCGCATCTCTGGCGAACGTCGCGGGCTTGAGCGCCACGCGGTCGGAGAAGCGGGTGCCGACGGCGATCAGCAGATCGCAGCCGTCCACGGCGCGGTTCGACGCCTGTGACCCGTGCATGCCGATCATGCCGGTGGAGAGCGGGTCGTCGCCGGGCATGGAGCCGCCGCCCATCAGGGTGATGGCGACCGGCGCGTCCAGTTTTCTCGCGAAGGCGCGGAATTCCTCGTGCGCCCTGCTGCGGGTGACGCCGCCGCCGCAGATCAGCATGGGCTTCCTGGACTGGGCGATCATGTCGACCAGCGTATCGATATCCTCCTTATCGGGCTCGAACAGCCGCAGACTGGAAGAATGCGCTCTCTTCAGAAGTCCGGCCAGCGCGCCGCGCGTGCCGTGCAGTTCCCTGGGCAGAGGTTCGTATTCGCACTTCTGGCTCGTCACGTCCTTCAGAATATCGATGAGCACGGGGCCGGGACGGCCGGAACGCGCCAGCGCGAACGCTTCGCGCACGGTGTCCGCCAGTTCCTCCACGTTGCTGATCAGGAACGTGGACTTCGTAATGGGCATCATGATGCCGATGACGTCCGCCTCCTGGAACGCGTCTTTTCCCAGCTGGCTCGCGCTCACGTTGCAGGTGATCGCGACCACGGGGGACGAATCCAGATGCGCCGTCGCGATGCCCGTCGTCAGGTTCGTCGCGCCCGGGCCGGACGTCGCCAGGCACACGCCCACCTTGCCGGTGGATCTCGCGTAGCCGTCCGCGGCGTGGGCCGCGCCCTGTTCGTGGGACGTGAGATAATTCTTGATCTTGTCCGAATACTTGTATAACTCGTCGTATACGTTCAGGTTCGTCCCGCCGGGATACCCGAATACCGTATCGACGCCCTGTTCCAGCAGACACTCCATGAGGATCTGCGCGCCGGTCATTACCATGGTCAAAACTCCTTGAAAATTCAGTGCAGAACGGAAATAGGACCTTCCGTCCCATATTAAATTTCATTGTACGCTTTAACGAGACGAAGTGTCAAGTGATTGCAGACAAAAGGTGGACAGGGTATAATAGAAAAGATAGAGACCGTCCCCTGAGGCAAGGAGGCACACCCATGAAGAAAAAGACGAAGATCATCCTGACTTCCGTCGCGGCGACTTCCGTCGCGTCCGGACTGCTCGCAGGACTTTACGCAACATACCGCATCGCGTTCCATTCGCCGAAAGGCAATCAGAACGACGATTTCGAATACCGCTTCACCGACCAGACGAGACCGATGTCCTACAAGATCTTCCGCATGATCGGCGAGATGCACGCCAAGGAATACGAAAAGGTGAGCATCACGTCCTTCGACGGACTGAAACTCATCGGCCGTTACTACGAAGTCGCGCCCGGCGCTCCGCTGTGCATCTGCGTGCACGGCTACCGGGGCACGCCCGCCAGAGACTTTTCCGGCGGCGCCCCCATGCTGATGGAGATGGGCTACAACGTGCTGATGCCCGAACAGAGAGGCACCGGCGAAAGCGAAGGCCACACGATCACGTTCGGCATCCGGGAGAGCAAAGACGTCCGCAGCTGGGTGGATTATGCGGTCCGCCGCTTCGGCAGCGATACGAAGATCTGCCTGGTCGGCATCTCCATGGGCGGCACGTCCGTGCTGATGTCCGCGGCGGAAGAGCTTCCCGCGAACGTCAAGGGCATCGCGGCAGACTGCCCGTTCGATTCCCCCGTCCGGATCATCCGGGACGTCGCGAAGAAAAACGCGCCTCTGGTGGGACTGCTCGCAGGCCCTGTGGCGCGCATGGCGGCCATTCTGTTCGGTCACTTCCGCCTCGGCAAGCTGACCGCGGCAGACGGCGCCGCGGCGTCGAAGGTGCCCATCCTGCTGATCCACGGAGAGCAGGACCGCTTCGTGCCCGAGTTCATGAGCCGCCGCATCGCGGAAGCCAATCCGGAGATGGTGACCCGGGTCACGTTCCCCGGCGCAGGCCACGGCATCAGTTATCTCGTGGACGAGGACCGCTACAAAAAGATCACCGGAGATTTCCTGAAAAAGATCTTCGCATAGAAAGCAAACAAAAAAAGGACTGCAGGAGGACCTGCAGTCTTTTTGATTCTCTTTAATACTTTCCGATGGGCGGCTGCGCGTAATCGGGCAGCGGGCAGGTATATTTGCCGCCGTTCTTGCGCTGCAGTTCCTCCTTCGCCTGCGCGATCAGCGCCGGACGGTCCATCGTGCGCACCGTCGCCAGCGCCAGCGTCTTGGCAGCCACCATCATGCCCTTGTCGCCGATGGAGCTGTTGGAGAACGCCACGTTCTGCCAGCTGTGGCCCACGTTGCCCACGCAAGCCGTCGCCACGTGGATGTTCACCGTAGGCGTCGCGTAACCCACGTCGCCCACGTCCGTGGAACCGGACTGGTAACCCGTCTCCTTCGGGTCGAACGGGTGGATCTCGGAATCCAGCGGCTTTGCCAGGATCTCCGGCACCCTTTCGTATCCGTAGATCTCCTCCGCGAGTTCCGCGATGGTCTTCTGGATCGGCTTGGGATACGTCCGCACGAAATCCGCCGCCAGCTTATATTCTTCGTCTGTCCACTGCGGCGCGCCGACCTCCTGCAGACATTCGTCCGCCAGCGCCGCCAGCGTCTTGTTCGGCACGTAGTCGGAGAACGCCATGGTCACTTCGTACTCCATCTGCGTTTCCGTCATCAGCGCAGCGCCCTTCGCGATGTTCACGACCCGCGCGAACAGTTCCTTCACCTGCGCCACCTTCGGCGCGCGCACCTCGTATTTGATGACTGCGTGGGCCGGCACGACGTTCGGCTGGGCGCCGCCCGCATCCGAATAGGCGTAGTGCACGCGGGCCTGATCGATCATGTGCTCTCTTAAATAGTTGACGCCTACGTTCATCAGTTCCGCCGCGTCCAGGGCGCTTCTGCCCAGTTCCGGAGCGCCGCCCGCGTGGGACGCGATGCCGTCGAACGTGAAGTTCGCGCCCATGATAGCCACGGACCCCTTCGAGGGCACTTCGTTCAGATACGCGGGATGCCAGGCGTAAGCGAAATCCACGTTGTCGAAATAGCCTGCCCGCGCGATGAACTGCTTGGAACCTGCGCCCTCTTCCGCCGGACAGCCGAAGTAGACGATCGTTCCGTCCTTGCCGGTCTGCTGCAGGTATTCCTTGACCGCGATCGCCGCCGCGGCGCCGCCCGCGCCCAGCAGGTTATGGCCGCACCCGTGACCCGGCGCGCCTGCGCACATGGGTTTTCTCTCCGTGGTCCCCGCCGTCTGGCTGAGTTCCGCCAGGGCATCGTATTCGCCCAGGATGGCGGCCACCGGCTTGCCGGAGCCGCTCGCGAACGTCGCCGTGAACGCGGTGGGAATGTCCGCGATCCCCTTTTCGATCGTAAACCCCTCGCTGGCCAGCGCCTGCTGCAGGGCTGCCGCCGATCTTTCTTCTTCATACGCCAGTTCCGCGTAGCCCCAGATCTCTCTGGCCAGCGTCTTGATGCGGTCTGCCTTGGCGTCGATCACCTGTGATAAAAATTCCAACTCGTTCATATCCGGATACTCCACTTATAACACTTTGCTTAAGAATTCCTTGGCGCGGGGGCTGGTCGGGCTGGAGAAGAAGCTCTCCGGGTCACCCTCTTCCTGAATGATCCCCTCGTCGATAAACAGGATGCGGTCCGAGACCTGCCTGGCGAAGCCCATCTCGTGGGTGACGTTCAGGATGGTCATGCCGCTCTTTGCCAGATCCTCGATGACGCTCAGCACTTCCTTGACCATCTCCGGGTCCAGGGCGCTGGTCGGTTCGTCGAACAGCATCACCTCCGGCTCCATGGCCAGAGCCCGAACGATGGCGAGGCGCTGCTTCTGTCCGCCGGAAAGCTGGCGCGGATACACGTCGCGCTTATCCAGCAGGCCGACGCGGGACAGCAGTTCTTCCGCCTGCTGATCCGCCTGTTTCTGCGGCACTTTCTTTTCCAGCACCGGCGTGAGCGTGATGTTCTGCAGCACCGTCAGATGCGGAAAGACGTTGAAGTTCTGGAACACCATGCCGATCTTCTGCCGGTACAGCGAGATGTTCTTGCCGGCTTTCATGATGTCTTCGCCTTTAAAGAAGATCTGGCCGCCCGTCGGTTCCTCCAGCCGGTTGAGGCAGCGAAGGAACGTGCTCTTGCCGCTGCCGGACGGACCGATGATGGACACGACTTCGCCGGGCGCGACGTCCGTCGAGATGCCTTTCAGCACGTGAACGTCCCCGAAGCTTTTATACAGGTCTACGACGCGGATGATGGGTTCAATCACTTGCCTTCAGCCTCCCTTCGATGCGGCCCGCCACAAAGGACAGGACGGTCGTGACGACCAGATAGATCATACCGGAGATCAGCAGGGGCTGGATCGCCAGGAACGTGGACGCCTGCACGGTCTTGTAAGCCGTCGTCAGCTCGCGGACGAAGAAGACCGAAGCCAGGGACGTTTCCTTGATGCAGGAGATGAACTGGCTGACCAGAGCCGGCAGGATGTTCTTGACCGCCTGCGGCATGATGATCTTCTGCATCAGGTGCACTTCCGTCAGGCCTATGCTGCGCCCCGCTTCCCATTGACCGGGATCGACGGCCGCGATGCCCGCGCGCACGATCTCCGCGATATAGGCGGAGGCGTTGATGATGAGCGCCACGACGATGCACGCGAGATCCGACATATTGAAGGGCATGACCTTCGGCAGCAGGATCCAGAAGAAATACAGCTGCAGCAGGATGGGCGTGCCGCGCAGGATCTGGATGTAGACTGCGGCGACGGCGCTGGCGGGTTTGAATTTGCTCATGCGCAAAAACGCCACGATCAGGCCCAGGATCGTGCCGGCCAGCAGCGTGACCATCGCCAGCCACATCGTTCCCCAAAGGCCTTTGAGGAACACCGGATAGTATTTTGCCCAGATTTTTATGACCTTATCCATAGGTCTCCTTTCAAGAAGATTCGGGAGCAATGGTTGCCCCCGAATCCGGTTGACGTTCTAAAGCGTTCAAACTGCCGCAGTCCTTAGTCGACGCCCAACTGGCGCGCGTAGTCGGAATACTCTTCGTACCACTTGTCGATGGTGCCTTCCGCGCGGAGCTCGTCGATGCACTGGTTGATGAATTCGGTGAGTTCTTCCTCGCCCTTGGGGATGCCTACGCGGGTGCCCTGCGTGCTTTCGTCCACCACGAAGCGGAACGGCGCGATCGCCAGACCGCCGTTGGCGTCTGCGTAGAGCTGGCCGTTGTTGACGTCGCAGGCGCAGGCGTCCGCCTTGCCTTCAGAGACCATCAGGAAGCCGTCCGTCATGGAGGAGACCAGCTTGAATTCCTTGTAAGCCGGGATCTGATCGTTTACGAAGCCTTCCTGCACGCTGCCGCTCTGGGTGACCAGCACGAGATCCGCGGTGTCTCCCGCTTCCTGGATGCTGTCAGCCATGTCTTCTCTGACGAGGAACCCGTAGGACGCGACTTCGTCGCTGAAACGGTAGCCCTTGGACATGTTCATGTTTTCCGCGCGGCCCGGGGAATACGCCAGAGCCGACGCCGCGAAGTCGTACTTGCCTTCCGTGATGCTGGCCAGAACGGCGGAGAATTCCAGGGGAACGATGCGCAGTTCTACGCCCAGTTTTTCGGCGATGTACTTGCCCAGTTCGATATCCAGACCCTGATACTGATCGTCTCCGGATTTGGAGGAGTCGATGAATTCATACGGCGCGAAATAGGGTTCCGTCGCCATTTCGATGTAGCCTCTTGCCTTGATGGCTTCCAGCCGGTTGGCGGGTTCTTCCGCCGGTTCGCTGCCGCCGCCCGAAGAGCAGGCTGCCAGAGAGAAGACCATGACCATGGCCAGGAGGATCGCAAATACTTTCTTCATGTCTTTCACACTATGCCTTTCTTTTTCCTTCTATCCCTATTGCCCGGTGCAGCCGGGCGGTTTCGCTGATGTTGCTATTGTAGCACCGGCGCTTTAGCGTGTCAACACTTTAGTGTGCTGAACCGATAAAGTAAATCATCCGTAAAAATAGACTGCAGTTTTTACGCTGCAGCCTATCGTTTCAACAATCCCATCCGTACTTTTTCAGGTCTACCCGCCCGTCTTCCTTCAGGGTCACCCCTTCCATGGCGAGCAGCCGCGCCTGATCCGTCCAGCCGGGCGCCAGTCGCCCGTTGTGGTTGACGACCCTGTGACAGGGATAACGGCCGTAGAACTCCGCGTTGCTCAGCACCTTGCCGACCAGCCGGGAATTGCGGTCCCTGCCGATCAGCCGGGCGATCTGCCCGTACGTCGCGACGCAGCCCTCCGGGATCTCCTCCACGACGGAGAGGATCTCGTATGCCAGGTCCTCCGTCAGTTTTGCCATCTCTATTGCTCCAGAATGGCGAAATACACGTCGCACATCGTCTCCATCAGACGGTCGTCGAAGTCGAAGCCTGCCGTGTGGATCGCGGGACGGTCTCCGGCGGAGATCGAGAATTCCGCGCCGGGGCACTGCTTCAGGAACCAGCCGAAGTCTTCGGATCCTCTCGTGATCTGATCGGCCAGGACCGCGGGCAGACCCAGCGATTTCGCGGCTGTGATCACCTTCTCGGCCTGCGCGGGCGTATTCGTCGTATCGGGGAAGATGTCTTCGTAGGAGAATTCCACGGTCAGACCGTCTTCCGCCGCTCTCTTTTCAGCGAAAGCGATCGCTTCGTCGCGGATCTGATACATATCCTTGTCCTGCTCCGCGCGCAGCGTGACCCCGATGCGCCCCTTGGACGCCGCGATGCCGAAGGCGTGTTCGCCCACAGAGATCTCGCAGATCGTAGCCATCACCAGTTTTTCGAAGCGGCTCTGGTCCGCGATGCGCATGATCTCCTTCGCGGTGTCGCAGATCGCGAGGGACGGGTTTTTGCCCATCTCCGGCTGGCTGGCGTGCGCCGGCGAGCCGGTCATGACGATATTCATGCCCATGGACGCGCAGTTCGTGCCTTCCAGGCGGGTCAGCACTGTTCCGTAGTCAGGACCGGTCGTGTTGTGGCAGGAATAAATCTCCTTGATGCCCGTTTCCTTCACGAAGTCGCCGCATTCGCAGGCGCCCTGTCCGGTCTCCTCCGCGTGCTGGAACACGAGATAGACGTCTCTGGCGGGTTTGCGTGCCTCCAGTTCCATGGCGAAGGCGCACAGCGCCGCCACGTGTCCGTCGTGGCCGCATTTATGGCCGCAGCCGGGGATCCGGCTTTTCCACGGAGAATCGATCCCGTCCTCCATGGGAAGCGCGTCGAAATCCGCCCGGAAGCCGATCGCGTACGGGTCTTTGCCCTCCGCGCCCAGATAGCAGGCGTAGAACCACTTGCCTTTGTCGACGAGCTTCAGTCCGGTATTCTCCTTCAGAAAATCCATCAGACGCTGCTTCGTCCAGACTTCCTGATAGGACAGTTCCGGATGCATGTGCAGTTCGTGCCGCAGTTCTGTCGCTTTCGCGAGGATGTCTTTGTTCATCGTATCTCCCTACCTCTCATTCCTGCTTTTCGATCTCGATCCTTGCTTTGCCGCTGGGGCTGCCGGCAAGCAGGGCGATCGTGACGGCGATGCAGACCGCAAGTTTAACATGCTTCATTTTCT
>JAEEGH010011544.1_pt1 | contig 20009 bp, 9 predicted proteins | sample 9134181 | NCBI WGS metagenome assembly JAEEGH01 (sample SAMN16246544, study PRJNA631951) | gut metagenome | biome: gut microbiome; feature: rumen; material: DP-attached | host: Bos | place: Iran: Karaj | collected 2018-10 | reverse complement strand
GAGTAGTGGCGGCAGCGCGGTTGCCTTCAAATCAGGCAGCAGAATAACATGCATCGGCAAAAATGATCAGCTTGCAGTTGATGTCTTCAGCCATATTTCTAAAGTCAGTGGCACTGAAACAGTTGTAGAGCTTGTCCGTTGTCCCGCCATAGGGCATGAAATAGAAACGGTCCTTCTCGTCACGGTAGCCGTGTCCGGCATAGAAGAATATGCAGACATCATTAGGCGTCGTTTCCTGCTGCAGCCATTCTAAAGCCTCGAAAAAATCCGTCCTGCTGGCTTCTTTGTCAACAAGCAGTTTCACCTGAACATCTGAAAAAGGAAGTCCCTTTTTCTTGGCGACGACTTCAGCAAAATCACGGGCGTCTTTTGTGCTTAGTTTCAAAGGCGCTAGCTTCTCGTCATGATAATCACCTATTCCTATAACGACACAGAAGAGTCTGGGCAAGTTTCCTTGTGCCACATTCTCGCGGATAAGTCGGATGGATACAGGCTCGCTGTTGCCAACACGATTTTGGGCATAAAGCGTCACTGTACAGTCACGGTTGGGCACATCCACCTCCAGGGTGTTAGCCTGTTTCACTGCACGGGATTTGTTCTGATCAATTTTAACAGCATCTACCATTGCTATTACCTTCGTCGAATCCTCCAGACCGTCTGCTAACAATTGGTACTTCACCTTAATTTGTTCTGTATGGAAAAACGACTGGTCACGCGGATACAGAATTTTCAGTACAGGAGCCTTATGGGGAGATTCCACTCCAGGAGGATATACGATGAGTGGCGCACGTTTCTGAGTTTCCTCAGCCTTCTCCCCCTTTTCTACGGGTTGCTGTATAGGTTTCACGACGGTCGTTGCGACGGGAGACAACATGCCAACGTCAGTGCGTTCGTGCAATTCGCCATCAATCTGAATATTGAAAGTAGGAGAATCGTCCTTCGCTAGCTCCTGCGGAACCATGATAGGCTTCCTGGCTTCCTGGTTTTCCACAGCCATATTTTTCCACCGTTTACTTTCTGCAAGATCTTGCTCTACCAGAATACCGTGCTCATAACATTCAGAAAGTGTCAACTGTGCCTGTGGAAAGCCATTGTTGGCAGATGAAATAAGCCATTTTAGTGCTTTCTCATAGTCACAGGGAACGCCTTGACCGTTCATATAGCAGAAAGCAAGGTTGTACTCTGCTTTAGGATAGTGTAGGTTTGCTGCCCGTTTAAACCACATGGCTGCCGACGGATAGTCTTGCGTAATTCCCTCACCATGATACAACGCATAGCCTAAATCAAACATAGCCTCCACCTCATCAAACTCAGCTGCCTTCAGATAGTAGCCTACCGCCACGTCATAGTGCCCGGCTTCGTAGTGGGCATTTGCCTTCTGAAGGTACATTTTACCTTCGCCTTCGGCTGCAACCACCAAGGAAACCAGCAGGGTTATAAGCAGCAGTATGGCTCTTGGTATATTCATTTCATTCCTTTTTTGCATATAGTGACTTTTTAAATACAATCCAGCCCGTCTTTTCCTGTAGCCATTTGATGACGCCGGAATACATCTCTCTCACATCTTCAACAATGGCGAGTCCCAACAGAGGATATAGCAGGTTGATATTACAATTGTACCTGCAATAGAGTTCAAAGGAGAGCCAGACGAGACCTGCTCCAATGAAGAAGTTACAAATCTTCGCAAGGACGGCAAACATAATGGGGTGACGCTGTTCAATCCTGTAGTCTAACCAGGCAGCGATTATCCATAGTAGCACTGCGATGAGCAGGCTATAGGAATTGCCTAACCACTTGATTTCGCCACCCTTCAGGTAGGTACGGATTGAGTAGGCTACCACTTTCACACCAGGCATCTTTCCCAAGGGCGTAAAATGCATGTCGGCCTCTTCAGCTATAGTACCCAGAATAATTATCTTTCCTTTCAACTTGTCAGCGTTTTGCCGTACGCAGTCACTTTTAATGGTACGGAAATCTACGTCCTCATACATAATCAGTCGCTCATTGACATCTTCTTTCTGAAACTTTCTGTCCTGAAAAAGGCAGGCAACAATATAGGGAAGTGAATAAACGACGCTATCACCCAACTGCTGATAAATTGAAGTCTCACGCGAACAGCCTCCCAACCTTACTTGGTGATAGTTGCTGTATCCCCATTTGAGGATATTGTGCTCGTCATATTTATAGACAAAGGAATATAGACAATCTTTGAAAACCCCATCATCCTTGTCATAGGCTCTCAGTTTGCATGGTAATACTTGCTGGCAGTCACCCATTTGCAATGAGTTGATAAGCGCAATGTCATCGGTTAAGTCAAAACTTTGTCGTTCAAATAATAAATCGATACATAGTACTTTGGGAGCGCAAGTCTTGATTTCAGTGATAACTTTCGAAATATCGTCCCTTGTCGTCAGAGAAGTCATATCAATAATCACTATGTCTTCATCCTCATCAGGACTTGCAGAATGGAGCATCTCATAATAGACATCCGTCAAGAAAAAGTCGTCAAAAGCTGCTTTGATTGGGTCGAATAGTCCTATCTTTTCCGATAATAGGACAAAAAGCCATCCAAAGAGAAGAACAGCCAAACAAACCCCTACATGGTCAAAGTAGAGAGCCTTGGAGGTAACCAATTGCTTTTTAATCCATTTCGTGATTTGTCGCATTGCTAAATTAAAAGGCTTTTATCGATTGTTGTTAGAATTATATGTTTATATGTTAGTTATCAAGGTACAAAAGTAGTCAATAAATGCGAATTGACAAAATATTTATTTAAAAAAGTGAATATTAACATCTAACTTGGCTCAAAACAGGACCAAAAGCCAACACATTATGTGTCTTATATTCCAACTTTTCAAGGAATTAAGGTTTCCAGTATGAGACTCCTGAATACTGCTTTATCAATGAAACATGGCAGCTCTACCCCAAGCTACCGTCAAAACCAATCATTATGAAAAGGACGCATGTACGACCCTAATATGGTATATATCAATAGAATACTACTATGATTTTCGTTTTCTACTGTCACCACTGTCATCAACCATTTAACCGTCTGAAACAAAACAAGTTGCGGGGTTGCAGTAAGGTGACGGTAGTGACAGCATAAGGCTGATTTTAACATTTCAGAACGCCAAAACGGTTGTGAAAACGGCCATCTTCGTTCTACTTTGAACGGCTACAAGTCCAGTGAAGCATACTTCGCTCTGAACATTCCCACGGTGGGAACCCTTTGTTCCCCCTATGGGAACCTGAAGTTCCCACGGTGGGAATGTGAAGTTTGGCAGAGGGTATTGACGGGTAAGCGTAGGACTAACCTGTCTATGATTTAGAGGTGACAGATATAGAAGAAACTTTCATGTCAGAGCATTTCTTCCTCCCTACGTTTTTGAATGGCGGCGTAGCCTATTTCTGGCAAAGCAAGTGGATTCTTCCCTTGATTCTGTAATTCCGTCAGTGCGTCACTAATGGCATCGAGCTGAGCACGAGTCAGTTCGTTGATTTCATTTTGATCGGCCAACGTATCATTCATGTCGGTGCGCAACTGCTTGATTTCTGAACGTATCTGCTCCAGCTGCAACTGAGTGTTGCTGACAATATGCAAAGCTTCCTGCATCTGGAAGAATGCACGCATAATGTTGATGTTTGCCTGTACCGCTATTTCAGACCTCAGAAGTCCCGATAACATTGCTATACCTTCACGAGTGAATGCAAATGGGGGATAGCGATTTCCGCCCCTTGTGTTTGAGGTGAAAAATTTGCACCTCAAAGCATCGTACTCATCTTTCGTCAATTCAAACATGAAATCAGACGGGAACCTCTCAATATTGGCCCTGACAGCCCTTTTAAGGTTTTTTGTCTCAACCATATAGAGTTCTGCAAGGTCAGAATCCAACATCACCCTACGGCCACGTATCTCGTATATTTTTCGTTTGATAGGTTATAAAGCATCCATTATCACCGAACTATAAAGGGATTCTCCATATTACGATTTATTTCGTTACGACTATTTTCGTAGTCGCTTGCAAAGGTAAATAAAAGTCGGCAAATTCTTTTGAGATTTGCCGACTTTTTCTCTCGTAAGGAGTAGAGGGGAAATTACCGCCCGTCCCAGACGACCTTGTGGCCGTCGACGATGTAGATGCCGGCAGGCAGGCCCTGAAGGGCGGTGGCACGAGGGGCACCGCTGCGGACGAGCTGGCCGGAGAGGGTGTGGACTGTTAAACGTTGAGCGTTGAGCGCTGAACGTTGGGCGTTGTCCGGTGAATTCTGGACTTCGATGATGCCGGTGGTGTCGTACTTCGGGTCGTTGCTCAGGAACATCTCGGAGAGGGCCAGCGTCTTGTTGGCCAGGGCTCCCGTGAAGGTGACCATGCGCACGGTCTTGCGGTTGAGGTCCTTACCCTTGCTGGTGGTCGAGGTGTACTTGCAGGTGTCGAGGTCGATGACAATTTCCTGGCGACTGCCAAACTTGGGCGACGAGTAGCAGGCTCCCGTCAGGCTCTGGGTGGTGTAGATGTTGAGGTGGGCATCGGCGGTCTGCTTCTGCAGCAGCTTGATGACCAGGTACTTGTAGCCGGTCATGTCGACATTGGCATTGTATACCCACCCCATCTGGTCGTTGGCCTCGTTGAACTTGAAGACGGCAGAGGCGGTGTTGTTGCGGTAGGTGCCGCTGCCCTTGAGGTCGCTCCTGACGTACTGGTAGTCGAAGGGGAAGTAGGAGGACTTGGCGGTGAAGGTGGTCTCGACGCTGTTGCCGAGGGGGTCGACATAGGTGGCGGTGACGGGGGTGCTGCCCTGACCGATACCGAGCATGCGTCCGTGGTGGAACTCGACGATACCGTCCTGCTCAGGCACTATGGTGGTTTGGTCGGCTACGTAGGCCGTGTGGTTATCGGCGTAGGTAGCCTTGAGCAGGGGTACTCCCCAGCCGCCAATCATGGTCTCGATGGTGGTGGGATTCTGCACGAGCTTGGTGACCTTGAACTGGTTCTCGGCGGGTGCCTGGAACTCGTCGGGGCATACCTGGCTCTCGTCGAACTGGCTCTCGGTGGTGAACCAGTCGAAGTCGGCGATACCGCCCTTGGTCTTGGTGCCATAGCAGAAGAGTCCGAAGCGGGCACCGACGAAGACGCTGAGGTTGAAGCTCATGGAGGTGGCACCGCCCAGCGGCTTCCACGTGGTGTTGTCGAGTGAATAGTAGAACTTGGCCTTGTTCTCGCCGTACTTGATGGAGGCGCGCAGGTAGATGATGCCATTCTCAGGCTCAACGTCCACGGTCTTGGAGTCGGGCTTGAAGTCGCTGCCGGCATCCCTCACCTGGTCCTGCATCCACAGCAGGCGGTACTTGCCATCAGCACGCTCGACGGCAATCATGGCGTAGGGGTCCTGCAGGATGCAGATACCGGCACGGTCGCCCTCGTTGAGCTGGCTGACATCCAGACGGACGCTGCCGTTGGTGTACTGATTGGGGATGGCGAAGATACGCTGGGTGAGCATGTTGCGGGCCTGCGGCAGCTTGGTGGTGACGGTGACGGCCTTCAGACGGAGCCAGCCGGGACGGTCGAAGAGTGTCCACGCCGTGTCGACGGGATTGTGGTTCCACTCCCATTGCTTGCCGAGGGGATAGGTGCGGAACACATCGGTGGTGGGCAGTCGCTTCACGCCGTTGTCGCCCACGGGCTTGGGTTTGCTTACCTTGCTGTCGAAACTCTTGTAAGGCGTGCCGTTGTTGCCGACCACGGGCCAGTCGTTGACCCACTTGACGGGCTGCAGGTTGGGCATGCGTCCGAGTGCGCCCAGGTCTTCCTGCATGATGGTCCACCACTTGCCCTGCGTGTCCTCGATGAGTGCGCCCTGGTGAATGGTGTTGGGCACGTTGTTATAGGATTTCTCGACCACCATCTTCTCCTCGTAGGGGCCGAAGATGTCCTTCGAGCGGAATACGGCCTGTCCGCTGGGCCATCCGCCGTAGGTGGCGTAGATGTAGTAGTAGTCGCCTATCTTGTAGAGGTGGCTGCCTTCCAGTCCGTCGCGGTTGGTGATGACGGTCTTGTCACGCTTGAAGTTGAACTTCTCGTCGAGTTCGCAGATGGCGATGTTGCCGATGCCGCAGGCCACGTAGACCTTGCCGTTGTCGAAGAGCATGCCCGGGTCGTAGTAGCTGCGTGTCAGCTTCTTCATCTCCCACTTGCCCTCGGGATTGGTGGCGGTGAGCAGCCATCCCTGCAGGTTCCAGCCGTCGATGGGCACTTTCTCGTTGATAAGGATGTGGAACTTGCCGTTGTGGTACTTCATGGAGCATGCCCACATGCCCGAGCCGTAGGCATTGGTAGAGCCGTAGAGGTCGTAGGACACCTTGTTGGAGAGCTGCTGCAGGGGGTGCGCGCAGTACTCCCAGTTGACCATATCCTGCGACTTGAGGATGGTGGCACCAGGGAAGTTGTGCATGGTGGTTGATACCATATAATAGGTGTCGCCCACGCGGATGACGTCGGGGTCGGGGAAGTCGGCACGGACGATGGGGTTCTGGTAGTAGTTGCCCATGTTGCTGACGGGCACGCTCTGGAAGTCGGCCTTCGGGTAGTTCACCTGGTAGTAGTCGGCATACCAGTCCATGCAGGCCTTGCCGCAGGCCTCCTCGAGTCCGCCGAAGGCGGGCACCACCTTGTTGTTGTTGATGAGCTCGTCGACGTCGATGAGGCAACTGGTACCCGAGAGCGTCATCGAGATGTTGCCGTAGTGGTCGTGGACGGCCTTGAAGACGGTGCCCCACATGGAGGTGCGGCCGGTGGCCCAGGTGCCGTAGTTGGACTCCACCCACTCATTGTGCTCGTTGTAATGGCCCGAACCAGGCTTCTTGGGGCTCCAGTCAATCTCGGTGATGATGACGGGGTTGGTATCGACGACGGGCACCTGATTGTGGAACTGGTTGATTTTGTTCCTCTTGGCCTGCTCCAGGTTGGCCTCGGTCAGTTTCTTGTCCTCGCAGCCGTACCAGCCGTCGTAGTCGTGGACGGCATAGCCAATGTTGTCGCCCGTGATGGGATAGGTCTTATAGTCGGCATAGCTGGACTGCCAGCCCGTGCCGGGCACCCAGACGATGCCGGTGAAGCCGTTGGCGCGGATGAGGTCGACAATGGGTTGGAAATAGTCGTGCATGGCCTTCTTGTCGTCGGCGTTCTGCGAGTTCCTGATGCGTACCGGCTCGTTGGCCAGCTCGATGCTGACCTGTCCGGCATACTTGCGGATGGAGTCGTTCTGGGTGAAGAGGTCCCAGACGTTGAGCAGGTACTTCTGGTAGTAGTCGCCCACCTTCAGGTCGCCCGGACAGACCCCCGGCGGGCGGACGACGACGTACAAGCCGTGCTTCATGGCCCGCTGTATGAGTGGGAAGTAGAGCGTCTTCATGTAGTTGGTGAGGCGCGTGGGGTTGAAGTGCTTGATGTCGGCCTCGCCGCTGGCATCAGCGGACTGTCCGGCAGAACCGGGATATGTATAGCTGTTGTCGTTGGTCCATGCAGGTTCCAGGTGCAGACGGAAGACTGTACACTTCGACTTCTCGAGGGCGCCGAACAGTTTCTCGAAATAATTGAGGCAGCGCTGGCGGCCGGCATCGTCGTAGCTCCAGCCCCAGCGGCCGTTATTGAACCAGGCACTCGGTGTGTCCATCACGCCGTGAAGCACCACGTGGTTGCCGTGGGTGTCGACCAGCCACTTTCCTTCCACATGGAGCGAGGGCAGCGGCTTCACGCCCTGTGCTCCGAGTGCTGCGCAGGCCATGAGGCCCACCATGCAGCCCACTAATCGTTTCATCATTCGTATCATATTCGTTGTTGTTATTTAGCATCGGACTTAACGGACTTGTCCGGACTTCTTGTTTTGTCCGTGACAGTCCGTGCCAGCCCGTTGCGCTTTTCACTTTTTCGCCTTAACCACCTTTCCGTCGGCGGTGCGGATAATGAGTATGCCCTTGGCATCCTTGCCGACACGCCGCCCGTTCAGGTCGAACAGGCCCTCGGCAGCCTTGTCGGTACTTACCTCGTGGATGCCGGTCAGCGAGGTGCACCTGAGACGGCACTCAGCCAACAGGAATTCCTGCATGCCGCTTCCTACCTCCTTGAACTGGACGATATACTTACCCTCCTTCGTGATGTCGAAAGGCATGGTGATGCGTGTGGCCGACGAGATGTTGCCGGCGGCATTGCCTTCGAGGTTGGGAGTTGCCGTATAGGTATCGGACGTCTTGAGGGCCGAGCCACTACTGCTGAGTATCTTTGCCTGATACTTCGGAGTACCCTTCCATGCAGCCATCGCGAAAATCAGTTCGTAGCTGCCGGGTTGCAATGTCAGCGGGTAAGCCGCCAGACGACCGAACTCGGCACTGGTGGTACGCCAGTAGAGGGCCTTGCCCTGATAGCCGGTAAGTCCGGCAAAGGTGCGCGGACCGCTGCCGTTGCTGGTGGGATAGTTGCGCACGTCGGTGCCGTCGGTAGTACGCCAGCCTTCAGGCAGCGCACCGGCAGCGACATCGGTAAAGTCGAGTTCGTAGACGGCTGCCACGTCGTAGAAGATGGGCTGGATGGTCATGTTCTCGTCAGTCATCGTGAACGAAGCCTCGGTGGCTCCGGGCGTTACGGGAATGGTCACGCCTTGGGTAAAGAACACGCCGTTGATCACGCGCAGCTCCTTGATGGCATAGCCTTCATCGGGAGTGATGGTCAGCTTCACGGTCTCGCCAGCAGCCGCCATGTCGGTACTGGCGGTCACCTTGCCAAAGTCGGCCTCGCGAACGGTTACCAGGAACTTTTCAGGCTCGGTGGCCACCGGTTCGTATATGACCTGGTCGATGGTCATCTTGATGGCTCCCGTGTTCTGGATAATCAGCGTATTGGTGCCGGCATTCAGGTCGGCAGTCACCACAGCCTCCTGCCAGTCGTTGATGGCCACCTTCTCGATATCGACCTCCTGGGCCGTGCCGTTGACGGTGAGCTTCATCTTGCCAGCCTTGCTCGAATTGCAGTAGCGCATGCGGATGTTGTACTTGCCGGCGGCAACGTCCGACAACTTCAACTGGTGGCGCAGGGCCGAGGCGGTGCTGGTCCTGGTCTCGACAAAGCCCATGCCTGCGAAGTCCTTGTACTCCTGAGCCCACCAGCCAGAGTGGGTGCGGCGGTTGTCGACGCTCTTGAAGTCCATATCCTCAGCCTCGATAATGACGGGGCCGACGTATGGCTCGGGCTGCTTGGGCTGCTCCAGCTGCTCAGCCGGCAGCACGTCGGTAAGGCGGTCGGTGGCGTCGCCCTTGCAGGAAATAGTCAGGAGCACGGGTCCCATGTGCTTGACCGTCACAGTAAAGGTCTTTGCCTCGGCATCGTAGACAATGGCACTGGTAGGCAAAGTGATATTGTGACTGGGGGCATTGGTCACAGGCTTCGTATAGGTGGCCTCCGGCTCGGACGTCACGCCGGTGACGGTGATGACGTCAGTCTGCTGAGCGATGGAGTCGTTGCGGTAATTGTTCAGGTAGAAGTCGATGTGGTCGGCATACTCGCGGATGACACCGCTCGAGAGCTTGCCGTAGTTCAGCTTCAGCGTGTCACAGGTATTATACTGGAGGGGAATTACTGCCGAAGCCGACTTCTTCACGTTCAGATAGGAGTACGGGGTGTAGGTCACCAGCTGGTTATGGTAGCGGTTGACGTAGAGGTCGCCCTTCGACACCTCGGGATACAGCTCGTTGAAGTCGGCCTGCTTCTTGGCCTGCGTACTCCAGCGCGTCTTATAGTTTGACCGCTTGATCTGGAGGGGAATAGCCTTGGCAGCGTCATCGTAAAGTGCTATGACAATGGGGATGGCACCGTAGCGGCCCGTTGACTTGAAGTAGCACAGGTTGTTGTACCACTGGCCGTAATTGTGGCGAGCCTCCTTCTTCTGGTTGAAGGGGTCGGTCTGCAGATAAACGCCGTTGTAGAGGTCGTCCCACGACGTGTAGGACTCATAGCCGCTGGCAACATCGTTGATGACCGCAATCTTGGTCTTTGCCAGCACCTCCTCGCGTGAGGGGATATACATCGTTCCGTTGATAATCTTGCGCCACATGTCGAGCCAGATGCCCTTGAAGTTGGGGAAGGTGCCCCAGTTGCGGCGCGTGTAGCCATCAACCTGGGTATCGCTCTGGTTCTGGAAGCACTCGCCGCTCCAGATAAGCTCAGGACCGTCCCAGACGGCACCGCCGTTGACGCAGCATTGCTCCATCACGGTGCCGATGCCGGCGCTGCCGGGATACTTGCACTTGTTCTCGCCTACCAGCTTCGACGTGGTGTCGTTCCAGCCGCAATTGTCGTAGCGGACGCCATAGTTCTTGGCCAGACCCGAGACAAACGGGCCCCAGCAAATGCTCTCGTTGTTGTAGAAGCTGCTGGCATGGGTGTACTTGTAGAGGAACACGATGCTCTCGGGATACTTCTTACAGGCGGCCAGGAAGTTCTTGTCGGCCTTCAGTTCGCCCATAGGGTTGGTGCTCATGTGGTAGTCGCCACCACACCAGCTCACGGTAAGGAAGCCGCCGTACTTGTGCGACATCTCCACCAGATTGGCAAACAAAGCCCAACGGCTGGCTGCCGTCATCGAACTCATGTCGCCGGCATCGCCGAAGGCCCAGAACTGCTCGGCGTAGTTCCAGCCGAGGAAGTTGGGGAAGGTCTTGAAGAAGTACTCAAAGGTCTCGAGGTCGGTGTCCTGGATGTGGGTGTGGCCACCCGATGCGGGCTGGCACGAGAACCACATGCCGTTCTTCTGACATACCGTTGCCCACGACTTGTAGGTGCGCACGGCATTGCGGGGCATGCGGTACATGCCGGTCTTCGTGTCGAACTGGCACGACAACGACAGGTTCATGCAGACGTAGGGTTTGACGTCGGCAGGAATGAGGTCGATAATCTTCTGAGGGTCGGCCGAGTTCCACACGTCGATGTGTATCAGCCACAGGGGATGTTGGTTGTCGATGGGACGGCGCTCTTGCGCATTAACGGTCTGCGTAACGGCCAGCAGGGCCAGCAGGAAAAAGGTAAATATTCGCTTCATTACTATAGTTATTGATTTCACGGTGCAAAGGTAATAAAAAAACAGCAAACACCGACACGACCAACGTTTCGTTAACGTTTATTTTTGTCTCAAAACAAAGAAAGCGGGCAAACATGCCATGCATGCCTGCCCGCGACTCTTGTGTTTAATAATCAAAGACGGCTTCTTACTTGATAGCCTTTTCTGTGCGTACAGTACCGTCGCTCATGTACTTCTTGACAATCACGATACCCTTCTGACCAGCAGCGGGCAGACGGCGACCGTTCAGGTCGTAAACCTCGAGGGCACGAACCTTAGCAGCCTTGGCAGCCTCGTCGATACCAACCATCACTTCCTCGTAAGCCGAAGCGTAGTTGAAGCCAGCGGCACCACCTGCCAGGAAGATCTGGACGCGGTCGAACATCATCTGGGCAAGGTTGTTCCACTTCACACCGATGGTCAGCTGACCGTCGACAACCTGAACGCCCTCAAGGAAGTTCTCGTGGCGGGCAACATACTGTCCGTTATAGTCGATACGTCCATCAGCGGCGAACTCCTCGGGCTCTTCCTGACCAGCAACATATTCGGGGGTCTCGGAAGTCTTCACATAGTAGCGGTTCTGCTCGTGGTTAGCCTCCTTCTGGGCAATCGTCTCTTCGTCGTCACCGTCCTTCGGGCTGAACTCATCACTCCACTCGGTGCAGTCGATCATCACGTTGTAGATACCTGCGGGCAGGTCGTAGATGGTCTGCTCGATGCGGTTGGCAGCGTGATACTGGGTAATCAGCAGGTCCTTGGGCAGACCGTCGATGTCGCCAGGATAAGAGCCGTTCCAAGCGTTGGTCAGGCCAGGATTACCTTCAACAGCAACCCAACCCGGGCAGTTCTCCTCGGTAATGCCTACACCGTTCTCCTTCCAAGCGTAGGTGTTCGGGTTCTTCACGAATACGGTGAAGTTGTATTTCGGAGTGGTGGTCTCCAGCGTGCTCTCGTCAACCTGCTCGGGGAACATGTCAACACCGTCCTTCATCTTGGCATAGAACTCAGCCTTGATGCGGTTCTTCAGCTGATCAGCCAGCTCGTCGTCGTCGGTAACGGCATTGTTGGCAGCGATGATCAGAGGATCGTCCTCAGCAACACCCAGCTGCTTCAGACCCTCGGCTCCCTGACGGATGCGGTCAACCAGCACCTTGATACCTACGTCGGTAGAAGTCTTAGACTCACCCTCGGTGAACATGTAGCCAGCGAGCTTGGTAGCGTCAGACAGTTCCTTGGCAGCCTCGGTCAGCACAGCGTCGTCGGTCAGCACGTCGAAGAAGTAAGTATAACCAGTCTCAGAATCGGGATCGGGATTCTCCTCCATTACAGAGTAAGCGTGATACTTCTCGTTGATAGCCTGCAGCTGCTTGTAGAGTTCGGTAACAGCAAACTTGGTCTCAGCATTGTCGCGAACCACGTCGATAGACTTCTTGATAGCCTGGTCGTAGGTGTCGCAGTTGGTGCGGTGATCCTTCACGGCTGTAGCAGCAGCGTCGAGGTCGTCAGCGGCATTGAAGTATGCAGAGGGAGCGGTGTAGCCATCCTTCTCGGCATCGTACTTCTCAATCTTGGTAACCAGTGCGGTATAAGCCTCACCAGCATAGCGCTCGGCAGCATTCTCGTCGCGGACGGTCTTGGCATTAGCCAGCGACTCGTTCAGTTTCTGAGTTTCCTCAACACCAACAGTATTGGGGATGTACTTCACACCAACATTGGCAAGAACAACCTCCATGTAGCTGGGGTCAGCGGTCTCGTCGGCAGCAGTTGTCCAGCGCAGACGGTAGTCACCAGTAGCCTCGGGGATGAAGTCAATCTCGGTATAGGTAGAACCCTTCACATCACCCTGGCTGCCGTTGACGTTCGGAGCGTTGGTGACCATCTGGCAGAGAATGATATCCTCGGCCTCGTTGAAGATTTCGAAGCGCAGCTTAGAACCATTGTCCTTCCACATAGCAGAGTTGAAGCGAATCCTGTACTTCTTGTTAGCCTCGAGTCTCAGCTCGTAACCAGCGGTAGAACCGTACTCGGCATAACCCTCGCGGAGATAGAGACCCTTGTTGAAGTCGCCACCGTTACCGAAGTCGAACAGACGCGGACCAGAGCTATAGCTGCTCTCTGAGTTGCGCTCCTCTTCAACGAACTTCACGATGAAACCAGCGGGAATACCACCCTGAGCGGTGTTAGCAAAGAGATCGGTAGCCATCATGTCCTTAGGAACATCGGTCGGGTCAGCCTCAACCTTACCAACGTTGATGGTGAAGGTGTAGCTGGTAAAGTCATCCTCCACCAGAGGATCCTTACAGAAGATGTTGGTCACCTTAATAATATATGCGCCTGTTGCCAGTTCGCCTTCACCAGTACGGGTGAGGGTAATCTCCTTGGCAAAGCCTTCAGCGGGCGATACGGTGAGCTTCTCCTTGCCCATCGTAGCCTGGATTCTTGAGCAGTCAGCGTCCTTGTCGAGATACAGCTTGAACTCCTTGATGCCGTTAGGCAGGTTGAATGAGCCATTCTCGGGATCAGCGCGCAGCACGGTCGGCTTCAGGAACTCGTAAGAAAAAGCGTCTTCAACCATAGCCACCTCGTCGTTCTCCTCAGCTACATCCTCGAAGTTGGGCACGTCGCCACCAGGGCCGTTCGTGTAAACCAGGTGGAATGCAGGATCAGAGGGGTTCTTCAGGGTTACGATAACCTCCTTGCCATCGATAGCCTCCTCGGTGAAGATGTAGAAACGGCCATCGGGATAACCTTCAACGGTGATAATCTCCAGCACCTCGCCATCGACCTTTACCTGTGCGCACTCCTTCGGGAAGAGCAGACGGGGCATACCGGTCTTGGCCAGCAGGGCAGGAATATTGGTGTCGAAACCGAAGTCAATCTGTACGACGTCAGAGCTATACTCAGCTGAGATACCAGCCTTGTAGACCTCGAAGACGATGTTGTCGAAGTAGTAGTTGTTGGCATCAGCCAGCTCGTTCAGGTTGAAAGCGATAGAGGTGAACAGGCCACCGCCACTGTTAGGACCAGCCTGCTGTGCAGTCACAGTACCTTCAGCGGTGAAGGTCTGCCACTCGGCAGTAAAGTTCACGTCGCCCAGCATCTCGTAGTGGATGTAGTCGCTGGGCTCAGCGTGTGCCTGCGTGCTTGCCTTGGCAGGAGTGTCGGCACGATAGTCGAACGATACGCGATACTTGGCATCAGCGGGAACAGTCTCGTTGAAGCGGAACCAGAACTGGTTGTCCCAAGCGTCAGCTGCCTTAGCAGTAGCCTCGACCACGATACCACGGCTGCCGTTGACACCGACGCCATCGGTAATAGTGGACTGATAAGGTGCGCTACGGTCAGTCTTCGAGAAGAAGCTGCTGGCGTCCTCGCCTTCCATGTCGCTGTTGTTAATCAGGTTGATCCAGCCAATCTGCTTAGCCTTGCCAACGGTCTCGAGCTCCATGCTCTCAATAGTCACATTAGCCCAGTTGGCACCCTTGATGGCGTGCAGGTGGCAGAAACCCTTGTCCTTCGTGATCTGCTTCAGGTCAACGACGTAAGTGTTGCCTTCCTGATAGAAGTACTTGGCAGCCCAAGTCATACAGCCTGAATTGGTGTTGTCAATCAGGTGCGACTCCGACTCGGTAGCAGAGCACTGGCCCTCTACCATGTCACGGTTGAGGAGGAAACGCGGAGTTCCTTCTGTTGCCACGACTATCAGCTTGGAGTAGCTCGACAGATCAGCATAATTGTTAACACTGGAGTCGCCATAAGGCAGACCAGAAGGCTCGCCGATGACCCATGCGCAATCGGCAGCACCAGTTGACCTGGCATTTGCACCCCAATCATCCCACGTGCAGAAAGGAACTTCCTGCAGCGAAATAATCTCACCTGCATTGGCCGACATGCCTCCGAGGATGCACATCACCAAAGCAACAAAAATACGGTAAGTTTTTCTCATGTTTTTTAGTTTTTAGTGAATAAATACATTAAATTGGTGAAATTTCGGTGCAAAGTTAAAGCCCTTCGGCGAGAAGGGCTTTATCATTTGTTTCATAGACTTTCGTTTTCGTCTTACCGGGGGTGCTACCTTCAGATTGCAACGTTTGCAACTTGGAAATCGCATAACCTCGCCTTTGGCCGTTATTCTTCGTCGGCAGCAGGGCCTCCGGCATACTCCGACGGCGACACGCCGAAGTGCTTGCGGAAGATGGTCGAGAAGTGTGCCAGGTTCGAGAAACCTACGGTATAGGCCACCTGGGTGACGTTTATCTTCTGCTCCTTCAGCAGACGGGCAGCCTGCTCCAGTCGGATGTTGCGTATGAACTCACTGGTCGATATACCCGTCATCTCCTTCATCTTGCGGTGCAGCTGGGCGCGGCTGATGCCCACCTCCTGGGTCAGCATGTCGACGTTGAAGTCGCTGTTCGACAGGTTCTTGTTGACGGCCTTCATGATGCGCTCCATCAGTAGTTCGTCATTGCCCTTCACCTCGGGCTGCTCCACCTTGTCGGCCTGCTGCTGGGCTCCGCTGAACTTGCCCTTCAGGCGCTGGCGGTTGTGGATGAGGTTGTCGATGTTCATGTGCAGCTCCTCCATGTCGAAGGGCTTGGCCAGGAAGGCGTCGGCACCTCGTTCCAGACCCTCCAGGCGGTTGCCGATGTCGGCCTTCGACGTCAGCATGATGACGGGAATGTGCGACACGTTGACGTTGGTCTTGATCATGCGAAGCATGGTGAAACCGTCCATTTCAGGCATCATGACGTCGCTCACCACCAGGTCGTAGCCGCCCGTCAGCAGCTCCTTCAGACCCTCGCGGCCGTTGGGACAGATGCTGCACTTGTAGTAGCGGCCCAGCTCGGTGGCTATGTATTCGGCCAGGTCGTGGTCGTCGTCCACGATGAGCACGCGGAACCTCGAGTGCTGTGCCTGCTGCGTCTGCGGCTGGGTGGCCTGAGCCGTCTCTTCGGGGGTTTCTATCTCAATCTCCTGCTCCGTGAGGTGGCTGTTGCCCAAGGGCAGCGTCACGGTGAACACGGCGCCCGACTGGCCGTCCTGTCGGCCGGCAGCCTCGATGGTACCGTGGTGCATGTCGACTATCATCTTGCAGAGGTTCAGCCCGATACCCGTGCCCGATATGTGGAAACGGCGCGAGTTGCCGCCCTGATAGAAGCGCTCGAAGATGTGCTTCTGGTTGTCGTCGTCCAGTCCGATGCCTGTGTCGGCCACCTCCATCCGGGCGTTCTCGCCGTCCTTCGACAGGCGAACGTCGATAGTGCCGCCGTCGAAGCTGTACTTGAAGGCATTCGACAGCAGGTTGGTGACCACCTTGTCGAACTGGCCGCGGTCAATCCATACTTCCAGTTCGTCGAAGCCGTCGTGCTGCAGGTTGAACTTGATGTTGCGCTCCTCGGCGTTGTACTCGAACATCTTGCAGACGCCCTGCACGAAGCTCACGAGGTCGGTCTTCTGGCAATGCAGCGCCATCTGCTGCTTGTCAATCTTGCGCACGTCGAGTATCTGGTTCACCAGGTTGAGTATGCGCGTGGCGTTGTGCTCGATGGTGTCGAGGTCGCGCTTGGCGTCCGACTGGCTGTCGGTGATTCTGCGCTTCAGGTTAGCCAGCGGGCTCATGATGAGCGTCAGCGGCGACCGTATGTCGTGCGTCGCGTTGATGAGGAACTTCATCTTCTCCTCGTCCAACCGCCGGTGCGTACGTCTGTGCCACAGCCATCCCATAAGACCTAAAAGCCCCAGCAGCAGCATGAAATACAGGATATACGCCAGCGTCGAGCGGTACCACGGGGCACGTATGGTGACGGTGATGGTCTTCTCGGGCGAGTAGACGCCAGCCGCCAATGCGCGTACATTTATTTTATAGGTGCCGGGCTGCAGATGGCTCAGCGTGATTTCGTTCACACCCTCGGCCTTGCTGATCCACTCGCCGCCGTTGACGTTGTATTCGAAGGTGACGTTTGCGGGGTTGTCGAAGTTCAGCTGCGAGAAGCACAGCGTGACGGTATGGTCCAGGTACGACAGCTTGAAGTGGTCGTTGTCAATGACGGCGCGGTCGGTCACCTGTACGCCGTTGAGCACGCTGCGTGTGTTGACAAACGAGGAGCCCGCCATGAAGCCGGTCAGGTACACCTCGTCGGACACGGGCACCTTGGCACCCATTTCGGAAGGGCGGAACACGGTCAGACCGTCGTTGTTGCCGAAGCAGATGACGTCCTTGTCGGTGTGCATACCTACGGCGTACAGATACTCCTTCTTCGAGAGGCCGTTGCCGTTGACGTGGCCCACAAAGCGGTGGCGGCTGACGTCGTACTGCCAGATGCCCATCGACGTGGAGCACCAGATGTCGCCGTCGTTCGACTGCACGACGTAGCTGATGGACTTGTCGTTCAGCGCCTCGCTGGCGGGGAACCGCACGGTGCGCCGCTTCTGGCGATCATAGAGGTACAGTCCGCTGGCCGTGCCGATGACGATGTTACCATTGCTCATTGCACAGAGCGAGAAGCACATCGTACCGTTCAGCAGCTGGTGCCAGCCCTGCGTATGGAAACTGCCCGTACGGGGGTTGAAGCACGACACACCCGACGCCGTTCCGAGCCAGATGTTGCCCTCTGCATCGGGCATCATGCACATCACCCAGTCGTTGCACAGATGGCCCACTTTCACCGTGTCGTCGCCCTCGTTGCGGTAGTTCTTCAGGTCGCCTGTCTCGGGATCATACACACAGAAGCCGCGCGAGAAGGTGGAGATATAGATGCGGCCCGTGTCGTCGCTGGTCATGTCGTTGAACTTGTCGCAGTCGAAGCTCACCTTCAGCGTCGACGCGCCCGTCGCGGGGGTGTAAGCGTACAAGCCGTCGTCGGTGCCCACCCAGTAGCGGCGCATGTGGTCGCGGAAGATGAACTCCACGGCATCGGGCGCAGCAGGATGAGCCACCACGTGGCCCCGGTTGTCGAAGCCGTAGATGCCCACGCCCTGTACCGTGCACCACGTAATGCCGCCCTCACCCTCGCACACCGAGGTAATGGACGAGCCGAGGTTGATGTTCTGCGCCGCAAAGCTCCAGTTCTTGAACTGCATCGGCCGCTGGGGAACCAGCACCAGACCCTTCAGCTGCAGGCCGAGCCACAGGTTGCCGTTGCGGTCGGACAGGATGCTCCACACCTTGGCCGTGTTCAGGTCGGTGCCGAAGACGTCCACCGCATAGCGCTCCATGCGGCGGCTGCCACGCGGAACGCGGAAGATACCCCGTCCACGCGTACCTAAATAAATATTACCATCGGCATCCTTGGCTGCCGTACTGAACAGCACGTCCTTGCCGCCCAGCACGCTCAGGTCGATGTCGGCATCCTCCATGCGGCCGTTGCGGTAGACCCTGATGCCGCGCGTGCCCACTATCATCACCTCGCCGGCCTGCTCCAGAATGGCCACCGGCTCGCCCTTCGACTCGAAGTGCTGGAACTTGCCACTCTGCTTCATCACCACCAGGTTGTCGTAACCCGTCTTCCAGATGCGGCCCTTAGAGTCCTCGTATATGTGGCCGTAGTAGCGGTTGTTGCCCTCGTCGGCATAGTCGTCGGTAGGCTGCAGCTTGTCGTCGCTGCCTATGGTGTAGGCACCATAGCCCGCCGTCGTCACCAGTATCTTGCCGTCCGAAAGGTGTACCAGCCCCGTGATACGCGGCTGTATTTCTTCATCGAAACGATAGTGTACGAAGCCGTTGGCAGCCTCGTCGTAGCGGTCCAAGCCTCGGTTCGTGCCCACCCACAGGCGGCCGTCGCGGTCGGAGAGCATTGTCACCACCGCATTGTTGCAGATGCTCCAGGGGTCTTTGTCGCTATGCAGGAACGTTTCAAACTGGTAGCCGTCGAAGCGGTTCAATCCATAATCTGTAGCTATCCAGAGGCTGCCGTACTTGTCTTGGCAAAGGTTCGCAATCAGACTGCTCGAGAAGCGGTCGGAAGGGAAAAAGTGCCCCGTCTGGCCTCTCAGCGGCAGAAAGGCCATGACAAACAACAAGAGTGAAAGCACGTACTGTTTCATAGTTATGGTAAAAGCTTTGTTTTCGTTCTGGTTGCAAAGGTACGCTATTTTTGCGAAACAAGCAAATAATTCGCCACTTTTTTACTTTTCTGTATGTCTCAACGTCTCATAACACACAAAAAAGCGGCTTCCGGTGTTCACACACGGGCCGCCGCTGGGATTAGTTTTACCATAACTAATTCTTTCTACAAAAACTAACTACTAACTATAACTACTAACTATAACTAATAACCTTGTGCGTATGAGTCGCTATTACTGACTGGAAAAACGCTATTTTCCGATTTCTGGTGCAAAATTAGGCATTTTTCTGCATAATCACTATCACGTATGTTTCGCTATCTTTCATTTTCGTACATTCATGGCATAAAAATGCCCATTCATCGCTAAAAATAATAGATTTGAGACAAATACAGAAACCAACACAGTACTATAGAATAGACTGGGATGAACCCGTCGTAGATGTCGATGTGACATACACATACGAAGACCACCTCATTGTTACTAAAAACTGGGACGGCTATTGTCGGTATTTTACGCTCAACGACGATGGACTCATTATCAAGTGGAATCATGGGGTCGGTTCTACTGATCACTTTTGAAGTTTCTGTATTACACATCGTTCTTGACTCCCTGTGCACTTCCATCGGTTCAATTGTTTTCAAATGCGAAGGCAAAGATACGAACTTATTCTCGAACATCCAAATTTTCAACGCAGAAAAATGATCAGTAGAACCGACCCCGTGATCTGGCAAGATGTCACAGAAGAAGTAAACAAACTCGATTTTTCGACTGAAACGTTCGATTGACGTTCGACTGGCTTCTCTCGTTCAGAGAGAGGCCATTTTTTTTGTTATCATTTCCCC
>JAEEGH010011542.1_pt1 | contig 20010 bp, 17 predicted proteins | sample 9134181 | NCBI WGS metagenome assembly JAEEGH01 (sample SAMN16246544, study PRJNA631951) | gut metagenome | biome: gut microbiome; feature: rumen; material: DP-attached | host: Bos | place: Iran: Karaj | collected 2018-10 | reverse complement strand
TACAAGAAGGCTATCTCATCCGCACGCCCAACGGCCGTCTCGCCACGGACAAGGCACACCGCCGTTTCGGCATCGTCCCCACGGAACGCCACCGCCATAACAATCCTCCTGCGGAAGGCCAGCCCTTCCAGCCGGAGCTGTTCTGATTCTACCTTTTGCTTGTATCTCTTGAATCCCTTGTATCACTTCTAATCCCTTGCATCCCATCAATTAAGCCCTTATGAAAAGCATGACTGGTTATGGACGCGCCACCGCCGATGAAGGCGGCAACCACGTCACCGTTGAAGTCTCCGCCGTCAATTCGCGCAAGCAAGTCGATATGCGTTTCACGATTCCACGCGAACTCGGCATGATCGAACCATCCCTTCGTAAAATTATTCTGGAGAAGCTTTCCCGCGGAACGTTGCAAGTCGTTGTCTCCTATAAACTTGACCCAGAAGCGAAGGCTGCCACGCAGTCCATCGACCATGAAAAATTCGCCGCCGTTTTCGCGGAGCTGTCCGCTCTTGCCAACGAAAACTGCATTGAGCCGCCGACCATTCGTGAAATCATGCTCGTGCCCGGCGTCATCGTCGATTCTTCCTCTGATTCGACCGAACATCTTAAGACGCTCGCAGCCAAAGCGTTAGAGGACGCATTGGATGATTTGGACCGCACCCGCATCGCCGAAGGCCAGCGCCTCAAAGCGGATCTTCTTCAACGCGGCCAGAATCTAAAAGATCTCGTCGATAAAATCGCCGCCCGCGCGGACGATGCCGTCATCCTCCAGAAGAAGAAGCTACAGGAGCGTATCGCCACGCTCGGCATTGAACTGCAGACCGACGATGAACGGCTCGCCAAAGAGCTCGCCTTCTACGTCGAGAAGGCGGATATCACAGAGGAAACCGTTCGTCTGCAGTCCCATCTCGTTCAATATGCGCAACTTCTGGATAGCGATGATGATCCAGGCCGCAATTTGGATTTCCTCGGCCAGGAGATGAACCGCGAAGCCAACACGCTTTCCGCCAAGACGGCGGACATGGACATCGCAGGCTACGCTCTCAGCCTCAAGACTGAACTGAATCGCATCCGCGAACAAATCATGAACATCGAATAGCCTATGAAATACAACCTTCCATTCACAGAAGAGGATGTCCGTTCGCTGAAGCTCGGCGACGCCGTCGAAATCACAGGCACGATTTTCACCGCGCGTGACGCCGCCCACCAGTATCTCGTCTCCCATCTCGTTCCCGAACCACCATCCCCCGATCTGACGAACGCCGTCATTTACCATTGCGGCCCCGTCATCGTCAAAGATGCCGACGGCAAATGGCGTGTAACGGCGGCAGGCCCCACAACTTCCTCCCGTGAAGAGCCTTACGAAGCTACGCTTATCGAACGCTACGGTCTGAAAGCCATCATCGGCAAAGGCGGCATGGGGCCGAAAACCGCTGAAGCCTGCAAAAAATTCGGTTGCGTCTATTTGCATGCCGTGGGCGGTGCCGCACAGATTCTCGCCGCCTCCGTCGTCAATATCCCAAACGTCTATTACTACGACCAATTCGGCGCCCCAGAAGCCATTTGGCAGTTCGAAGTCAAAGACTTCCCCGCCGTCGTCACGATGGACGCCAATGGCAACAGCCGCCACGCAGACGTCAAACAGCATTCACAAGCCGTCTTGGAAACGCTTTTCAACTGATGCTCGAAAACCTTCCAGACTTCACGCTTCTTGTCAAGCCCGCCGGAGGCGATTGCAATCTCCGTTGCGAGTACTGTTTCTACGCCTGCAAATGCCTCCTCTATCCAGACGGCCATCGCCGCATGACGGAAGACACTCTCCGCCAAATGGTTGCAAGCTATTTTAGCCGCGCACAGGCAGAATATACGTTTGCCTGGCAAGGCGGCGAACCGACGTTGATGGGGCTGGATTTCTACAAGAAAGTTGTTCAAATTCAAAACGAACTGAAACCGCCGTCGTCCAACGTTCAAAACGTTCTCCAGACGAATGGCACCCTGCTCAATGATGAATGGGCCAAGTTCCTGCACGACAATCACTTCCTAGTCGGCGTCAGTCTGGATGGCCCAGCCGCCCTTCATGACCGCTACCGACGTTCTGTGGATGGCCGTGGCAGTCAGACAGATGTCATGAACGGTCTAAAACGACTTAAAAAGCATCAAGTCGAGACAAACATCCTCACACTCGTTTCCGAAGCGAACTGCCACAACGCGGCCCAAGTCTATAACTATTTGAAAAATAACGGCTTCAAATACCATCAGTACATCGAATGTGTCGAATGCGATGACAACAACCACCCCCTGCCCTTCTCCTTGAAGCCTGGCCAGTGGGGCGACTTCCTCTGCCAGTTGTTCGACGCATGGTATCCAAACGATGTCACAACCATTTCCATCCGCCTTTTCGATTCCATCGTCTCGCGTCTCGCCACAGGCCGTCCCACCGTTTGCCCCATGGGCAGCAACTGCTGCAACTATCTGGTCGTCGAACACAACGGCGATGTCTATCCCTGTGATTTCCATGTACTTCCAGAATGGAAACTCGGAAATGTCTCACAAGACAATCTCCATGATATTTTCGCCTCCCCGCGTTTCCAATCCTTCGGGCAGAAGAAACGGCCGGACAATCCGAACTGCCTTTCCTGTCGTTATGTGAATCTCTGCATGGCGGATTGTCCGAAACATCGCCGCTTCACGGCAGACCACAAAAGCGCCCTCTGCCAAGACTGGCTTGCTTTCTACGACCACACCATCGACCGCTTTGAACAGCTCGCCGCATGGGTGAAAAGCCGCTGATAAGCCTTTCTATTACAATAAAATATAAAAGAGGAAAACCATGCCACATCGTTTCTTTTTATGCATCCTATTGTCCGCCATGCTGCTGCATGCGAACGAACTGATCAATCCAAGCCTGGAGGCGGATGCGGACGGCAATCTGCCCGGCTGGGAATCGTTCAACGCGGAGAATCCATTGCGCGTCGTTCGAGATGTCGTGCAGGACGGAAAATGCGCCGTTTACGGTGAAAACACAGGTGAAAAACGCTCCTTCGGCATCCGGCAAGTCTTCAAATATGACAAGCCGAGCATGGATCCCGTCGTTTACGGAGGTTGGAGCAAATGCGAAAACGTCATGTCGTCCCATGACTACTGCGTCTATCTGGACATCTACTTTGAAGACGGCACAAGTCTTTGGGGCGCAAGTGCTTGGTGGACGACAGGCACCCATGATTGGGAATATGCCGTCAACTGCTACTGGCCAAAGAAGAACATCAAGGAAATCCGTTATTTCGTCCTCATGCGCAATACGACGGACAGCAAGGCGTGGTTCGACAATCTCGAACTTTCGCGGGACGATCCGGGCGTCCGTATGCGCGCCATTGATCTGCAATCACTTGCGCCAATCCGCGCCGATATCGTGAAAATCCAGTCCAGCTTCTTCCATTCGCGAGTCACCTACACGGCGCGGCTTGTTGACGCAGACGGCAAAACATTGAAGGAAACAAATGGCAAGGGGCCGCGATTCGATTGGCTGGTCGATATGCCCAAAAATGCCGCGAAACTCATCATCGACGCCAGCCGCACAGATGACGAAGGCAAAGTTGTCAGCGGCACGATTAAAAGAGACCTCAAGGACTTCTGGCAGAGGAAGTTACCGCAGAATCCCGTGAAAGACAGCTATCGCGTCTGGACGGCGGATTCCATGACGAACATTTCGGCGATGACATATCCTGCGACGGACGCGCCAAAAGCCGTCTCGTTGGAGCTCGCGAAGGCGGAACGTGAAAGCGCGCAGATACTTGTGACGGCGGGAGCCCAGAAACTTCCGTCCGTCAACGTGGAACTTCCTGTTCTGAAAAACGCCGCAGGAGAACCGTTGAAAGGCGAATTGAAATGGGAACGTGTCGGTTACATCCCGCGATTCAAGCCGCATGAATACAGCGCGGCGACCGGTTACCACGCGACGGAATATTGGATTCCGGATCCGCTCCTGCCCGCGCGGGAATTCATGGTTCCCGCAAACGGAACACAAGGCATCTGGCTGACCGTCTATGCGGATCGCGAAGCAACGGCAGGCGACTATTCTGGCGACGCAACCATCGTGATTGGAACGGATAAGGTCATCGTTCCCATCCATGTGACGGTTTTCGATTTCGCATTGCCGCAGATTTTCAGCTACCCAACAGCCTTCTGTCTGATGGACGGTTTTCTCTTCCGCACGTACGGCGATGGCGACCGCAACGAAACACGCCGCAAAGCATGGGACATCATGCTGGATCACCGTCTGAATCCAGACGACATCTCCCGCACCACGATGCCGCGCCTCGAAGATCTCCTGTATGCGCAGAAACGCGGCATGAACCGTTTCAACATCATGAATCTTGTGCCGCAACCCACTGATTCCAAACGGTTATGGGTCTGCTATGCATCAAAGAACGACTACACGGATGCGCTTTTTGAAGAGTTCCAACGCCGTCTGGATCCATACATCGCAGAACTGCGCAAGCATGGCTTGACGAAATACGCCTACGCCTACGGCTTTGATGAACGCGGAAGCGACTACTATCCCATCATGGCTCGTATCCACAAGATGTTCAAGGAGCGCTATCCGGATGTCGCTTTCTTCACGACCTCCCAGATGTACAACTCCTTGAGACACAATCCAAAACGAACAGATTGCTACGCTAATGACTGGTACTGCCCACAGACAAGGTTCTACGATTTGGAGCTTTCCGACAAATTGCGTGCAAAAGGCCATCAAGTCTGGTGGTACACCTGCTGCAGCCCGAAGCATCCCTTCGCGAACATCGCCTCAACGGAATATCCTTTCATCGAAGGCCGCCTGCTGGCCTGGATGAGCTATCTCTACAGAGCGGATGGTTTCCTCTACTGGCATGTGAACTGCTGGCAAAATGCCCGCCGTTTTGATGAATCAACCTGCTATCAGCCCGACTTCACGGTGGTAGTCGAGAAGTCGATGACAGGCGATGGTCAGCTTCTCTATCCCGGTGCGAATCAACCACTTCCATCCATACGTCTTGCGAACATCCGTGACGGCAGTGAAGACTACGACTACTTGACGTTGTGCGGCATATCGTCTCGCGAAGAATGCAGCCGTCTCATCACGAATCTGAAGGAATTTTCACGCGATCCCGCCCTGCTCCGCCAGATGCGTCGTCAAGTCGCAAGCAAAATCGTTGGGAAATGACCCATCATGTTCGGAAGGCCGATGTCATCATTTCCATTTCATTGTCATCCAATCCGCTTCGTCTGGCATAATTGCGCCAATTTCTGACAATAGTGGTTATTTTGTTCAAAATGGCATCGGCTTCTGGCGATTTCAAACGGAAAAATGGTGCGACCTCCCGCGCCAAATCAAAATCCAGACTATTGTCATCCAAACTGATATTCAACGACAGCCCAAGGCCTTGCGGATTTGGATTGACATCATAGACTGGCGACAGTCTCCATCCGCCATTTCCAAACAAAAAACCATGATTGCGCAAATGGTCATCCGTATTGGAAACGGCAATGGAAAAGACAATGCGTCGCCATAATTCGTGTAAATCTTGCTGTGGCTGGACACTCTGTTGAATGATGAACTCCGCGATATCCAAATAGCTGCAACCGCTGTCGGCATCCGTTCCATCTGTCTTGCCCAATAACGTCATGGCAGAAGCAAAATGAATGCGTTGTGTTCCAATACGGTCAAAACGCTTCACAAGAAAAGTCGAACCTTTGGCGGAAAACGTCTCCTTTTTCACATCAGGAACATCCAAACCTGCATCACGAGCCATCAGCATCGTGACATACTCCCATGCGGAAGTATTTACAGCATCGTTCTTTGCGGGAAATTTCGCAATCCACAAATCACCGTCAGGAGAAACGATGCAGGCTTTCGGTCTTGCGCCGCCCAATGACGATCCAGGGGCTAGCAACATGGAAAGCCATTTCTCGTGCTCTGATGCCAATGTGTCATCTTCTAAATGACGGCTGGCCTCCTCCAATTCACGCAACCGCGCCCACGGCGGAGCCGCCATCGCCACATCATCATTCTGGAATCTGCCATCCGGCGACAATTTGAAACGCAGCGCCCCCATGCGCGTTTCATCATATACGCCAAGGAGATAGTCGGACTCCAACAACGTACGAGGCTTTTCCGCAGTTTTCCTTGCGCGGATGGCTTCTCGACGCATCATGAGCTTGCGCCCCCAACGGTCGGGAGCGGAATCCATGAACAATCCGAAATTGGCTTTGACAGAATATTGAGGCCCCGTGTAGTTTTGAAGATCTGGATCCAATCTGTATTCTGGATATCTGCGCAACCATTCGGAATCAAACTCAAATGCGAAAACTTCCTTGTTACGAACGTTCTGCGCAGATAAAACGCCCATACGTTCAGGCTGCGCGACAGCCACAGGCGACCAGTAAACGTAAATCGTTTTTCCAATATTCATGCCCCCCTCCGTTTGGATGCTCTAGCCCGCATTGGCAACCCTAAATCTTGCAGATTACGCCCAAGTTCATCATCCGCAGCCACTTTCAGAATATCACGTTCCAGATTCAACGTCACCAATACCTGTATGTAACTGCCCATGGAAACCGCTGGATTACCCTGCTCAATCTTGGTCAACGTGGCAATACTGATGCCTGCACGTTCAGCCGTCAGCCGGGCGGTCACATTCCTCCGCAAACGGGCCAGACGCATATTCTCCCCCAGCTGCTTCAACATGGCGGCGGTTTTCGGAAATAAGATGACGCTGTTCTTGGACATGGTTTCAACTCCTTGATAACTCATCATAAATTAGCTTTTATATTGGATAAGTCAAATTTTATAATGAGTTATTCTTGAATTTCTGTCATGAAATCCAACCAAGATTACATGATGATACACTTCTCAATTACCTTCCACGGATACAAAAATAATCCGTAGATCATTGACACAAATTCATTTATTAAAGAACAGGCTCCAACCTTCTTCCTTGAAATTTATCAATCCAATTTGCACAACATGATCTTCCCTCCTGAAGCTGGAACTATTGACAATCCCGAATTGAAAATGAAATCCTTCTTCCTCAACCTCTAACATGGCACCCATCTTATTTACAAGCCCACATTGGAAAATCCGCCCCGCCACACCTTTGTGCCTCCTATTGACGAGTCCTAGCTGCATCAGAAAAAACCGTTTATACCAATCGTTGTTCGTTGACTGCTCTTGCGATTGTTTTTCTGACTTTTTGAGGTCATGATTTAAAGTCATATCACTAGTATTCCAAAGACCAAATTGGAAAGAATGGTTATGCTCATTTTCATATATATGACAATCATCGAAGTTGTAAAGACCGCCCTGCCAATGGGATCCCCTCCTTGGAGCAATTGTATACGAGATATTCAAAAGCGCCAACTGCCCTATGACGGGAGAACATAACGTTCTTGGAGCTCCGACAATTGAAAGAATACCGATTAGAATGCGATCTCCCCCTTTTGCTTCCCATGCCAAAGGAGCCAGCGTGACACCATCACTACATTGACTGGCACCAATCAGGGCGAATTGGATATTACAACCTTTTCCAACTAGATCTAACAAACCGATTTGAATTCCATTTAGTTCATCTACTCCACTCACTGGCGCCACCTGGATACCGTGGATGACACCATGCATATATGAAAACAAAGGAGACAATGAAAGGTTGCAACATGTCGCTTCCTGCATGTCAAACCAACCCGGAATGGCCAAATGCAGCACTGATTTTCGCCATGAAGAATCATCCTTGTCTTCAATCGATTTTTCAATTGCCTTTGTTTTAGATTCATCTACACCCAAAAATGAATAACCAACAGTGGCTAACCTGTTTGAGATGAACAAAGAGTTCTTCTTACCAGATACAGTCGTGCATCCCGTTATAAACATGTTAAATATTATTACCAAAATAATATTTATTATCGTTGTTTTCATCATCAGAATCAAGCTTGTTATATTTCCATCTCCTCATCGAAACTCGCCTTGCAATATGGGCAGCAATCTCTGTCAGGCGGCAGGCCTTTCGGCAGAAGAATCACGCCGTTTGTCTTTGAATATGATGGATCATGAAGCAGATATCCAAGGCATTTCCCGCATTGGGGACATTTGATCTGCCTGGCCTTCGCCCAGCAATAGAATTCTCCCATAAGGCCGATGAGCATCAGTATTTTTCCAGACAATATGAAATTGCTCTTCCATCCAAAGAACGGAAGAACAAAGCCTAAGAGAATCAAAATCAACGAAACCAACTGGATTCGCCATAGTCTCCTGAGAAGATGGGCTGTCTTTTCTCGAAACGTCATCATGCCCTCGCTGTTAATTTTTTTTACATCAAGGCAATTGATTTACATATAATATACCTTCACCTTCTGACAATCAAAAAATTTTTCAAGAGAATGAAAAATTATGCCTAATCATCATGACTTCTTATGACTTTATATGATTTATAATGATTCTTTATGACTTTGTATGATTTTTCATTATTTTGGAAGATAAATTTAACAAATTTCTTTTATTGATTATCTACATATCAATTTAATTCGTTAGTTCTTATATTAATAAAAATTTGACAATCAGCTTTTGAAGGTTATTTTATTCATATAAGCACAGACTCTGGCATTCACTCATCATCAGCATTATGCTTTCAAATACAGAATAACAATGAAGAAATGGTATCTCACAGACTTGGGCGTCACCCTGACCAACTGCGATGATTTACAGAAAGACACCTTCGCCAAGCGTCTTTTCCGCTGTCCCGAAATTATCGCATGGCTGATTAAGACATGTATCCCTGAATTCCGAAAGATGGAGTCATCTGACATCATCGATGGTTGGCTCTCGAAGGCGGACATGCGTATCGGCACGGATCCAGTCGCACAGGATGTCGTCCGGCGAAGCGTGCCCGCTATCGGCACAGAGGACAAAAGTGCCACAGACGGCACGGTTTTCTACGATTTCCGTACAGAACTCGCCCTGCCCGAAACGCCCGATAACACAGGCCAGATTATTCTGGATATAGAAATGCAAAAAGATTATAAGAATTGGCTTGTAATTCTTAAACGAGTGATATATTATCTTTGTCGACTAATCAGCAGACAACCAGGCGAGTTGATGGACGGCAAGGAAGACTACGCACGCCTGTGCAGAGTCTGCTCCATCTGGATACTCCCCTCCGTCCCCAAACGGTTGGCCAACCGTGTTCTCCATCTTCGCCAAGCCATGGAAGATATGTCCACCGGACATCCCCAACCTATCAGTTCCATGCTGGATGGACTCACGGACGCTTGGTTGATCTGTCTTAGTGACAAGCATCCACCAAAGCGTAGTCAAAATGGATTGTGGCTCATGTACGTGTTGCTCGCAAAAACCATATCAAATGCCGAAAGGATGGAAATACTGAAAACAGATTTTGGAATCGAGATCACAAAGGAGCTTGAAGACATGTACACTTATGATGATTATCGCTATAGTACAAGCAGAATGGAAGGAAGAAGAGAAGGAAGAAGAGAAGGTAGAGACGAAACCATTCTCCATGCGTACACAAACATGAAGAATATGAATTACAAAGACGATGAAATCTGCTCCTTAATGGGGATATCCTTGTATAAATTACGCCAGATCAAGAAGATGGCACGTGAAAACACGCCATTGCAAAATCAGCTGACATGACTTTATTACATTATTATCATGTTTATATAGATGATAATAATGTAGGTAAAACCATAATCTCCACATAAACGTCTTTGCTTGCTCCATCATGTCATGCACCCAATAGATGGAAATACTGAAAACGGATTTTGGAATCAAGATGACAAGAAAGTTTGAAGACATGACCACCTATGATGATTATCGCTATAGTGCAAGCAGAATGGAAGGCAGAAGAGAAGGCAGAGACGAAACCATTCTTCAAATATTTATCAACATGAAGAAAAATAATCTCAAAGATGAAGATATTTGCTCTTTAATTGGAATATCCATGTATAAGTTACGCCAAATCAAGAAGATGGCATATAAAACTACTGATTCATAAAAGCAGATGGAATGATTTTATATACATTATTATCACTTAATTTCAATGATAATCATGCAATAGAAAAAGCATAATCACCGCAAAGAATTCTATACAACTATACATCGTTTTCTTGTTTGTTCGCAAAGAATTTTCATATGACTTTTTCCTGCGCGAAGCGCTTTTTCAAACCGCCGAGCAGACGGAGGCCATCCCGCCTTCGCGGAGCCAAAAGCCAAAAGCTAAAAGCAAATGCACTACAAATAACTGACCACTAACCACTAATCACTAACCACTATAAACGTCTGCGAGGCTTTTTTGAGTGTTTTGAGTGTTTTGTGGATTTGAATTTCGTGCCTTTAGTGACTTTCGTGGTTCTATATCAATGATTTGGTTGCGGCTTGACCGCTCCAAGATTTTGTGTCTTTTTGTTCTGGTTACATGGAATCGTAATCACTTCACAGTGGTTCGTCGCCGTGTTCTTTCAGCCAGTTGCGGAAATAATCAACAGCTTCCAATCCCACATCCGCGACCGTGTTTGCGCAGGCAATAATGCCTTGAATACGGCCTTCTTTCAAAAAACGATGGTAGATGTCCAACTGGAATGCCATTTCATCTCGCGCCAATGGACGGCTATCGCCATAATTATACAAATAGCACCCTGCAAGATGTTCCTTTGACGGTGTTAACGCGATGATACGCTCCAAATTTTGTTCAGCATCGACAAGTTCGCGGCTGTTCCAATTCCAAAATGTAATGACATCCGCGTTGTCCAGCCAAGCGGAATAATCGATGTCAAACAATGCCGCATAATAGACCAACCACAATTTCAATGGCCGCGCAACAGAATGCAACCTTTCCGCTGCCTGGCGGAATTCATCTACCGACATGCGCGCATCCCGTGTCTTCGGACGGAAGAAATCATCGACGATGCAACCTGTCACATTCGGATACTTGGCGGCGATGCGCAAAACTTCATCCAAGTCGTTCCCCCCGTTGTTGTTGCGTGTAGAAGCACTGTCGCCAATCATAGACCAGACAACCTGCTTGAAGCCTTTCAGTTTTTCTGTCTCCACATCAAACGGCGGCTCCGGTTTTCCAGCGAAAACGACGCGGCAACAGTTCGGGATATTGCCCAAGACACATGCGCCTTCCCATGGTCCTAACTTATTCTCGCCAGGGATGTTCCAATGATATTTTGGATCATGATGGCATCCCGCGTCATGCCCCCAAATCCAGAATACATCCCGTACCGTTTTCATGGAATTCGTCTCCATTGATAATATTATTGTTGTTTTTCAAAGTGTTTTCGCATGACGTCATTTTCTCACGCGAAACACATCGAAACCGCCGCTGACTACTGACTACTGACCACTAACCACTGACCACTATCCTTCGTACTTATAAAGCGCGAACGTGCGTTCACGGCTGCATTCCCATATCGCCAGATACGGGATTTCATCAACCATGAACTTCGGCTGTTTCTTGCCAGATATGTTACTTGCAAGTAACACGATACGGGCCTTTTCTGGCAATGGACGATGTAACCTATAAACAAACTGTCCGCCAGTGACATCATTCTCTGTAAAAAGCAGAAGATACCCTTTTTGATTATCCACAACAATCTGGAAACCAGTGAAGGAACAGCCATTAGGTTGGAAGCCGATTGGATAAATATCTGCATCGAAGAAGTCAGTTCGAACATCGCGATAAACAGAAACGAGTTTGTGCAATGACGCGATTTGTTTATCCGTTAGATTGGACATCTCCATCCATACCAATGGGTTGGCAACCATCACACTGGCGAATTCGTATGTGATGTCATAAAGCGCGGGACGCAGGGGATCGTCGCCATATTTGTCGTCATTGCGGCTGTTGTTCAAAAGTTCGAACTGGAATTTGCACGGCGGGATGAATTGGCTGAGCATCCAAAGATTCTTTAACGTATTGTGCGGGAAGTAGTTGCACCAGTCCGTATAGCGGTTTTCCACGAAAAGCGAACCGAACTGCTTCCACATCACATACCCTTGGCGATTCTGCGCCGTGCAATCGAGATTTAGCGCGATACGGTTGTGCGATTCCCGTTCCACCGCCATCAGGAAATTCAGATAATTCGTCTCCGCCTTCTTCGTCGTGAGATTGACACTGTCCAGCTTGAAACTGGAAATGCAGAATGTGCGATGCAGGTTCAAAACCGTATCGACGTCACGCCGCCAATTCGCGAATTCATGAGAAGAATCCGGCGCGAACCACAATCCGAAACGAATGCCGTACGTGGCGGCTTTCTCGACCAGCGGCTTCAGTCCGTGCGGAAAACGCGTCGGATTAACCGCCCAGAAGTCCGGATCCGCCGCATAATAGCCTTCCCAAATGTCACTTTTCCGAACTTTTGAATTGATGGTCACGCCCTTCTGCCAACCATCGTCGATCTGAATGATATCGACGCCCAATTTGGCCCCCACCTCGATTTCTTTCAGCATAAATTCCTCACAAACGCGCGAATCTTGGCTACGGTCGCCCCATGTGTTCGACATGATGAACGGCTCCTTGATGCCATTCGCAAGATATTGGGCGCGATACAGTTGACGATATTCCGCCAGCAATTCTTCCGTGGCGCCGACGCCAACCGTTGTGCCATACAACTGGCACCATTCGTCCGCATCGATCTCTCCATGCAGCCCCGCCCCGACAATGTCCGCGTTGCGCGTCCCTCTGACGCGCAGGCTGTCATCATCTTGAAGCAACTGGTAGATATGCGTCGGTGAATCTTTCACGACCAGCAACCCACTCCCTTCCAAGTAATTATCAAAAAGAAAGACATTGCCCCGCGCGGAGAAGCTACAGCCCGGATACATGTTTATTTCCTCCTCCGTCACGAGGCAGTCATTCAAATCCGTACGGTCAAAGAGCTTGAACACGCTCAACTTGAGATGGCGCACATTCAGCGGGACATTATCGATTCGATCCAACATAGCGGTTTCAACAGTATCCTTCACGACGGCGTTTTCATTGCCCGTGCCACCTTTCTCCGCAACTCGTTCTGCCGAAGATGGATGTAAACCTTTGCAACGGCGCTCCAAAACAACGAATGGCAACTGCGGATATACGCCAAGCCTCGTTTCAATGACACCGCCCCCCTGCTGTTCCGTCGCCATCAACAAAAGATGCTTCGCGGAAAGGCCTTCATTGTTCGCAACGGCGCATTCCACTGTCACATTTGGCGTAACGGCAGGTGGTTCTTCGCCCTGCCATTCACTGCCGGCAGCTTTGTCCACCGTCGCCGTACAGACCAAGCCCTGTGCGCACCACTGGAAACGGCGCTCTATGGATTTGTTGCCGATGACAATAGTGCTTTCCGTCCACGAAGCATAGCAATCTTTGTACTTTTCCTTCATAATCTGTCTCATTTTTTTAGGCTCTCCGTCACCATCTTCGTCAACACGGCTTCCGGATCATCCACAATATCCATATCCAGCACGAATTCAGCCTGCCCCGTCTTCTGGCTGATTTGAGGCAATACAAACTGAAGATTCTTGAACCGCTCTTCGCAGAAACTGCGAACGGTCTTGCCCGCCGCTTCGCTCAGTTCGCAAATCCGTTCACGCGCTTCGTCTGTAAAACGGACAGTCATGCCGTACATCCTGCCAAATCGTTCCGCGAATTCATCCACTTCCGCCAAATGCTGCTTCAACGCCAGATGACGGCAGTCCTTCATCAGTTTCGCCAAGGCGGCTTTCGGATCATGTACAAATGCTTCATCCACAGAAAGTTCTGTCACACCCATGGACGGCAGTTCATATTTGAATTCACGGAAAAGACGCTCCAACACCGTCATCAAACCACGCGCTCCCGTCTTTTCGTCATACGCTTTCACGGCGATTTCATGCAGACCTGTCATATCAACGTCCAAGTTGATGCCATAGCCTGCAAAATCTTCGCGATATTGCGTCAACACGCCGTTTTCTGCCCGCGTCAAAATCTGCTCCAAATCCGACACGCTCAAATCATCTAATGTAACGCGCACAGGCAGACGCCCCACGAACTCCGGCTCGAATCCGAAATCAACCAAATCCTTCGTCGTCACCTGCGCCAAAAGCTCCGTCGGCTTCATCATGTCCGGACGGTCGCCGCCGTGGCCGAAACCAATCTGCGCACTGCCAAGCCGACGGCCAATCTGTTCAGGCAGTTTGGCAAACGCACCGCTGACGATGAACAGAATATGCTTCGTCCGAACGGACATTTTCGGCACGGAACCGCTGCTCTGCAACGACATCATCGCCTGCATCTGCCCCAGCATGTCGTTCTGCCCCACCGTCTTAACCTCTGTATCCTCCATCAGCTTCAGCAGGTTGACCTGCACACCACGGCCGGATACGTCACGCTGCATCGTACTGTCGCCCTTCCCCGCGATTTTGTCGATTTCATCGATATAGACGATGCCGTATTCGGCCAATTCCGTGTTGCCGTCGGCGACTTTCACCAAATCGCGCACGATATCCTCCACATCGTAACCAACATAGCCTGTTTCGGAAAACTTTGTCGCATCGGCCTTTACGAATGGAACACCGATCAATTTTGCGATGCACCGCATCAAATATGTCTTACCGACACCAGTCGGCCCGAGCATCATGATATTATGCTTCGCGAAATCATGCTCCGCCAATTCGGGCTTTTCCAGACAACGGCGGACATGGTTGTAGTGGTCGCAAATCGCGACAGACAGCACTTTTTTCGCTTCATCTTGACTGATGACGAAACGATCCAAATAATCCTTTATCTCCTTCGGCTTGAAGGAGAAATCGCGGATTTTCTTTAACGTCTCCTCATGGTTGTCCTTTTTCGGCGGCTCCTTTTTACCGCCTGCCTGTGCTCCCATGCCGCGCGGTACATCCATGCGAACGAACTGCCCGCCGAGGCCTTTTATGGCGTCCTCCAGCTGGCTTAAGAAATTCGCTCCCAACGGATTGCCACCGTTGGGCTGCTGCTCCGTTTGTTCATTTTCTTTCTTCGGTTCTTCTGATTCAGTTCTTCCCTTGTCTTCTGTCATCACCCAATCTCCCAAATGATTATTTTCCTTTTAATCTCATGTATAGCGAGTAGAAACGGTCTTCGTACTGCTCGAACAATCCATAATCTCGAAGCTTCCGCCCAAGATCCTCCGCCTTCGACAACGTATCGCAATTGTCGAAATCCGCGTCGATTTCCATCCGTACGGCAACGGGAATGCCGCGATCCAGCCCCAACAGGCCGTCGCGAGCCATATCCCGCGCATTGCCAGGCACCGACTGTTTGACCAACGCGTTGATGAACGTCATCAGCGACACCTCCCAATAGCGGTCCAATCCGATCATGACGCCACGTACGTCGTTCAGATCGTCCTGCGCCGCACGGGCCAGCTGATCCGCCACATCCTCCACCGTGCCGCCCACGACCTCTTCGCTGTATTCCTGTTTCATGAAGCACAGGCCATATTGGAGAATCCGCAGGTTGTCCTGTCGGCTCAAGATATGATCAAAATAGCTCTGCGCCTCGTCGCCAAAATTCTCCAACATCTGCTGGCGGAAATAGTGCGGCGTCAACACAAGTGGCCGCGCTGACTTCACAAGTCCCGTGCGCAACCGCACATGGCCGTCGTCGTCATCCATGCTTGACACGACGTTGTAGGTGACGCGCGTCTCGCCGAACGTCTCCAACAGCTTCCGCGGCATATAGACGATTTGCGTCGTCCGCGCCGCATACCATATTTCATTGTATGATGGCATGTTTTGTTTAATCCGCTATGATGTTTTCCGCCACTGCGCGCCATTTTTCGAAGGACAATCCATGACTGCCTCGAAAATCAGCCTTTGCGCATTTGCCGTTTTGGATTCTTTACGCTAAATTTTATGACTCGACAGAAGGCGAATTGTTCCAATTCGCCTCAGTCTCCCATATTTGCAAACTGGATACGCTCCAGTCTGCGAATGATTTGTTAATATATCATCTATCTCCATTATTTGCACGTCATGAACTATCAAGCCATCCCAAAAGACGTCGATTGGTTCTGCTATCATCTGGCGGCCGACAAGCTGCTGACGAAGGAGCAGTGCATCACCGCCATCGAAGCCATCGAAAAGTCACGCCAGCCTGTTTCGCTCAGGCTGCTCAAACTGGTCATCCTGCAGAACAAACTCTATCAGGACGCCGCCAAGTTGGATGTGCTCAGCTCCATGTCCACGGCGGAAGCCGCCAACGGCAGGCCGCCGCATAGCATCCTCAATCCGAATCCCGTTCCGCCGCAACCAGTTGCGACACCATCGCCTGCTCCATCGGATGTTGCGCCACTGAAGCCGCGCACGGCCACAGCGGCCGCCTCTTCCGCGATTTTCACGGCGGCCGCCGCGGCGACCGCCGCCCCGTCTGCTCAGCCAGCCCCCAAGCAGCCCGAAGTCAAATTGACGCCCGAGCAGAAAATCGCATGGCTGAAAGGATGGCCCGTCCTCAACAAAGCCGCGGAAATGGATCGCGAAGGCGCACGTAAACTGCTGGACGATTTCCTCCACAAGGCCCGTGAAAACAAATGCAGTGACGTACACATCTCCGCCGGAGCCTACCCGTTCGTCCGCCGCTACAAGGAGATCTATCTCGTGCCCGATCAGGAGGTCCTCTCCAGAAAAGCCGCCGAAAATCTCAACTACGCCCCCATGACGGACGAACAACGCGCGATTTTCGACGAACATCACGATCTCGACTACAGCTACAACATCAAAGAGGATGACCGCTACCGCACGAACCTCCTTCTCCACCGACTCGGCATCGAAGCTTCCTACCGTATCATCAAAAACACCATCACGCCTATTAACCAGCTTGGTTTCAAACAGCCGGAAGTCATTGAAAAATTGACTACTTACGGGCAAGGCTTGATTCTTGTCACAGGCCCTGCGGGTTCAGGAAAATCCACGACGATGTCCGCCTTGGCGGAATTCATCAACGAACATCGCCACGACCATATCATCACCGTCGAAGACCCAATCGAAGTCGTTTATCAGCCCAAAGGCTGCAACATCACGCAACGCGAACTGAACAACCACACGCGTTCCTTCCAGAACGCCCTGCGCGCCGCCCTGCGTGAAGACCCGGACGTCATCATCATCGGTGAAATGCGTGACTTGGAGACAATCGAAATGGCCATCCATTCCTCCGAAACAGGCCATCTGGTCATCGGCACCCTCCACACGTCCTCCGCAGCCGAAACCATGAACCGCCTGCTCGATGTCTTCCCGCACGGCCAGCAGGCCCAGATCCGCGCCATGGTCGCCGAATCCCTCAAAGGCGTCATCTGCCAGCAGCTCCTCCCGAACAAAAACGGCGACGGCGTCGTTCTCGCCTATGAAATCATGCTCGGCACGCTCGCCGTCTCCAATCTCATCCGCGAAGGAAAAACCTTCCAGATCGAATCAACCATCCAGACCAGCAAGAACATCGGCATGGTCACCATGGAACAGAGCCATTTCGACCTCTACATGGACGGCTTCCGCTCCTACGACCAGACGATTCCGTTCATCCACACGCCGGATCTGAAACGCCAGATGCAGACACGCGAAGCCCAGAAGCTCAATGGTGGCATGCCCATGCCGCCGCCTTCCGCAGCGCCGCAACCACCGCAACAGGATCAGACCAAAAAGCGCAACTGGTTCTAAATATCAAGCCTACCGCCTCATAACAAAGGATTTACCAATATGCCAAAAATCGACGCATTCCTCAGAACCATGATCGAAAAGGGCGGCTCGGACTTGCACCTCTGCTCCTGCATGAAGCCCAAGATCCGCGTCCACGGCCAATTGCAACCATTGGACGTTCCGGAAATCTCCCCCGCCGAAATGAAGGATATCCTCTACGAAATCGCGGCTCCCGTGAAAAAATGGGACTGGTTCGTCAAAAACAAAGATCAAGACTTCGCCTATGAAATCGAAGGACTTGCGCGTTTCCGTGTCAACTACATGTACAACCATTTCGGCCCGGGCGCCGTCCTCCGTGTCATTCCGACGCGCATCATGACTATCGACGAAATGAAGCTGCCCGGAATCCTTCGTGAAGTCTGCGATTATCCCGCTGGCCTCGTGCTCGTCACAGGCCCGACCGGCTCCGGTAAATCCACCACGCTCGCCGCCATGATGGACTACATCAACGATACGCAAAGCAAGCATATTATCACGATCGAAGACCCTATCGAATTCGTTCATCCGAATAAGAAGTCCGTCATCGTCCAGCGCGAAGTCGGAGCCGATACGGAGGCCTTCGGCATCGCCCTGCGCGGCGCCATCCGCGCAGATCCCGACATCATTCTCGTCGGCGAAATGCGCGATCTGGAAACGATGAATCTTGCCTTGACCTGCGCCACCATGGGTATGCTCGTCTTCGCAACGCTCCATACGAACAACGCACCAAAAACCGTGGACCGTATCATTGATACCTTCCCTGCCGAACAGCAGCCGCAGATTCGCGCCATGCTCGCGCAGTCTCTCACGGCCGTCATCTCTCAACTACTTTGCCGTACAAAGGACGGCAAAGGCCGTGTCGCCGCGCATGAAATCCTCCTGAAACACGAAGCGCTTCCCGCCACCATCCGCGAAGGTGCCATCGCCAACATCCGCTCCATCATCGAGCAGTCGGTTGGCCGCGGCATGAAGACAATGGATTCCGATCTGATGCGTCTTTACAAAGATGGCGTCATCACGGCCTCCGAAGCCTTCATGAAAGCCACGAACAAGCAGGATTTCGAACCATTCCTCACAAAAGAGGATATGCAAGCCATTCGTTCATGATAGCCGTTTTACGGCTATCATGACTTATGTTCTAAAGACTTGTAATTCTGGATGGTCTGGATTTACTGGATATTCTGGATTCGCCGAATCTCCAAGGATATCAGAAAATCCAAATCATCCAGAAGATCCAGATCATCCAGAAGATCCAGTCATCCAGAAAATGAATAGTGGTACGAAAAACATCCTTTTCTGTCTGGACTACTACTACCCCCATCTCGGCGGGGCGGAAGTCCTCTTCACGGCCTTGGCCGAAGGCCTCGTCCGTGAAGGCTTCCATGTGCGAATCCTTACACAGAAAGTTCCTGGGACGCTTGAATACGAAGTTCACAATGGCGTGGAAATCAATCGGATATCCTCCTTTGGCAGCCGTTATATTTTTACATTCAAAGCCATTCCGAAACTCCTGCGACTGGCAGAATCGGCGGACATCATCCATGCCACGACTTTCGCCTCCACGCTTCCCGCGTGGTTCGTCGCCAAAATCACGAAAATTCCGCTTATACTGACCGTCCACGAAGTATGGGTTGGCCTCTGGAAGCAGGTCTCCGACGCAGGAAGCCTCTCTAATTTCATCAACGACAAGATCGAACGATTTGTCTATTGGTTTGATTACCAAAACTATATCGCCGTCTCCAACTCCACGGCCCGCGCCTTATTGAAGCTCGGCATCCCCCAGTCAAAAGTCCATGTTATCTACAATGGGCTAGACTACGACTTCTGGACGCCAAAAGGCCACGACCGCAATGCACGCCGCGCAAGCCTTAACTTGCAAGACCATTTCACGTTCTTCTTTTCAGGCCGCCCTGGCTGTTCGAAAGGCCTTCCCGTCCTGTTGCGGGCGTTTGCGGAAATCCATAAGATGCATCCGGACATCCGCCTGCTGGCTCTCGTCAGCCGCGCAAAAGCCGTCCGTAAAGGTTTTCAGGAAGTGGAGAAACTGATTGAAACATTGCATCTGCAAGATGCCGTCATTCTTCACGAACCCGTTCCGCCGGAAGAACTTCCAGATTATGTTTATTGTGCCGACACAGTTGTTGTACCGTCGTTGTCCGAAGGCTTTGGCTTCGCCGCTGCCGAGGCCTGTGCCATGCGCCGCCCTGTGATTGTCACCGACAACGCATCGCTTCCGGAAGTCGTTTCTGGAAAAGTTCTTACCATCCCGCCCAATCATGTCGATGCATTGGCAT
>JAEEGH010011537.1_pt1 | contig 20014 bp, 20 predicted proteins | sample 9134181 | NCBI WGS metagenome assembly JAEEGH01 (sample SAMN16246544, study PRJNA631951) | gut metagenome | biome: gut microbiome; feature: rumen; material: DP-attached | host: Bos | place: Iran: Karaj | collected 2018-10 | reverse complement strand
CAGGGCCGCCCGGAGGGCGGCCCTGGTTGCGTTGGAGATTATTTTAATTACATCTCCGAGAGTTTCTTGTAGCCCTCGTAGCGCAGTTTGGCGTTGCGCTCGGTGGCGACGAAGAGTTCTTCGGCCTCCTGGGGGCACCCCGAAGGGGAACCGAACACCTTATTATCAAAATTAAATGCAGTGAGGAAGGTCTTTTCTTTACCTTCTCCCCAGGAGCATTCTTCGACGCCGTAGCGTGGGTGGGCAAACTGCGCGTAGGAACCAGAAAAAAATTTCATCTTTCTATACTCAACATGCGAGGTGTACCGGCGGCCATGCCGACGGTTTAGGCCCGCATCACAGGCAGCAGAGGACGGCCCCATTGGGTATCCTTTCTTTTGCCATTCATTATAAACCACTAATTCCATTCCTATTTAATAACGCCATTTTTATAAAATCATTATTCCGCTTTTAATAACGCCATTTTTTTGATTAAACCAATCTATAAATTCCTTATTGATAACGCCATCTTTTATATATTATTGCCCGCAGGGCTACCTTTTTTCAATGGTCCGCGGCTATGCTACGCTTGGGGGTGAAACGATGTTGCAACATACGGAACAATAGTTGCAATAAAAATGCCACATACAGTCTTTTTTAAAACAATAAGATCCACAAAAAATCGTTATGAGTACATTGATTAACAATAGATAAACAACCAAACATTTGTGTTATATGGATAATGTATTGAAATCGCTGTATATCCGGTTGGATGCCAACTCAAATAATTTGACCAGTAGTGCTATCGGCCAAATCTTGGTGAAAATAATATATTCTAACGGAGGAAAAGCCACAAAGAAAGAAATTCTTGATAAGTATGCGGATATTTGTGGGAACAAGAAAACTAATTTTTTAGAGGTAACTAAAATTTTAGATTCACTTGTTGACGTTGATATTAAAAAACATGACAAGCAATATTATTTATCCACAACCAAATTTGATAAGATCAAAAAAGCAGAGGAAGAATCAAAACGTAGGAAAGAAGATATTTTGGATTGTTATTTTGCAAAATTATATTCAAGCAGAGAACAAATAACAGATTGGTTACAAGATATTTCTATCCTATTCTTTCAACAATTTTCAGATGATTGGATTTCTGATTTAGTAACTTCGCAACATGCTGTTTTGCGAAATGAAGCAAGCATCAAGGATATGGTTTTAAAACGTACAAAAGCCAATAAAAACCTAGACAAGAGAGACCTTGAAGAATTGTCCAAACGCTTTTTTAATTTCGTTGGAGATAATAAAAGTATTGTAGATGACTATTTGTGGGAATACGGCACCTCGGCATTTGCCGCGAAGCTAATCACTAATACGTATGGAGTTAATTCAATTACATTAGATGCTTTTAGAAACAGTAAGTGTATCTTCGATACGAATATTTTGTTGTTTATTGCCTTGGACAGCAGATTTAGAGAAGGAATTGTTGCGTTAGAGAAAGTATTTGAGGATCTCAATATAGAAGTAGGATATCTTTACATAACCAAAAAAGAATACCAAGATAAAGTGCATGGACAGCATGCAATGACTAAGCATAATATTGATGTTTATGGATATAATATAGCTTCGTTTCCTGATGATGATTTTACAAGTTGCGCAAAGTCTCGTGGTTGTAGAAATGCTGAAGATTTTGATGTTTTTTTCGATCAGATATCTTCACTCCCTGAATATGTCCATGATAAATGGCCTGTAAAATTATTGGACAATGATTCTGGTCTAGTTGAGGCGATAGACAAGGCTCAAGCAGATGAGTCAAAGAAAAATGAACTTAATACAATTTATCGGGGATTAAAAGGTCGAGATAAACGACAAAACGCTTTGCTTCACGATATTGGTCTACTCGAGGGTGTCGAATATTTACGTAAGAGTGAAAAATACTTTATTATTTCAGAAGAGACTTGCGTTAATAACTACTCAAAAAGAAGACCTTCTGCCGACAGACTCCCATTGGCAATTAGAATTGACACTCTAATTAATGTTCTTGCAGCAAATAATGGAGGCGACACTTTTGAGGCATCAAACTATGTTCCATTATTTGCTAATATCATTAGGTCAGGTCTTACACCCCAAAAGAAAACTTTTGAGCAAGAAGAATTGTTTAGGTTGTATGATATGGACCAACAAATTGCTCAACTGCCAGAGGAGGAGGTTAAAGACATTGCTTTAGAAATGCATGACTTAATGATGCAGGGTACAGATGAGAATGAATTGAGAAGGGTGTTGACTTCAAGAATAACTAAAGGAAAGATAAAATCCGTAACGGATTTAGAGTCTACAAGACAAGAATTAACACTTGTAAAAAATGAATCTGAAAGAAACAAAGATAGGGCTAACCATTATATGAGAATGTTGAAAGAAGATGTTAAACAGCAGGAGGAAACAAAGTATGATAAAGAAACTAAACGGCTGAAAAATAAATATAGGTGGTATATACCAGCAGTGATTGCTGTAATTAGTGCAATTGGAGTTATAATTTATTTAAACGTTTCAAATAGTGAGAAACTGGGTTGGTCTATCGTGGTTAGTATTGTTATTAATGTGATTTCAGATATTATTACAAATTGCTTTATGCTGAAAGAAAAGTTAAATGATAGAGCAAAAAAACGCGATAAAGAAGTGGCTGATGCTATTGAAAGAAGGATGGAAGAAATGTGTAGTAATGACCTTAAACAATAGCGTTTGATGTATTTCACATGTTTAAGAAATCAGAGGGTTGTTTTGCAATCCTCTGATTTTATTGTATAAAACAGCATATTAAAAGTCGAATAATATGTTGCCGTGATGCGGCAAAACGAATATAGGCTATTTTTTGAATTTAATGAGGAATTTGAAGATGGGGATTAAGAGGAGGCCGAGGAGGATGGCTATTGCTATGGGTTTGATGGAGGATTGGGGGGTGATGGGTTGAATGGGGCTAATAGGGTTGGTGGTGGATTCCTTGGAGATGGATTGGGTTGCGGTTTGGGTGGTGGCGTGAGTTTGGAGGGCGGTGCGGTCTTGGTTGGTTATTCTCTCGCGGTCGGTAGTAGTTGTCATCTTGGTGGTGTCGCCGGCGGTGTTGGTCTGGATGGTGATGGTGGTGGTCTCACGCACGGTGTCGTGGACGGTGAGGGTAACGGTCTGGCGGAGGGTGTCAGTCGCGGTCATCGTGCTGGTCTGCTGCGTCACGGTCTTGCTGCTTCTGCAACTCACTGTAAACAGGGCAAGCGTCGCTATGAGGGCAGTCGTTAATCTTCTGTATCGCATTTCTTAAATGGGTTATTTCAGTTCGTAGTTCCCTGACTTCACGCCGCAGGGGGTCGGCGATGTTTTCCTTGAACTCCTCGACGTACATTTTCGACAAGTTCATGTCTTTTTGGCGGTTGTCGGCCTTCAGGCTTTCGACTTCCTGACGATGGCGGCGGCGGTCGAACAGCCAGCCGCCACCGGCGACGAGGGTTAGGACGGATAAGATGATGTTCCAAAGGTTGTTCATAAATTGAAAATTGAAAGTTGAAAAAGTAGAGGTTAAAGGCCGTTGTCTTTGTACCATTGCTGGACGTCGAAGCAGGGACAGGCACGGTTGGCAAACTCGTTGTGGCCGTGGATCGAGGTGATGGGGTGTTCTTCCATCAGGTCTTGCACCAGCTGGAGAAGGGCGAGACATTGTGGCTCGGTACGGGTGTCGGCGGCGTGTCCGTCGGCATTGAGGCCGCCGACATAGGCGATGCCAATGCTCTGGGCGTTGTGACCTGGGCAATGGGCACCGACCGCTTCGACGGGACGGCCGGTGTGGACGCTGCCATCGGGATAGATGACATAATGATAGCCGATGTCGTGCCAGCCGAGACTCTTATGGTAGCGGCGAATGCTCTCCACGGTGCAGTTGGTATCGGGGCGGGTGGCGGTGCAGTGGATGATGATTTCGGTAATTGTTCGCATGGGACTAATGGGTTTAGTGGGTTTAATGGATGGCGGCAATAATGCCGCTGGAGTTCACGGAGGCTTTTCTTTGGGCTGCAATGATATTGCAGCATACCTAACAATAGATGGGATAGAGGCGATAGATACGATAGAGTTTTAGAGAGAGGGCGGGGGTGGATCCTTGCCCCTGCCCTCTCGTGGTTAGTCAGGGGTTAGGCGGCGGTGAGGTAGAGGATGTTGACGGTGTCGCCTTTGGCGTAGTGGGAGGGGTCTTTGAAGGTGAGCTTGCCTTCGGCAAGGGTGTAGTCGGTGGGCGGCTGCATCAGGCCATTGACGAAGACACCCACGGCACTTTCTGCATAGGGCGACTTGGTGAGGGTGATTTCGGGGGTGAAGTCCACGCTGTCGAGGGTGAGGACAGGAGGATTGGGGAAGGCAATGTTTTTCTCTGTAGCCACGACCTTGCCGCTGGAGAGGGCGAGGCTGACAATGGCCTTGGTGGTGGTGCCAGTACCTGCGGTGTTGGTGGTGTTGACACCTGTGACAGGGAGGGCGGCCTTGGCGACCTTGATAGCAGTGCCTTCTTTGGTGACGGCAGAGACATACTTGCCTGTTTCGGCACTGCCGCCGGTGACGGACTGGAGAGCACCTCCTATGGCGTTGCTGACGGCATTGTCGATTTTCTCACTTGTTGAGGCTGCGGTGGCCAGCTGGTCGGTCAAAGATGACCAGTCATCGGATGCGGATGGCGACACTACGCCGTCGAGTTGTTTTACTTTGAGTTTCTGCATAATTCTTTAATTTTGATTGCTTTTTAATTGATTGGGATGGCTTTGAGGATGATTTCGTCGTCGCTCTCGATGCCGGGAATTTCGATGCCGTCGGCCTTGGTGCCATCGGTCACCTCTTTGTAGTCCTTGCCGAGGGTGTAGCGGAGGCCGTTGATATAGACTTCCGAGGTTCCAGCGACAAAGGGCTGTCGGCTGATGAAGAGTCCGGACAAGAAATCAATGCTCGCGGCCTTGATGATGCGCGGCACCAAGTCGGAAAGACGGACTTGTGCGGCGTTGCCGTCGGAATCGTAGCCCAAGGTTTTGAGCTTGGGGGCGGACGCAGGGTCGGCGGTCGGGAGGGATGTGATTTCTAAATCTTCCACGTTGCAAATTGAAAATTGAATTTTATTGGGCTGTGAGGGTTAGTCGTCGGCTGTGGAGGGCGAGGGGTCGCCCTCCAACGAGCAGACGGAAGACCCGACGAGGCAGTCAGGGCGTGACGGTGTTGAGTTCGGGCTGGAGATAGACGGCGGCGGAGTTAATGCCGCCGTAGCTATTGACAGAGGCGAGGATGGCAGAGTTGCTCTGGTAAGTGGCCAATGCGGAGTTCTCGACATAGAAGAACTGCGTGCTGACTTTCAACGTGCCATCGACACCCTCACGGCTGTGTACCCAGACAGCGGCACCGTTGGTTATCTCCTCTGAGGTGGCGAGGCAGTTGTCAGCGACGGAGAAGCCAATCTTTTCCACGATGTTCCACAGAGGCGTGTCGTCGGCAGTGTTGAGCACCACCTTATAGCCCTTGATAGTGGCACGAGGGGTGCGGGTCACGGCATCGACAGACTGCTTACCATGGAAGAAAGTGAGCTGATCGCCCTCGAGAAACGATGTGTTGTTGTCGATGACAGCCTGCGAGAACTGCGCCACGGTGGTTGTTGCGGTGATGGAGAGAGAGCCGAGGGCCACGCTACTGACCAGCTTGTTGTTGCTGTTCTTGGCCATGCTGATGCTGGGCAAGGAGCCACGCGTAATCTGATAGGGCGCGAGGATGGCCCCGCCGTTGAGCTTCATCCGCTTGGTGATATAGACCTTGACGACACCGAGGTTGGCCTGGATGAATGCGTTGTAGACCGACATATGCGTGGGTAGCTCCTCAAAGCCACGGCGCAGCATAGAGTCGAACTGCTTGTAGATGGCGCCCAGGTTGGCCCACTGGGTGCGGATGTTCATCTGGCTTTGCGTGCGCAGAGGAGTGATAGGCTTGACGGGGGCTTCGCTGACGACAGTGCCCACCTTGGTCTGACGGTAGATATACTCACCTACCTTGCCACGAATCTTAGTGTTGATTCCGAAAACTTTTGCCATTGTGTTTTACTTTTTAAAGTTATACATTTTGTTTGTTCGTCTTCTTGGCGTGTCGGCATGTGCACCTACCGGTTAGCTTCGAAAGACGCGGCAAAAGTACAAGGGCGGCAAAAAACGGATTCGGGGATTGCGGGGTTAAGGGGCGATAAAAGAGGATATGGGAGGATAAAGGGGGATATGGGGTAGGAATTAAAGTGTGTTGAAGGGTGCAAAAATGGGGGGACTTACCCCGATTTTAGTGAAAACCGGGGTGAATGGGGTAATAAAAAAGCCACGGCAAGCTCTCACGCTTGCCGTGGCTATATATAATTGTTATATGCTACGCCACTGACTCCGTTTCTACTATATGTGTGTTGAAAATATTACTATTGACAACGACATAAATAGATGACTCAATTCTTTCTATTTCAGATTCATCAGCAACATTGCATTTTTTAATAAAATCCCTCTTTACTTGATTGACCTTGCGTTGATATTTGGCTCCATTATTTGAATAATTTATTTGCTGACTATCATAATGGAATAGGATTATCTTAAGATTGGTGCGACGTTTTAATTCCGCACCAATCATCTCCCACCATATTTTGTCAGTCTCTCCGAATGAAAGGCCATAGCAACATATCAAATTGCTATTCTTGATCCATTCTTCACATTTTCTAGTATGACTCACTCCATAAGTAGCATTATTGCGAGATTTGACAAGGGTCATTAACGCGTCAGGGTCTGCCTTAAGAATACCATTATTTATCTGAGACTCGTCATTCACACCAAGTATCATTCTATTGTTAAAATAACCATGTACATGTATCGGCTCTCCTATCTCATATGTATCAATACCTACTGGCCACTTTACCATTAATCTTTCAATGGTATTTGTATAATTATAAGTCATTATCTTTACAGTGTTCCCCCTTTGTCTTCCAACAGACTCCTTTAGATTCTGTATCTCTGTCATCTCAAAATCTCGCAAGTACTGTTCCGGCTTAATGAAATCCTGAATTATTTTCCCTTTGGCATCGGGTGGGAATGTTGCATTTTTATCTTGTTTTTCAATATATTTTGATAGATTATCCCTTAAATCATCGTTAATAATATCTAATTCTTCCAAGATAGGATGGACGGCAGAGCCAACTTTACCCAAACGTGAAAGATGTTGGCCAAACTGATACTCAAGATTTGACCAGCATTTAATATCTTTATTGATCGCCTGTTTTAACCGTTTGATATACCGTTTCCCTACCTCGTCAATATCAGGTAAAGGTCGTTTCAGGTAATATTGCAGAAAGTCATGATAACTTGTTGCCAGTCCCATGTGGATATCAAACCCATTGCCTATCATGTATAATATGTTCATATTATTTCTTTTTCTTACATGTCACTCCATAATCGTATCTTTGCTTCGCATTCGTTTGCTGGCAAACCAAGTTTTGTATTTACCGATGTCCTCAAATCTGACAACTTGCTGATTGCAACAACGGGGCTCATCGTGTGGGAATTAACCATTTCGTCAAACACCCACAGATGTCCACGAAATTCCACACCCCTTGCTCTCGCCGTTGTACGCAGATTCTTGTCGCTTGTCAGCAGGATTCCTTCGACCTCCTCGGCATAAACCAGTGAGGAACAATCAGGAATGGATAATTGTTGTCGACTTTCTTTGATTTCATTAATGGTAATCAGGTCGATGTCTTCCTGCGGTACTAAGGAGAAGCGTCCGTCGTCTAAATAATTAGCATACATCTGTTGCTGCTCATCCGATAACTCGTCCCACACCGCTCCCACCACACTCATGCTATATGGTAGCGAGAAAAACTCTTCAAGAATATCCAGTTCGCACAAGTCAATCAGGATATTGGCATCTGTTACAACGATATTCATATCGAAAGGTATTCGCTACGGAAAGTGGCTAGTTTGACATTGGACAATTCGGCCGCACGGCTCATGGTGACGACCTCCTCGGCCACAGCCCGGTTCAGCAACATCATAAACCTATTCGATTCCTCAACTCCTTTGTATCCACCTAGTTTTTCCTCTTGCCGATCCTTTGAAATGTGGGAAATGTAGAAGTTCTTGTAATATGAGTTGTTGATTATCCCCAAGTCTCTCATTCTCATAAGAACTGCCGCAACAGATATGCCGTATTGCTCTTTGATGGCAATCAGTTCTGGCAAGGCGATACCTCTTCTTTTATTTCCTACCTCTTCAATCAATGCTTCTTTGGGAAGCAGCATTGCGTTAGCAAATCTGTGACAGATTTTCTCTTTCTCTTTATCAGGCAGTTCTGAAGGGATATTCAGTAAAAGATGACCGAGTTCGTGCATGGCGGTAAAACGTATTCTCTCCACAGACATATTTCTGTTAATAACCACAACGGGAAACTCATTGTCGTTTACCCAAGCCGACAAACCCTCGAAACTCATGTCAAAATCTACCATCAGCACTTTGATGCCTTTGTCTTCCAGCAATTCCACCACATTCGAGAGGTTGCGCAAGCCCGTCCACCATCCTTTGCGCAACTCCCTAACAACGTTCTCCACCCCATCGCAATCCTCGACCACGATGTCCTCTATTGGATTTTGGAATGAAATGTTTATGCCAAGCAGTTGTTCTATAGTGATATACCTCTCCGTAATATCACGAACACATTCCTTGACCTGCTCCTGCTTTTTCACGCCGAGGGTGCTCTTCTTTCTGAATTCCACCTTGTTGATTGACGACAATGGACGAAAAAAATATTCGAGATTGACGTTCAACGCTTTTGCGAGAGCAACTATTACATTATTTTCGGGCATCATTACCCCTTTCTCATACTTGGAAATTGATTGTTTTGAAACCAAATTTCCCATTTTTTCGCATAGTTCATCAAGGGTTAATCCACACATAACCCTTGCGTTCTTAATGCGTTGTGCAAATAATTGCTTATCCATAACCATTTGTATTTTGTTGACAAAAATACAAAAAATATTTGATTTGTCAACAAAAAAATAATTATTATTAGATTATCTATAAGTATTCTTCTCCTTAAGGCTATCTTTGATAATCATGTTACCATAGTATGGATTGGAGTTAACCAGGAAGTCAGAGATCAAACGTAGTTGAAAGATGAAAAATATTTTTGTTTTGTTTCACCAAGGGCGAGGCCGGAGGTCTCGCCCTTGGTGTGTTAGGGGCGTTGGTGATGGTGGTGGGATGGGCTACGGCTCTCCGAGGAAGGAGAAGATGATTTGGATTTGTTTTGGGGAGAGGATTTTGCGGGGGCGGGAGTAGCCGGTGGCTTGGAGGGCGGCGAGGAGGGGTTTGTTGGAATGGATTTCGTGGGCGAAGCGTTTGCTTGCGGTTTCCTTGCTGTTGTCGGGGAAATAGGCCGATGCAAGGTCTTGTTTGAACATAAATTGAGACATAAAATAAAGGATTAAGTTAATAATTACATTGCCCGTAGGCAATGCGGAATTCAACATTAATCCCGTTGGCCTCAATGTTATATGTGATATATGGTTTCTGTTATGGCATATCTGGGGAGGGGATATGAAAGGGGCTGGCGTATGAATGTACATCAAACTTCTCACATGAAGAGAACGAAAGTAGCATTGCAGCGATTATTCATAGTTTTCGCACACGGAGCTGGCCTTTTTCATCGTACAGGAAACGGTGGTAGAAACATTCTACAAGGAGTGGAAACACAAAAAGGACAAAAAATGTGGCTGTGATAAGGCCGCCGATGATGACGATGGCAAGGGGGCGTTGGCTTTCGCTGCCTATGCCAGTGGAAAGGGCTGCAGGTAGAAGACCGAGGGTGGCCATCATGGCGGTCATAAGGATAGCTCGGATGCGGCCATGCATTGCCTCTTTTACTGCCTGTTCCAATGAACGATGGGTGCGCAATAGCGACCGTATGTCGGTGAGCATGATGACCCCATTTTGAATACATATGCCGAAAAGACAGATGAATCCTATACCTGCCGAAATGCTGAAATTGAACCCTGTTATCCACAGGATGAGCAGTCCTCCTACGGCAGCGGCAGGTACCCCGGTCAGCACCAAGGCAGCATCACGTCCATTGCCGAAGAGGAGATAGAGGATGAGGAAGATGAGCAGCAGACTTATAGGCACTACCTGCGTAAGGCGTCGACTTGCACGTTTCTGATTCTCAAAATCGCCGCTCCATTCAATGCGGTAGCCCTGCGGCAAGGGTACGGCCTTGCCAACGGCGACACGCACCTCGTCGACGGCGCTGCCCATGTCGCGGTCGCGCACCGAGAACTTGACAGCACAATACCGCTCGTGGTTCTCGCGGTAAACTATGAGTGGGCCGACGATGGTGCGGATGGTAGCCAGCTCGCTGATGGGCAGCATGCTTGCATCGCGTGCCGGTACCAGGATACGTCCGATTTGTTCAGGGGTGTTGCGATAGGCGCTGTCATAGCGCACCACCAGGTCGAACTTCCGTTCGCCCTCGTAGACCTGTGTGGCGGCTTTGCCACCTATGGCCATCTCTATGGTTCGCTGCACGGCATCCTTCTCTACGCCATAACGTGCCAAGCGGCTCTCGTCGATTTCAATACGCAATTCGGGCTGTCCAATATTGCGCAGCACTCCGAGGTCGGCAATACCACGTATGGGACGCATGACGCTATCCACCATCAATGCCAATCGCTCAGCCTCATACAAGTCGGGTCCGAAAACCTTGGCCACAATGGCACCTTTCACACCGCTGACTGCCTCTTCGACGTTGTCGCTTATGGGTTGAGAGAAGTTGAAATCGATGCCCGCGTGACGTTCCAGCGTCGTCTGCATGTCGGCAATCAGCGCCTCTTTGCTGCGGTGCCCTTTCCATTGTCGTTTGGGGTGCAGCTTGACGAAGAGCTCGATGTTGTAGAAACCCGTGGCGTCGGTGCCGTCGTTGGGGCGACCCGTCTGGGTCATCACCTCGCTCACCTCGTCGAACCGCACCACCTCGTTCCGCAGCCGGTTGGCCATCTTCACGCTCTCGCCGAGCGAGATGCTCTGCGGCATGGTGGCGCGGATGTAGATGCTTCCCTCGTCCATTTGCGGTAAAAACTCGGTGCCCAGAAGGAAGAAAACACCCAGGCCGCCAAGCGTCAGTACCACCGCCACTGGCACCACCACCCTGCGGCGACAGTGCAGCCAGGCAAAGACGCTGTCGCACACACGGTTCACCACCTCTAGGAAACGGTTGCGGTGCTCATGCACATCTTTCTTCAGCAACATCGACGATAGCACAGGGACCAGCGTCAGCGTGAAAACCAATGCTCCAAAAAGGGCAAAACTGAGCGTGAAAGCCAGTGGCGAGAACATCTTCCCCTCCACTTTCTGGAAGGCGAAGATGGGCATTAGAGCGGTGATGATGATGAGTTTGGAGAAGGCTACCGAACGGGCTTTCTCGTTGGCCGTCGCCCGGATGGCACCGCCCTTGCTCCATCGTGCAAAAGCCTCGCGCCCCATTCGCCGCTGGCGGTCGTCGAGCATCACGAAGATGCCCTCCACCATCACCACGGCACCATCGATGATGATTCCGAAATCGATGGCACCCATCGACAGCAGATTGGCACTCATTCCGCATAGCCGCAGACAGATAAAAGCAAACAAAAGAGCCAGCGGGATAACCACAGAGACGATGACCGTGGTACGCCAGTCACGCATGAAAAGCAACACCACGAGTGTCACCAGCAGTATGCCTTCCAGTACATTGTGCAGCACCGTCTTAATGGCTAGGTTTACAAGGTCTTCGCGGTCGTAGAAAGGTTCGATGGTCACATCGGCTGGCAACTCGCGCTGTATCTCGGCCATTTTCTCTTTCAGTGCGGCGATGACTTTCTCGCTGTTCTCACCCTTGCGCATCACCACGATGCCCTCTACCACATCATCTGCTCCGCCTCGTCCCACCTGTCCCAGCGGCGGTTTGTAGCTTTCGCTGACTGTGGCCACGTGGCGCACCAGTACCGGTACACCGCCGAGGTTCTTCACCACGATGTTGCCAATCTCCTCCGTGTTGTTCAGCAGGCCGATGCCGCGCACTACGTAGGCCTCGCCGCCGCGCTCTATCACGTCGCCGCCCACGTTGACATTGCTGCCCGCCAACGCCTCGTAGAGCTCGATGGCCGAGATGCCATATTGTGTCAGCCTCCCCAGGTCGGCACTCACCTCAAAGGTGCGCACCTTGCCGCCGAAGCTCACCACGTCGGCTACTCCGGACACGCTGCGCAGCCGTCGCTCGATGACCCAATCCTGGAGGGTCTTCAGCTCGCTCACCGTGAGGCTGTCGCTATGCAGGGTGTAGCGATAGACCTCGCCCGTGGGGCCGTAGAGCGGTTGCACTTCGGGGCTCACGCCGTCGGGCAGGTCGGCATCGGAGAGTAGGTTGTATATCTGCTGCCGTGCAAAGTCGGCGTCGGCGTGGTCGTCGAAGAGCACCGTCACCACCGAGAGCCCGAAGAGCGTGGTGCTGCGGATGTCGGTCTTCTGCTGCACCGAGTTCATGGCTATCTCGATGGGGATGCTGACAAATTTCTCAATTTCTTCGGCCGAGCGGCCGGGCCATTGCGTGATGATGGTCACCTTGGTTTGCGTCACGTCGGGGAAGGCATCGACAGGCGTCTGCTGGAAGCACACCACGCCAGCCACCACCGCTACCGCCGTGAGCAGCAGCACCAATGTCCGCTGGCGCAGCGAGGTGCTGATAATGCGGTCGATAAGACTCATGGCTCAATATTTATTGTGGCGAACATGCCGGGCAGGAGGTGGCGGTCGCGATTTAAGAGGACTATGCGGACTTTCATGGTTTTGCTGTCGGGGTCGAGAGCGGAATAGACCTTGTCGACGGTGCCACGCCAGGTCTCGTCGGGATGGGCAAGGGTGGTGACGCTAACGGTGTCGCCTTCGTGCACACGACTGATGTCGCTCTCGTAGACGTCCCCCATCACCCATACCTTGCTGATGTCGGCCACCTCGAGCATGAGGTCGCCGGCCTGCACATACTGTCCGTTTGTCACCTCGCGCCGCAGCACGGTGCCTCGTCGCCAGGCACGGATGTCGCCCGTGGCCACCGCGGCCTGCTGTGAGAGGGCTGTCATTGCCACTTCGCAGCGTTCCATGGCCTCGGTCAGTTCGCGCTCCGATACCAGGCCGTCGTTGTAGAGCGACGATTTCAGCTTCATTTCCCTGTCGGCAAGGTAGTATTCTGATTCGACCTGCCGCCGCTGGATGTTGCGCTCGGCGGTTTCGCGTCCCAGCAGCCGGGCTATCAGCATGCCCGCACTCACGTCGTCGCCCACCTCAACGGTAAGCCCTTCCACCCTGCCGTCAACGGGCGCGACAATCCTCTCGGTGCGCGAAGGGTCTGCGACAACGGTGCCCGTCAGCGTGAAGGTGGCAACGGAGGCAGGCATCCCCGACGGTTTGGCAGATGGCAATACCGCTTCGATGGCAGACGGTGCCGTAATCTCGGCATCCTGCCCGCCATTGCAGGCAACGAACAAAAGGGCTACGGCCAGTGAAAGTGAAGTTGTCGTTTTCGTCATCATTATCTTTTTTTTATTGTCTGTCAACTATTCTATACACTTCCGCTCCGGCGGCCAGGTTGTAGTCGAGAGCTGCCGTGAGGAGGGCTCCGCGCGCGGCCACCGTCATCTCCTGCGCTTCGCGCCAGGCGGTGTAGATATCTATCAGTTCGAGCAACGAGAGGTTGTGGGCAAGGTATTGCCGTTCCACACCCTCAATGTCCCACTCGGCGAGGCTATCGGATTCCGCCACCAGACGGCGGCATTGCGCCAGACGTTCTGCGGCAAGGGCCAGCTGCTGACATTGCTCGCGCTCGGCCGCCGCAAGCATCGTCTGCCGCCGGTCGCGCTCCACCTCAGCACTGCGGATAGCGCCGCGATTGCGGTCGAAGAGAGGCAGCGTGATACTGGCCCCCACGGCCCAGAAGTTGTGACCTATGTTGCCGTTCTTGTCATACTCCACGCCCACGTTCACCCGTGGCCAAGCCAACGCTTTCTGTAGCCGAATTTCGGCATCGGCGGCTTCGCAGAGCGATGCATGGTAGCGCAGCAGTGCCGACTGTTCCAAGATGCTGTCAGAGGGAGCCGGCTCGTCGTTCAGATCAAGTTCTCCGATGCCGAACCCCGTCTCTTCCAGTCCTAGCATTACGGCCAATGCCGTTTTGCACTCGGCCACCGTAGCCTGGCGTTCCAACTGTTCCGAGAGCAGACCCAGGCGCAGGGTTTCCAGCCGTCGCACCTCCACCAGTGATACCGCCTGCGGATTGCGGCGGTAGGCGTCGAGGATGCGCTCCACGCTCTCGAGTTCGCCCCCTATCAATGCCGCCCTGCGCTGCACCGCCCACAGCTCGCACAGTTGCCGTTTCATCTGCATAGAGAGGCTGAAAGCCGTCCAGTCGTAGTCGGCCTGCGAGGCCCGTAGTTCGGCATCGGAGCGGCCAATGCGGTGGCTGCGACCGATGGGCAGCGGCTGGCTGACGCTGATGTCCACCTCGCCGTCGTTGCCGGGGTCGAGCCAGCGGCTGTTCAGGGGGTTATAGAGATTGTAGATACCGCTCACCTCGGGGTTCTCCCAGCGTCGTGCCTGCCGGGCGTTGGCTTCAGCCTCGGTGCAGGCGAGGCGTGACAAGCGGAGCTCGGCATTGCGCTCGGCAAGGAGCTGTTCGGCCTGAAGGACCGTGAGCGTGTCGATAATCTCCGTGTGGACGCTGTCTGCGCCGTCGCCCGCCCCACCTACACCACTGAAAGCCAGAAAAATAGTCAGAATTGCATTTCCATAAAACATGCTGCAAAGATACCGACTCTCCACGTGTCAGCACATTAGAAACCTCACAGATAGGATTAGAAAACTGTAAGGAAGGGAGACCTGCTATTTTGAAAAGCGGATGGTGAAGATGGTGTTCTCTGAGGATGAGGTGACGGTGAGCTGGGCACCGTTGCGCTGGAGCAGGGTGTGGGCCAAGGCGAGGCCGATGCCGTGGCCGGGGATGCCGTCGGCGTTGGCGGCACGGTAGAAGGAGTCGAAGATGTGTTCCAGCTCCTCGGCGGGGATGGGGCTGCCGTGGTTGGTGACGGAGACGGTGGGATATTCGGCATGAACCACCACGGAGCTCCCGTCGCCGTATTTGACGGCGTTGTCGATAAGGTTCCTTATGGCGATGTACAGCGCATCGGAGTCCATCTTCACGCGGAAGGGACCGTGGATATAAAGCTTGTGGGGAGGCAACTCGTTCTGGAAGAACCATTCCGAAAGGTCGATGCTCTCTGCTTTCTGCGGACGTTTGCGTGCATCGTCGATTGCCAGCAGTTGTATGATGATACCGTTGATGCGGTCGACCTGTTTTGCGATGCGCATCAGTGCCGAGCGGTATTCTTCGGGACTGCGGTCGCGCAACAGGGTCACGTCGCATTCGCCACTGATGACGGCTAGCGGGTTGTTGATTTCGTGCTGTGCATTGTTGACAAACATTTTCTCGGTCTGATAATTCTGGTCGATGCGGTTCACCATACGCGATGCCCAGAGGCGGCTGACGAGCCATAGCAGCAGCGAGGCACCGAGGACGAACACCACCAGCAGCAGACGCATGGTGTGGGCAATCTCGTCGCCGTAAGGGTTGCGGCTCAGCACCACGCTGGCGAACGTGCCGCTGTTGTCGTAGTAGAGCAGGGCTGTGCCCACCTCGCCCTCGTGGTCGAAGTGGACAACCTCGCCACGAAGCAACGAGGCAATCTGGGAACCTGTGAGTAGCGAGGAAAGTGCAGTCTCGATACTGTCTTTGGGGACGAATAGCTCTCGCGAGGTAGGAATGACATGTTGGCTGCGCTGCACGGCGTTGCGATACTTTACGGGGTCGAGGTCATCTTGCCCATAACGCTCCATGGCCAGTACACGGGCTTTCTCCTCTAGGTAGTTGTAATACAGTGAGGAGATGTAATGCCGCGTACCAAAATAGAACACTGCGCTTGACACAAGAACCAGCAGGATGGTAATGGTGCTGTAGGTGAGTGATATTTTGCGTCCGGGTTTCATCTGTCACCGAATTTGTAGCCTTGCCCGACAATGGTGTGAATGAGTTTCTGGTCGAATGAGTCGTCAATCTTGCTGCGGAGATAGCGGACATAGACATCCACGACGTTAGTCGATGTGTCGAAATCGCGGTCCCATACGTCGCGCAGCAGGTCGCCACGCGAAAGCACCTCGCCGTGGTGCAACATCAGGTAGTCCAACAGGCGATATTCTTTGATGCTGAGGTAAATGTGCTTTCCGTCGCGCGTGGCGCGATGGGAAACGGGGTCGAGATGCAGGTCGCCGTATGTGCGTGAGGATGCTGTGGGGTGTAAATCGCTCCGCCGCAACTGTGCTTCGATACGCGCCAGTAGCTCGGTGAATTTGAACGGCTTAACCATATAGTCGTCGGCACCGGCACGGAGACCCATCACAATGTCGTCGGTGGTACCCAGTGCGGTCAGCATGATGATGGGCAAGTCATATCCATACTCTTGCCGAAGGCGGCGACAGAGATCGACTCCCGAAAGGCCAGGCATACGGATGTCGAGGATGGCGAGGTCGATTGTGCCGTCTTGCAGCTGCTGCCAGGCCTCGTTGCCGTCGGAGACTTGGAGGGTGTCATATCCGCAGTCGGCAAGTCCGCGACACACGAAGTCGCGGATAGAAGCCTCGTCGTCGGCAATAAGAATCCGTTTCATTGCTATTCTATATATGCGGTCTGTGCTGCCAGCGGCGCGAGGCATCCTAATAGTAATATGGTGAAAATGAGTATTCTCTTCATAAGATGACATCTGAAATTTTCAGCTGCAAAAATACGAATATATTTTCGAACGCAAGATTATTTTCCTCTAATGCCCGAAAAAAATGTTAATCAGAAACTTCTCCATTATCTTATATGATTCAAACCAGCAATTTGACAATACCTTTTGGATCGAGGCTCCCAGGCCAGACGGAAAAGAGAAACAGGGGTCGCTGTTACATGGCGACATTCGGAGCAATGGGAATGGATGAAATTTGTCGCGACTGAATCGCGACACACACTGGAACGGGAGCGGGGCTGAAGCCACTGACACGGGACAACCCGTTGGGGCGGAGGCAAGCGGCTGGGAACGGGACGAAGCTGCGGGGATGGCGGGCATTAAATGCCCGGGCAATGGACGAAGGGGAGAAACGGGGCTGACGCCCCGGGCACGGTGGCTTTTTTATGGGATGAATGGGCGATTTGGGCGGAATGGGTTATTTGATTGATTTTCAGGTGTTTTGGTGTAAAATAGACAAATGGCTGGTTTTGTGGTGGTTAGGGGCGTTTCAAAGAAGGCACATAGAAGGGACGTAGAAGGGAGAAAGAAGGGATACCGTTTGAATTGAAAAATGGGTCTAATGGGCGGGATGGGGCGAATGGGTATAATCTTATTGCCATGACATGGCAACATACGGAACAAAAGAAAAAATGGCGTTATTAGGGTTGCGATAATATCGCAACACACAGAACAAAAAAATGGCGTTATAGGGCTGCAGCGGTGCTGCAGCTTACGAGATAAAAAATGGCGTTAAAAGAAAAATGGCGTTAATATATTGAATGGCAAAAAGAAAGGGCATCCCCGATGGGGACACCCTTTGCTGGTGATGATGCGGGACCGATTTCCGGCTTCGGAACGCGCCCCGCATCAACGCAAAGCCGATTTTCCGTCCCCGGACACCCCTTTGCAATGATGCGAGCCGAAATTCGGAAAAATCCGCGCCCCGTCGCCGCCCTGCGGACAATAAAAACAGGACTACGGCGTTATTATACACAGAAACAATAAAAATTAGACAGACAATGAAGAAACTCTTTTTACTCGGCGCGATGGTGTGCGCCCTCGGAATGATGACCGCCAATGTTTCGGCACAAAACGTAACCGACAGCGACATTGTTGGCAAATGGGAATTCAAAGAAGCACAAAATTTCCGCTCTCCTAACGCTGGTATGTATCGGAGAGGTGAACATGCCGCCGTCGCGGGCGAGACGGTGTTCTCCCTGATGCGCGACATTGAATTCCGCCCCGACGGGACTCTCTCGGTGCAGGTGGCTGTCGACCGTGACCCCGACGGGAACTATATGTTCTCCACCTACGAGGCGAAATGGAGTATCGGCAAAGATGTCCGCAGCGTGGCTGAAATCACCATCACAACCGAAGATGCAACGATTGTCTGCCAACTGCAACTGCACGAGGACAAGATGACCATCACTCCGCCTGCCGTCGAGACATTCCTGTCGTTCAAGTGTCCTAAAGGCATGTCTGCAACTTCATACTTCTACCACCGCAAAAAATAACACCTATTCTCAACCCTGCGCCAGCCCCGGCCGCTTTTGACACCGCCTGTCGCGGGGCGCGGAAATTCCAATCGGATTAAAAAACGGCTGCCATCCTTGCGGACGGCAGCCGTTGCTGTTTTTAGGGTGTTGCCCTCGGTTTACATCTCGGAGAGTTTCTTGTAACCTTCGTAGCGCAGTTTGGCGTTGTTCACTGCATTTGATTTTATTTCAGCGGTGTTCACAGCCTTTGGCAGCGCTCGAAGAAATGCAAAACTATTAAAGTTCGGAAAGCTTTTTATAACCTTCATAACGGAGTTTTGCATTTCTTTCCGTGGCGACGAAGAGTTCCTCGGCCTCCTGGGGGCACCCCGAAGGGGAACCGAACACCTTATTATCAAAATTAGATGCAGTGAGGAAGGTCTTTTCTCTACCTTCTCCCCAGGAGCACTCTTTGGCGCCGTAGCGTGGGTGGGCAAACTGCGCATCGGGACTAGAAAAAGCTTTCATCTTTTTATCCTCAACATGCGAGGTGCACCGACGGCTGTGCCGACGGTTTAGGCCTGCATCACAAGCAGCAGAGGACGGTCCCAGCGGGTATCCTTTCTTTTGCCATTCATTATAAACCACTATTCCCATTCCTATTTGATAACGCCATTTTTATAAATCCACTATTCCGATTTAAACGCCATTTTTTCAATTCCAAATCATAAATTCCTTATTAATAACGCCATTTTTGAATAAATATTGCCCACAGGGTTACCTTTTTCTACGCCCACTATTGAGAGTGCACAATATTTTAGCTATCTTTGCGTTATATAAACTAATGTTTAGTTCACTAATGAAAGGCTTGGAATAATTAATTACGAAATATGAATACAGATAGTGCAGCCCATAATTTACTTGGTCTCACCCTTAATACAGGGTGGCATGTAACAAAAAAGATATCCAAAGATGATAATTCCACGGGTGCTTTCTTCTCTGTATGTTATGAAGTAGAGAAAGAAGGGAAAACGTGTTTCCTAAAAGCATTTAATTTTACTCCTTTTTTCCAATTAGCGGAGCAAAGTCATTCCGGGAAAACGGTGACTGATGTTATTGGCGATATGATAGAAGCTTATAAATATGAGCGTACATTATCAGAATACTGTAAACAAGGCCATGTCACAAAAGTAGTATATGTAATAGATTCAGGAGAAGAGATACTAAAGAACTTCTCAATAAATATTGTCCCGTATTTAATTTTTGAACTTGCCGATGGAGATATTCGACACCGACTAAACTTTTCAAATAATCTTGATGTTGCATGGAAACTTAAATCATTGCATGACATTGCTGTTGGGTTACAACAATTGCACAATGTGAACATTTCACATCAGGATTTAAAACCATCAAATATTCTTTTGTTTAATAAAGAATCTAAAATAGGTGATTTAGGGCGGTCAATGTGTAAAGAAATCGATAGTCAATATAATAAGCAGATATACTCCGGGGATTGGACCTATGCGCCACCAGAATTAATGTATGGGTACTATGAAAACGATTGGGAAAAACGAGTATTCGCTACTGATTGTTATTTACTTGGCAGTATGGTCGTTTTCTATTTTGCAGGATT
>JAEEGH010011536.1_pt1 | contig 20017 bp, 14 predicted proteins | sample 9134181 | NCBI WGS metagenome assembly JAEEGH01 (sample SAMN16246544, study PRJNA631951) | gut metagenome | biome: gut microbiome; feature: rumen; material: DP-attached | host: Bos | place: Iran: Karaj | collected 2018-10 | reverse complement strand
GTATCGATCTCTTCCTGGGTGAACTCTTCCTCGTTGAAGTAATTCTCCATCAGCTCTTCGCTGGTCTCGGCGATAGCTTCGAGAAGGTCATGTCGGCAAGCGTCAACCTCATCCTTAATGGATGCGGGGATATCGCAGTCTGTGTACTCGCTGCCCTTGGTGAACTTACGTCCGCCCATCTTAACAACGTTAACGAATCCTACGAACTTGTCGTTCTCAAAGAAAGGTGTATGGAAAGGAGCGATCTTCGTTCCGAAGTTCTCCTTTAACTGCTCAACAACATTTGCAAAGTTTGCGTTCGCATCATCCATAGCGGTAACGAAGAACATGCGGGGAAGATTTCTCTTTTCGCAGATCTCCCAGGCCTTAATGGTGCCGACTTCTACGCCCGACTTGGCGTTAACAACGATGATCGCTGCGCCTGCAGCGTCAAGAGCCTCTTCAACTTCGCCTACGAAATCAAAATAACCGGGTGTATCAAGGAAATTGTACTTAATTCCGTTGTATTCGATAGGAATCAGTGATGTGCTGATCGAGAAGCCTCTCTTGTTCTCCTCTTTGTCATAGTCACTGATTGTAGTTCCGTCTTCTACACGTCCCATACGGCTGATAATGCCATTGGCAAAAGCCGTAGCTTCGATCAGTGTCGTTTTGCCGCATCCGCCGTGGCCTAAAATGGCAACGTTGCGGATATCTTCACTCTTGTAGGTGTTCATAACTAAAAATCCTCCGCTAAATACTTTAGAACCGTCGGTATTGTACAAATATTTAAACCCCTCCCGACAGCACCGTAGACTATTTTACTAAAAAAAAGAGAATTGTACAACAGATTTTTTTGCATTTTTAGAAAAGTTTATGAATAAAAATAGGCAGGAGCTTTTGGCTCCTGCCCAATGATTTGTGAATGATATTTAATGTCAGATCTTGAAGAATTCAACGCTTGCCTTAAGCTTCTGAGCAATATTGTTAAGCTCGTCAGCCTTCTGTACAACATTCTCCATATTGATGCTGAGCTGATCGATGGAAGCGCTGGTCTCTTCCGTTGAAGCTGCGTTCTCCTCGGAAATGCTGGAAAGTGAGCTTACGGAATCGAGGATGCCGTCCTTCTTCGAGTTCATCTGCTCTGTCTGCTTTGCGGTCTGCTCGTTCTCTCTTCTTGCTTCCGCAAAGATATCCATCATATCGTCGAAATTCTGAACCATCGAAGTAAGAGCTTCGTGCTCGTTTGCGGTAGCTTCCTTGATGTTTCCGGTAAGTTCCTTGTTCTTCTCGGAGTAATTGCTGATGTCGCTCAGCATAGCGGTGATCTCGCCTGCCAGACGGTTGGTCTCGGTAGCAAGGTCCTTAATGTTCTCGGCAACAACGGAGAATCCGCGGCCTGCCTCGCCGGCTCTTGCCGCCTCGATCGAAGCGTTCAGAGCGAGCAGGTTGGTCTGACCTGCGATATTGATGATGCCGTCCGCAGCACTGGAGATCTTGCCGACCAGCTCTGCTGTCTCGTTAACGGATGCAGCAACCTCTCCTGCCATGGAATCTGTTGCCTCGTCGGACTTTCTGAGTTCGTACAGACCGTTCTTGATCTCTGTGGAGCTGTCGGAAAGCTGCTTAACCTTCTCAATCGTATCCTTAACGGATGCGGAAACCATATCGATTGCGGAACCGATCTCAATTGTGATAGCCGAAGTATTCTGAACATCGTCCGCCATTGAGCTTGCGCCGAGTGCAAGGTTATCAACGGCAACGGAGATATCCTTCATTACGCCCTGTGACTCGCTGATGCTGTTCTTGGTCTCGGAAGCCTGATTGCTTACGTCGTCGGCATAGCCGATGATCTCAGTAACCGCATCATGCAGCTTAACACGCATGTTCTCATTCTGCGCTGCCATGTTCTGGAACTCGGAGAATGAGCTCTTAACTGTAACGGGTTCAGCAAAGTTACCGTCGGAAAGTCTCTGGGTGATCTTGCCGAATTCGTTAAGGCTGAGTCTCATATTTCTGATGATCACTACGGAGATGCCTTCAAGGACGAACAGGACAACGGCAAAGAGAATGACCGAATTGCGGACATTGACGTTAATCTTATGGGAAAGGGCTGCTTCTCTTTCGAGAGCCCACGCTTCGGTTATATCGGTCATATTTGAAAGATAAGAACGTACTGTGGCAAAATCATTTACAAAAATACCCCAGTCGCCGGTCATCTTCTCAACATCATATTCGGCCTGCCATGCCTTATACGTTGATAAAAACTCATCATAATTCTGTCCGAATGTAACTCCGTTTTCATCTTTATGATTATACAGAGTTTCGTCAGCCCTTCCGATATCATATGCTTCTTTTGCACGTTTGAGGGTCTGATCAAGGTTTTCCTTATAATCTCCGAGCAGCTGTGTTACATAACCTGCGAAAATATCTTCCGGAATACCGGTCTGCTCAGGAGTCGAACCTGCAATGGAATTATACTGGAATGCGGCTACCATAGACTGATAAAGGTCACGGTCACCGTTGATCAGTTTTTCACTGATTCTGTAGAGTTTATCAAAATACATCTCCTTCGACTGATCCGACGTATTCTTAACCTGAATTCCAAAGTAAATGATACTTGCGATCAAAGCTATTGCAAGAGAAATGCCAATAGCAACGATGGAAGCTTTCATGCTGAATTTCTTCATAATGTGATCCTCCGTTAAATCTTCTGAATATTAATTATATCTATTTGAAATAACATCATGCTAAAATAATATCACAATTTATAAACAAAGTCAAACACGTTTACGAAGTTTTTGTAAATAGTTTTTTTATTTGTGATTTTGTAATGTCATTACGCAAAATTATGCATTTTTACATATAATTGCAAAAATGAAAAATAAATGCAAAAAGACGGCTCTGCCGTCCCGACATAATGCCGGGATGCAGAACCGTCACATATTAACAACTGTTCTCTTGCTTTACCTGAGTTCGGTCCTCTTTATTTTTCCGCTGATCGTCTTGGGAAGATCCGGAACAAAATCGATGATCCTGGGATACTTATAAGGAGCTGTATGTTCCTTAACATAATTCTGGATCTCTTTTTTGAGTTCGTCTGTACCTTCCGTTCCCTTCGTAAGAACGATGACTGCCTTTACTACCTGGCCTCTGATCTCATCGGGTACGCCGATGACCGCACATTCAAGTACATAAGGAAGTTCCATGATAACGCTTTCGATCTCGAAAGGTCCGATACGGTAGCCTGAAGACTTGATAAGATCATCCGTACGACCAACGTAGAACAAATATCCGTCCTCATCTTTCCAAGCTGTATCACCGGTATGGTAATATCCGTCATGCCATGCTTCGAGAGTCTTTTCGTCGTCTCTGTAGTAGCCTCTGAAGAGTCCGCAGGGAACTTTTTTATCGGTACGTACAACGATCTCTCCCACTTCACCTACGCCGGCGCTTGAACCGTCGGGAAGCTGGATGTCGATATCGTAAAGCGGAGAAGGCTTACCCATCGAACCGAGCTTGACCTTATTTCCTACAAGGTTTGCAACTGTAAGCGTGGTCTCGGTCTGTCCGAAGCCTTCCTTCAGTTCGATGCCCGTAGCTTCCAGGAACTTGTTGTAAACCTCAGGGTTGAGGGCTTCACCCGCAACTGTCGCGTACTTGATCGAGCTTAAGTCATACTTCGACAGATCCTCACGGATCAGGAAACGAAGGATCGTGGGCGGCGCGCAGAACGTAGTGATCTGATACTTCGCAAACATCGGAAGCATATCGGCTGCATTGAAGCGCTTGAAATCATATACGAATACGGCTGCTTCACAGAGCCATGCTCCGTAGAGCTTGCCCCAGAGAGCCTTGCCCCATCCGGTATCGGATATGGTCAGATGCAGACCGTCGGGCTGAACGTTATGCCAGTACTTGGCGGTAATGAAATGACCGAGCGCGTATTTGCAGCTGTGAGTAGCGATCTTCGGATAGCCTGTGGTTCCGGATGTGAAGAACATCAGCATCACATCGTCTCCGCTTGCTGCGGCAAAACCTTCGGGACGGGGGAAGGTGTCGGGGAAGTTCTGTATTTCCTTATCGAAACTGTGCCATCCCTCGCGGTCTGTATTTACAATGATCTTTGTCTTTAATGTAGGCGAAGTCGGAAGCGCGAGCTCTACCTGCTCTGGAACATCGTCCTCGGGAGTCGCAACGATCGCGGAAACGCCGGCGGCATTAAAGCGGTATTCAAAATCGTGCTTCATCAGCTGGCTGGTTGCCGGGATCGCAACAGCACCAAGCTTATGCAGCGCTACGATCGCGATCCAGAACTGGTAATGACGCTTTAATACGAGCATTACCCTGTCGCCCTTCTGGATGCCGAGGCTGCGGAAATAGTTTGCTGCCTTTGCACTCTCGCGGCTGATATCACCGAACGTGAAGCGTCTTTCGGTAAAGTCTTCGCCGACCCACATCATTGCAAGCTTGTCGGGACATTTCTTCGCGAGCTCGTCAACACAGTCGAAACCGAAGTTGAAGCTGTTCTCGTGCTTGAACTTGATCTCTTTCAAGGCGCCGTTCGCATCGATCTTGCAGTTGATGAATTTCTCATAAACCGCACCGGTCTTGGGCTCATCGAAAATAATGTCCTCGGGATACCAGTTTGTCTCATGGGTAGCTGTATTTACGGGAACCATTCCGTTATTGTCCGGCTTCATGATCAGGGTAAAGAATTCGCAGTCCTGACCGCCGATAGCCAGCTCACCGTGAGGCGTATTCGAGTCAAAATAGATAACATCGCCGGGATACAGCGTCTCGATCCTGTTTCCGAACTGATGGCGCATCATACCCTTTGTGATGATCGTGCACTCCTGACCGTCATGCACATGAAGCTGCATGGGCTCGTTTACCTTGTCGGGGTCGAAAGGAAGTCTGCAGCAGAAAGGCTCGCCGACCTTATCCTTGAAGTTCGGAGCCATATTATTGTACTCGCAGTCCTCTCTTCTTGCGATCGGAACGCCCTTTCCCTTGCGTACGAGCGAGTAAGATACAAGCCTGGGGCTCGATCCCTGAAGAATATCGGCTATGTCAACGCCGAACTTTTCTGCGCACTTATAAATAAATGAGAAAGTGAAATCGGTCTTTCCGCTTTCAAGTGCAATGTAGTCGTCGACATTCATGCCGGTTGCAACCGACATTTCATGAACGGAAATGCCTGACAGTTCGCGCATTTCTTTAACTCGTAAAGCAACATCGGATAAAACGTTGGTTTCCATAGTAATACTCTCCTTTTTTTGAATGAAATAAAAAAAGTCTCAAAGAACATTTCTGTTCTTTGAGACGAATATACAGATATCCGCGGTACCACTCAAATTCTTCCTCTCGGAAGCCCTCTGCAGGCTCAATCAAGCCCTGTGCACTGACGTAGCATACACGGGAGGCGCCTACCGAATACTCTTTCGGACCTCCGGCTCGGAAGTGATGGGTACATGTAATTCAATCTGCCGGTTTTCACCAACCACCGGCTCTCTGTGAAGATATCCTTACGACCGTCTTCGTCACAGCCTTTAATACTTTATTTCATTGAAGTGAATAATATCACAACGAAAATATAGTGTCAAGAATAATTTTTTTAAAATAAATTCGGTCTTAGCTGTTATTCTGGCTGCCCTGAATAAAATCAACTTCGTGCGGAACTTCATCGATCGACCAGTTGTCGGTATAAGGGATATTTTCGCCGGTCAATGAATCGGGGCGGTCATCGGGCATCTTATCGAGAGTCAGCATCTTCTTGATCGCTGCCGTAGTTGTATCCGACGACGAACCGTCACGCACGATGACTGTGGTTCCGGGCGCTGCGTTATACCAGATCCAGCGCGCATCGGGCACTGTAAGCCTTATGCAGCCGTGTGAAGCACGCTTTCCGAGGTTATTGAACGAGCCGGTATATGTAGCGGCGTCACGCTTCGAATAAAGGATCGAATGGAAATACATCCTTCCGTCGATCTGGCTCCAGTACTGACCGTAAACATCGGTATTCGCGAACAGACCGAATCTTACACGGTAGCTCTTCAAATGGAATGTTCCCGATCTCGTAGGTGACGATGAAGTACCCGTGGAGCAAAGCATATATCTGACGGGGACGGTGTAATCTCCGTTTTCATCCCTTGAGAATACCATGATCAGCTGATAATACTTATCGACGATGATCTTATAGGTCTCGGGCTCGGGGAAGCCTTGAGGAAGACTGTAAATTCCGTTATCTCCGACAAGCTCGGCAAACGACATATTAGAAGTCGGGGCGATTATATCGAAATTGTCGCTGTAAGAAGACGCCAGCGAGTCTGTCGAACGGTATCCGTACGGATCTGTCGCATCATCCTTGGCATTCGTATATGTCTTTGATATCCGGTCTTCGCTGTCTTCCGAAGTTTTAGGTTCCGGAGTGGGCGTAGGAGCTTCAGTCGGTGTTTCTTCGGGAGCTTCTGAGATGCCGGAATTATCGGCAATATCTGTAACAGATCCTTTTGTATCATCCTGCGTGCCTGAATTATCAGGATCGGCGGGGATACCGGTATTGTCTGCCGGATCGGGACGGGCCGGATCATCGGGATCGATTATGTCAGCAGGTATCACAGTGCTGTCGACTGTTCCGGGATCTTCATTACCGGCCTTTGCAGTATCTGTATTTTGGGCAATACTTACCGAACCATGACCCGAACCCGGAACCATGGCTGAATAATCCTTTCTTGAAAGCCCTGCACAACCGCCGAGCATCAGGCTCAGCACGCAGATCATCGACAGAATTCTCAGCTTCATCAGTATTTGCCTATCGTAATATTGTGATAATAGAAATTAAGTATCTCCGTATGGTCGTAACCGAGTCTTGCCATGCCTGCGGCGCCTGACTGCGAAAGACCGACACCGTGTCCCTTTCCCATGCCTATGATATATACAGAACCTGCGGGCGGAAGGCTGTCCGGTATGTTATACAGAGAATTGTCACCTACGATTATATACTGTTCTGTGGAGGTTTCAAGTATACTTAAGGATGAATTTTCGGAAATCGCATAAGAATCCCCTGGGATAACAGTATTTGTGGAGCCGTCTGCGCCGATGGCGTATAATGTATCAGCACTGCCGTTATTCGCTATTATCCTGAATTTTGTCGATGGAAGTCCGAGGATCTCGCGCAGAGTGTTGCCGGAAATACTTGTTTTTCCGCCGGTTCCCTTTATCGATACGCTGTATGCTCTTCCGCCTGCCGTAGTCACTGCGACATCGATATCCGTGACGGTCCCGACGTCATGACCGCTGTCTTTAAGACTGTTGGACAGCTGCGTCAGCGTATACTCTTCTATCCAGGGCTCAACTTCAGGATCTGTCTCGTAAGGATCGAATACTGCGTCATAAACTTTGCTTGAATATCCCCATATATCAGAGATAGAATCTGTGGAGCCGCCATCGGTTGAGAAATAAAAGGCCTCCAGGATATTTCCGTCCGGATCCCTTATAACTTTCCCTATGGTTGATTTAACTGCTTTATAAGAGGCATCCGTCTCGGCACCTACGCCCTTGTATACCTGCGACTCATCGGTATCATTCATAAGATAAGGTTTTGAAGATGACGAATCAGCGTTAAATCCGGCTTTTGCTGCCGCGTAGCTTCTGGAGCATATTGCCTGCGCCTTAAGCGCTTCTTCGGGCTTTGAAGCGCCCATCTCACAAGTGATAACGCCAAGCAGATAAGCTTCTATCCCGACTACATTTACAGCGGTGATCTTCTCTTTTTCTATGACGATCTCGATCCTTCCGCGGTATTTTCTTGTTCCGAGAGATACCGGTATCTGCCCGCCCTTTGAATTGACCGCCTTAAACTGAGGATACGCGCCCAGGTAGCCGTCTATCAGGAATTCATATCCCGCCGCCTCCGCATGAATTATGGTTTTTGAAGACGATCTCAACAAAGTGGCATCTTTGAATTCTGTCCCGTAATCATGCAGATTAAATGTAGTGACAGAATCCACCGGGATCCGGATATAGACTCTCCACTGTCCGCTCGCGTACAGGCATGGCACGGCGTCATATCCGTCGCCCGTCATCTCCGAGCAGATAACCGAAGCGTTTTTAAAGGTATTGTAGGAGGTTGAACCGATATACCATTCGTTCTGATCGGCCTCAAAAGAAAAGCCCGCGGCAGATTGCAATGTCTCGGATACTGTAAAGGAATTGTCTTTACAGTATCCTATTGCAAGCAGATTGTTGTAGATAGTAATTATGTCTTTCTTTCCGTAGAGCGATGTCAGTCCGACACGTATGTCGCGCGCGGATGCCGCATGTATACTAATACTGTCGAAAACCGAAATCGCCAGAATAAGGGCAATTGCGGCCGCCCAAATGCGTACGTGCTTACAGATCGGTGATGAACATTGCATCCCCGAACGAGAAGAATCTGTATTTCTCTTTAACAGCCTCGTTGTAAGCATTTAATACATTCTCCCTTCCCGCAAGTGCGCTGACGAGCATGATCAGCGTAGATTCGGGCAGATGAAAATTTGTGATAAGATTGTCCAGCACTTTAAACTTATATCCCGGATAGATAAATATCTCGGTATCCGCGCATCCCGCATGTACGACGCCGTTCTCATCGGCAGCCGACTCAATGGTCCTGCAACTGGTGGTGCCGACACAGATCACGCGGTGTCCGTTTTTCTTCGCGTTATTGATCTTCTCCGCTTCCTCGGGAAGAACCTCATAAAATTCGCTATGCATGTGATGATCGAGGACATTCTCTTCTTTTACGGGACGGAAAGTGCCCAGGCCCACATGAAGAGTAACCTCAGCGATCTCAATGCCTTTTTTGCGGATATCCTCAAGCAGTTCTTTTGTAAAATGCAGACCTGCAGTAGGTGCGGCTGCTGATCCCTCATGCTTTGCATATACTGTCTGATAGCGGTTCCTGTCCTTTAATTCATGCGTGATATAAGGCGGAAGCGGCATCTGGCCGAGGCTGTCGAGGATCTCCTCGAATATGCCCTTATATTCGAAATGAACGACGCGGTTGCCGTCGTCTTTAACTTCGGTTATGCGTCCGAAAAGCTCTCCGTTGCCGAATTTAACCTTCGCGCCGACCTTGAGCTTCTTGCCCGGACGAACGATGGCTTCCCAGTCGTCTGCCGAAAGACGCTTCAACAGCAGCACTTCTACTGCAGCGCCCTCCTTGGGACGAGCGAAACCGGGCTTTAAAGGTTCATCGTCCACGACTCTCTCACCGATAAGTCTGGCAGGTATAACCTTTGTATTGTTGATGACCAGACAGTCGCCGGGCACCAGATAATTAATGATCTCCGCAAAATGGGAGTGGCGTATCTCGCCCGTGGTCCTGTCAAGGATCATAAGTCTCGAGGAAGATCTGTTCTCCAGCGGATCCTGAGCGATCAGCTCCTCGGGAAGATAATAATTAAAATCGCTTTTTAATAACTGCGGCATTTCTTTACTCTTTTCTAATATTGATCTACAGTCTCATCGGAACGCCTTTGTCCCTGAGATACTGCTTAAGATCGCGAATCTCGATCTCTTTAAAATGGAACAGACTGGCAGCGAGAGCTGCTTCGGCGCCTCCCACGGTCAATGCTTCATAGAAGTGCTCCATCGTTCCTGCGCCTCCCGATGCGATGACCGGAACATTAACCGCATCGGAAATGGCTCTTGTCAGTTCAAGGTCATATCCTGCCTTTGTACCGTCGCAGTCCATGCTCGTGAGCAGTATTTCTCCTGCACCGAGCGAAACGCCTTTTTTAGCCCATTCTACGGCGTCAATGCCCATATCTATCCTGCCGCCGTGCTTATAAACGGTCCATGCAAGCGTATCGGTATCTGTTCTTCTCTTTGCGTCGATGGCAAGAACAACGCACTGACTGCCGAATTTGGATGCGGCCTCGTATATCGCGTTGGGATTGTCGATCGCGGCTGAATTTATCGCGCATTTATCGGCTCCCGCACGCAGAATGCTCCTGAAATCTTCTGCGGTCCTGATTCCGCCTCCGACCGTAAACGGAATAAATACCTGCTCGGCCACGCGCCGAACCATATCGATAGTGGTATCCCTGTGATCGCTCGATGCGGTAATATCAAGAAACACAAGCTCATCTGCACCCGCGCGCCCGTATTCCGCAGCAACTTCGACCGGATCGCCGGCGTCGCGCAGATTCAGGAACTGTGTGCCTTTAACTACCCTGCCGTCCTTAACGTCGAGGCAGGGAATGATCCTTTTAGTAAACATAATCAAACCTCACAGAAATTCTTCAGGATCTCAAGTCCAATGTCTCCGCTCTTTTCGGGATGGAACTGGCATCCGAAGAGATTGCCCTTTTCAACCGCGCAGTCAAACGTAATGCCGTAATCCGCTGTCGCGAGCACATCCTCACGGTTCTCCGCCTTAAGATAATACGAATGAACGAAATATACGTACGGTGAAGCCGGAAGGCCCTTAAACAGGCGTGAATCGGGTTTTACGGCATTTATCGAGTTCCAGCCCATATGAGGTATCTTATACGGCTCAATGTCCTTAAACAGCTTTATATTGCCTCGCAGGAGCCTCAGACCTTCAATATTGCCCACGTCACTGCCGGAACCGATACTTTCCTCGCTGGAATCGAACAACAGCTGCATCCCGAGACAAATCCCAAGGAAAGGCGTATCCGAAAGAGCGAGTTCCTTCACTGTTTCGGTCAGCTTATACTCCTTCAGCTTCTGCATTGCATCAAAATAGGCTCCGACTCCCGGGAAGATGACTTTCTCACAGTTGCGAAGCACTTTTGCGTCGCGAGTGAGCTCCACATCCATCCCGAGGAACTCCAGAGCCTTGATAACACTTAATGTATTTCCTGCATCGTAATCAATAACCGCAACTTTACTCACTGATAATCTACCTCATAATCGCCGAGAAGCTCGTAGATATATGCGCTGTAATCGATATTATCTACGTATTTCATCATGTCATAAGCATCCGACTCGCTCATCTGGAATTCCGATGCGAGCGCGTCAAGAATACCGCTTTTAACATAATTTAAATCGTCCTCGATGTCAAGTAAAGTTGCCAGTTCAAGGTATTTATCGTACCGAAGCAGGCCTTTGAGCAATGAATCCAGCGCTTTTTCGCGGTTATTGCTCTTCATGTAGTTCTGATAAGACGAAAGCTGAATGTTAACATACATTACAGTCATGATCTTATCGTAAAGCTCAATATCCTTATCCTTGATACGCAGGCCGTAAACCTCGTAATACGCCTCGTTATAGTGCTGGCGGTCGAACTCGGTCTGCGCGTTCTTGATACTGAGATTGTAGTAGTAAATATTGGTGCCTAAGATGATAAAGATCGCAAATACAGCGAAGATAACGAAAAGTATCGAGGCTCCTGCACGGTTGATCCTGCCTTCGTTGACCTCAAGCGATTCGAGCGCAAGCTTCTCTTCTTTCTTTTTCTGGGCTTTGGCCTTGGCTTCTTCGGCTTTGCGCTTCTTTTCCTCGGCCTTTTTCTTGGCTTCTTCTTCCTTCGCGGCCTTGGCTTCAGCTTTTTGCTTTTCCTTTTCTTCCTTGGAAAGGGCCTTCTGCTCTTTCTTTTTCTCGGCGTCCTCTATCTTTTTCTTGGCCGCCGCTTCTTCCTTTGCTTTCTGCGCCTCGATCTGTTCGGGAGTCAGTTCCTCGACAACATTGGCAAAAAGACGCTCAAACAGGCTCTTTTTCTCTTTGGACTTCTTTTTCTTGGCATCTTTCTTTTCCTGGGCGTCGGCGTCGAGAGATTCGATTTTTTTATCGAGATCTCCGCTGTCAATGTCATCAAGAAGCGAATCAACGTCAAGATCGCTTATATCGGCAAGAGTCTCTTCCGCAGGTGCGGCAGCAGGCTCAGACTCGTCGCTGGTGTTCTCGAGGTCAGATTCCGAGAGGAAACTTCCCGTACTTAAAATATCGTCGAGAACAGAATCAACTGTAGCCGGATCCACCATCTGCTCTCCGCCTTCTCCGGCTTCGGGTTCAGGAAGCTCGATCTCGATCTCGGGTCCCGGAAGCTCTTCCTCTGCAGATGCAGCTTCAGGCTCGGGTACATCGAGCATGGCGTCCGGAATATCGGTATCGAGAAGATCTACAATAGGCTCTTCTCCGCCGGCTTCGGCATTTTCAGCCTCTGCTGCGGGAATATCCTCGGAAGGAATATCCTCGGCTGCAGCATCTGTCTCAGGCTCTATGGCGTCACCGAGCAGATCCTCAACGGCATCTCCGTCAGGTTCTGCAGCAGCCTCGCTAATATCGAACAGGTCATCTGCGGAAGCTGCTTCTTCGCCACCTTCTTCGGTGCCTTCTTCCTCATGCTCCTGCTGAGCTGCGGCGAATATCTCGGACAGATCGTCTTCTCCGATCGGTTCTGTCTCTTCTTCGGGCTCTCCTGCTCCGGCTGCGTCCATATCGGCAAGCAGTCCGTCAAGGAGCTCATCTACATCAGCATCATCGGTTGCTTCCGCCATATCTTCGGATGCGTCAGCTATTTCTTCTGCGGCTTCAGCAATATCTTCTGCCCCTTCTGTAATTTCTTCAGCAGCCTCAGGTATATCTTCCGCTATATCAGAAGCAATATCAGGTATGTCGGCGGCAATATCTTCTGCCGCATCTACTGTCTCTTCAACAATTTCTTCCACCGATTCGGGAATGTCTTCTATGATCTCTTCCGCGGCCTCGGGAATATCCTCGACTGCTTCAGCGATCTCTTCTGCGGCATCAGGTATATCTTCTACAGTTTCTACGATTTCTTCAGCGGCTTCGGGTATATCTTCAACCGCATCAGCGACCTCTTCGACTGCATCTGTTATATCTTCGGTTATATCTTCTGACAGATCAGCTGCGATATCAGGTATATCTGCCGCAATATCCTCAGCCTCCGCTGCAGTTTCCTCAACAGCAGGTTCCGGAACCTCATCTGCAGGCGGAGCTGTCCTGATCACGCCGTGAGAAATTTCAAAGCTCGCTCTCCTCGGCGGAGTATTTATTTTTTCGAAGTATTCGACTGCGTTCTCGGCGGTATCTTTACTTTCTGCCGTAACAGAACTAAGCAGACTATCCAGATAGGATTCGTCTGCCTGATTAGTTCTCTTATTCTCACACTCTTCACAAAAGTCCATTCCGTCGGGAATGGGCTTGTGACACATTTTGCAGATTGCCATAAAGTTACTCCGCCGTAGAATATTTAGTCGGCGATAAGCTTGTCTATTGTGGTAACAAGCTGTCCGATCTCGGGCTTAGACAGCTGAGCGTTTGCACCGAGGGACTCGCCCTTGCGTCTCATTTCATCATTAACAAGGGACGAGAAGATGATAACCGGAAGATTCTTCATTCCGTTATCGTCCTTGATAAGCTTAGTAAGTCTGTGGCCGTCCATCTGAGGCATCTCGATATCGGTGATAACACACTTAACCTTATCATAGATAGTGCCTTCATCACGGAATGCACAAAGCTTATCGTAAGCTTCCTGTCCGTTATTGTTCATGATAACATTAGTATATCCTGCTTTGTGAAGTGAATCAAGGATAAGCTTGCTAAGAAGAGGAGAATCTTCTGCAACAAGTACAGGCTTCGTGTTGCGCTGTCTCTCGCCGAGAGCGTCAATATCGGAAACCTTAAGTCCTGTCTCGGGGCTGATATCCGAAACGATCTTCTCGAAGTCAAGGATAACGATGAGCTTGTCGGAAAGCTTGATGATACCGGTAGCAACGCCCTTTCCGGAATTGCTGATCGACTCATCGGGCTTTGTGATGTCTGCCCATGATACACGCTGGATGCCAACAACATCGTTAACATGGAACGCGATGTTCAGTTTGTTGAAGTTTGTAACAATATACATGTCGGATCTGGTATTTTCCGACGGAGGAAGACCAAGCGACTGTGAAAGGTCAACTATGGTAATAATGGTATCGCGGGGCATAAATATGCCTTCGATACAGGGATGAGCATTGGGAATGGGCGTCGGCTGCTTGTAAGGAAGGATCTCCTTTATCTTCGCAACATTGATACCGTAATGATTGTGGCCAACGATAAATTCAAGCACCTCAAGCTCATTGGTTCCGCTCTCAAGTAAGATATTAGTTTCCATGTTCTACCTCCACATCTTTATTTTAAATTGATAATGAATTTCTTCTCGCCCTGTACCTCAAGATACCTGGGTACTTCGTCCGGAGAAACATAAAAGATCAGAGTTGCGTGAGCGCTCTCACCGGCCTTGATATTCGAGTTATAGAACTGGATATCGTCAGCGAAAAGCGAAAGCTCCGGACCGTGCATCTTACCGTCCTCGGATGAAAGACGATAATTGAGTCCGTACGAAACCGCATCAAATTTGGCGTCCGCTTCTGTATTGTTCTTAATGCTGAACTCTACGACACAGAGTTTCTTGCCGCTCGGTGCGGAAAACGAATAGAACTCTCCTGCGTTCGTGTAGCTGTCAGCGAGTCCGTGCTTCACATAATCAACCGCAAAGCCTTCAATACCCCCGGCCTCGGCAATAGATAAACACTCAGGTTCCGGAGGTTCTGTAACTGCAGGCTCTCCTGCCTCGGGCGTCGGAGTGATATCCGAATCGACCGGTGCATCCGCATCCGGAGTGGGCGTCGGAACCTCAGTGGGAGTAGCTTTCGGCTTATTCTTCCTTGCTTCCTCCTCGGCTGCCTTTTCCCGTTCCTTGATCTGCTTTTCCAGATCTTTCATGTCGAGAAGTCTGATGCTGTCCCTGTGATTCTTATCGTATTTGATAAGAAGATGCGCACAATACTGGGCTATCGCATCCGATTCCTCCTGTGTTATGCTGATATTATCACTGCCGGAGCAGGCGGTCAGAAAAACCGATAAAAATATCATTAAACATAAAATCGATACTTTTTTCAAAGTTAATCTCCTCGCATTCTCCACGTTAATTAATATTTTATCACCAACTTTGATTTTTGGCAACAACTTATGTTCAAAAATATTGAAAAAGTTAAATAGTATTCTTAAACGTCATTTTTACTCAGTTCGAACCAGAATTCAACACCGGCCAGATGATTCTCGACGCCGTATTTTTCGTTATGTTGCTCCATGATAGCCTTAACGATCGAGAGTCCGATGCCGTTGCCGCCGTACTCGCGCGTACGGGCCTTGTCGACCTTATAGAACTTGACCCATATATTCTCGATATCGGCTTCGGCAATGTTGCTTCCGGTGTTGAATACCGAGATCCTGACTTTATTGTCGTCCTTTTCCTTAAAGCTGATGTCAACAAACTTCTGGCCCTGTGCATAATGGATCGCATTGCTCAGATAGTTTGTGACAACCTCTTCTATCATGCTCTCATCGGCCCAGACATATACCGATTCATGTTCGTTGAATACGATATTTACTTCCGCAGTCTTTGCGATAAGATCCATTGATGAAGCAACGGTACGTACAAGCTCAACGATATCAAAACGCTCGAGGTCCAGCTTGTTCGAGCCGAACTCGATCTCATTCAGCGAGAGCAGTTTTTTTACCATATTGTTCATCTTCCTGGACTCGTCGATGATAACGTCGCAGTAGAAATTGCGCGATTCAACATCGTCATCGTTGATATTGTCCTGAAGGCCCTCGGCGTAGCCCTGGATGAGCGCGATAGGCGTTTTGAGCTCGTGAGAAACGTTGGAAAGGAATTCCTTGCGCATCTCGTCGATCTCGATCTTGTGCGCGATATCGCGTTCTAGCTCTATATTCGCTGTCTTCAGCTCGGTGATCGTGTTCTCCAGTTTGTCGGAGAGCGTATTTATACTCTTACCAAGCCTGCCAAGCTCATCCTTTCGTTTGCCGCTGTACTTTGTATCGAAATCGAGGGAAGCCATTTTGTCGGAAATATCGGCGAGCTCCAATATGGGCTTTGTCACGCTCCTGCTGATAAATATCATGGCAAGAAGACCGATGATAATGATCGCGGAACCGACGATCGCCAGGAACGAGCTTGCTATTCGCGCGCTCTCCTCTATATTTTCAAAGCTTGAACGGATAAATACAAGATAATCGTTGTCGAGATATCCGACGAGATCGATATAGAACGAATCAACCTCTGCATCGTAGAATTTGTAAACATCATAAGAGCCTTCTACGGTCTCAAGAAGCGTGGTATTTGATTCCCCGCGGAAAAAAGCGCCGAAAATATAACGCTGCAGAGCAGCGGTGATCCTTTTGTATTTGTCGTTTCTGACAAAACTGATCTCACCGGATTCATTCATGTTTACCTGTATGGGATAAACATAATAGAGTCCGGTCCGGCCCAGCAGATCGACTTTTATTTCTGAAATGACATAGACATTGACATTGTCACCGGCTTCGAGCCTCTCGATCTTATTGATCGTTTCGCTGTCGGAAAAAGCATCCTCAGAGGCCGTAGCAAGCTCGTTAACGCTGGAATAAGTCTCGTTTAAGAGCTTTACCTTTCTGTTCTGGTAGTAATCGACCAGCAGGAATCTGTTCGCGAGCCAGCTGAGTACGATCATCGCGGCAAGGAGCAGGGAAACAATGACTGTCAGTTTTATCCTGATTGATTTTCTCATCCCTTGATCCCGTTATACCTCAAATTTATATCCCATGCCCCAGATGGTCTTAATGCAGTCGCCTTTTTCGCCCATCTTCGAACGGAGCTTTTTGACATGAGTGTCTATAGTGCGCGCGTCTCCGAAATAATCGTAATTCCAGACATTGTTGAGGATCTTGTCTCTCGAGAGCGCGATGCCCTTATTGGCCACAAAGTAGCTCAGAAGTTCGAATTCCTTTACCGAAAGCACGATATCCTGCCCGTCGATAAGTACCTGATGCGCGGCCTTATCGATAGTGATTCCGTTGATCTCTGTCACATCGTCGTTAATGGCGTTTGAACGGCGCAGGATCGCGTCAACACGTGCCACAAGGATCTTCGGGCTGAAGGGCTTTGTGATATATTCGTCGACACCGAGTTCAAAGCCGAGCAGCTCGTCGCGTTCGTCGCCCTTCGCGGTAAGCATGATGATCGGCACCTTGGACTTCGCGCGGATCTCGCGGCATACCTGCCAGCCGTCCATCTTCGGCATCATAACATCAAGAATAACAAGGGCGATGTCCTTGTCGGAGAAAAACATATCAACGGCCTGCTCTCCGTCCTCGGCCTCTATTACCTTAAACTCGGCCTTTGACAGAAAGTCCTTTACCAGCTTTCTCATTCTGCTCTCGTCATCCGCTATAAGAACCTTAAGCATATCCATGATCGGTACCTCCTAATGTCAGAAGTTGATTTCACAGAGACTATTGTAAACCTTATGTATGAAAAAACTGTGATCTGATGATCAGTTTCCGTTCTCAAGAGCCTTTTCCTTCGCCTTTAATGCTTCTTCGCGGGCGTTAAGCTCCTCTTCCCAGGCGGAATACTTATCCTGCAGGGCGATCTCTTCGTCGACAAAAACCAGATTATTGTTGTGGACGGCAATAGCGAAAAGGATGCCGATCACAATCATAAGACCGACCACGAGCATCCAGATCTTTTTGATCTTGCTCCTCAGATACTCGACCATGTTCTTTGCCTGTTTTTCCTTATTTGCATGGTCGTTGATCTCTCTGTTCAGGCGCTTGATGGTATCGGAAGGCTTGTCGTCTTCGTCTTCCGGTATATGAGCGTCGACGTCGGAAGCATATTCGGACGCTGTCTCTGAATTGATCAGCGCCGTCTCGTCGCCGAATTCGGTCGAATCCTCTTCCGTCACAATACTCGGGGAATGAATGGTCTTCAACTCCTCCTCATCGATCATTTTCGAAGACAGAACGGTATCGCGGAGCTGTTTTAAAAAGCATATTCCGAGTATCGTGTTCAGGGTCTGCCTGTCAAGCAGCTTGATATAGACCTTCAGCGCGATCTCCGGTTTTGTGACATCCATTTTCGAGCAGATATAATCGATCGTTTCGGATTCTTTCTTCGCATCGGCGAATTCTTTCGCGGAATTGAAGTGGAATCCTTTGATCGTCAGATTGTCCCACATGTAAAATGCTCCTTACGAAATAGGCTCAAAATCACTCGCGGGATGCTTGCAGAGAGGACAGATGAAGTCTTCGGGAAGCTCATCGCCCTCGTAAACATATCCGCAGACCTTGCATACATAGCCCTTCTTGCCCTCTGTAGCGGGCTTGGGCTTAACATTGTTCTGATAGTAGGTATAAGTCATGGTGTCGCGGTCGCTGAGCACTCTGGCCTCTGTTACGGTGCATATAAACATGCCGTGCGTGTCGAGGTCGACGTACTGCTCTACCTTAAGCGACATAAATGCATTGATATACTTCGAAAGGAATACAAGTCCGTTATCCGAACGCAGAACTTCTTCGCCCTCGAATTTGTCGACGTTGCGTCCGCTCCTGAAACCGAACTGTTCGAATACGCTGAAAGGAGCGTCTACAGACAGACAGTTGATATTCATAACGCCGGTCTGTTTTACGACATGATGAGTATAATTCTGCTTGTTGATCGTAACAGCGATCCTGTTGGGCGTATTTGTAACCTGAGTAACGGTATTGCAGATCATGCCGTTATCGCGCTCATCGTCCTTCGAAGTAACTACATACAGGCCGTATCCGATCTTGAACAGGGCCGTCATGTCGTTCTTGTTCGCGGTGGTTCCGTCCTTTGCGATATAATCCCTGCAAAGCTCCTCGGCAAGATTCTCGATCTGCTGCTTATTCTCGTCGTTCATCGCCGAGATGATCTTAACCGTAGTATCGGTAAATGTGATATCCTTGCTGCCTTCGAACATCTTTGTAATGGTTTTGGCAGCCTGCGGAGCCCATGATCCGTTCTCGATCAGACCTATAGTGCGCTTGCGGTATCCGCGCTCGGTAAGATGCTCAACAAACGAGCGCATGAACGGGAATATATCTGAATTATAGGTGGTAGTAGCCAGTACGAGCTTGCCGTAACGGAACGCGTCTTCAACGCACTCTGCCATGTCTTCCCTTGCAAGGTCCGAAACAACGACCTTCGGGCAGCCTTTTTCCTTGAGTTTCTGTGCGAGAAGGCTGACCGCCTGTTTTGTATGTCCGTAAACACTGGTATATGCGATGAAAATGCCTTCGCTCTCGGCTTCATACGAAGACCAGATATCGTATTTCTTGATGAAATGTGCGAGATCCTTCTTGAGTACAGGTCCGTGAAGAGGACAAATGGTCTGTATATCGAGCTCAGCGGCCTTTTTAAGGACTGCCTGTACCTGTGCTCCATATTTTCCTACTATGCCGAAATAATATCTTCTCGCCTCGCAGTCCCATGCGGATGAATCAACCGCGATATCGCCCTCGGGATCGTCCACGTCGTTCGCTCCAAACTTTCCGAAGCCGTCGGCCGAGAACAGAACCTTATCGGTGCTGTCATAGGTCATGAGAACCTCGGGCCAATGAACCATGGGAGCTGTGATAAAGGTGAGCTTATGCGATCCGAGATCGAGCGTGTCGCCCTCTCCCACGATCAGACGGTTGTCCTCGAAGTCCTTTCCGAAGAAATTCATCATCATCGGGAACGCCTTTGAAGACGCCACGATCGTGGCGTTCGGATATGTCTTTAAGAAATTGATGATGTTCGCGGAATGGTCGGGCTCCATGTGCTGAACAACAAGATAATCGGGCTTGCGTCCGCCGAGAGCCTTTCTGATATTGTCGAGCCATTCATGCGTGAAGGAGGCGTCAACGGTATCCATAACGGCAACTTTATCGCCGAGGATAAGATATGAATTGTACGCCATGCCGAGCGGAACAATATACTGCCCTTCAAAAAGGTCGATCTTGTGATCGTTTACGCCTACATACCTGATGTCATTTGAAACAGTCATATCAGCAGCCATTTGAATACCTCCGTATAATTATATATTTGGTTTTTTACAATAAACCCGGTGTTAGTTGTCGTCGGCGAAATATTGCCATAATCTTATTAAGGATCGATCTTTATCGATTCAATGATGATCTCCTCAAGCGGAGTATACGTGTTCTCTTCTTCATT
>JAEEGH010011532.1_pt1 | contig 20022 bp, 16 predicted proteins | sample 9134181 | NCBI WGS metagenome assembly JAEEGH01 (sample SAMN16246544, study PRJNA631951) | gut metagenome | biome: gut microbiome; feature: rumen; material: DP-attached | host: Bos | place: Iran: Karaj | collected 2018-10 | reverse complement strand
AAGACCGGATACTCCTGAAACCGAACTTCGTGGTGCCGGTCTATCCGGTGGTCTCCATGCAGGACGACATCGTCCACCAGCGTTCGCGGCGCAACCTGCTCACGCGCCACTACACGCCCGAGGAGCAGACCCAGTTCTCCATGGAGCTCAGCATCCCCGCCGACATGCCGCCAACCTTGGTGGTAACCGCCAAGGATGACCCCGTAGTGAAGTATGAGAACAGCGTGCGCTTGGACCGCAGCCTGAAACGTGCCGGCATCCCTCACAAATTCCTGCTATACGAGACCGGCGGCCACGGCTACGGCATGGACGAGAAACTCGCGCCGGAGGCCGGCAAATGGAAATATGAATTCGTCAAATGGCTCAAAGAAATAAAAATACTCTAACCCCGTCTATTCACTAATCACTATTCACTAATCACTAACCCATGATTTTCATCCCCGAAATAGAATTCCAGCCCAAGGAGGTCATCAAGGCCTTCCAAGAAGAAAAGCTCCGCAACCAAATAGCCTATTTGCAGGCCCATTCGCCCTTCTACCAACGCCTCTTCAGCGAGCATCATATCCTCGTTGACAAGATTAAGAGCATCGAGGACCTGCGGCACATTCCGTTCACGGACAAGCGGGATCTGCAGTTGCACAACTGGGACTTTTTGTGCGTGCCCCGCGAGCAGATCATCGACTTCATCACCACATCGGGCACATTAGGCGACCCGGTGACCTTCGCCTGCACGGACCATGATTTGGAGCGTTTGGCCTACAACGAGGCCGTCTCCTTCACCTGTGCCGGTCTCAATCGCGGAAGCGTCCTTCAACTGATGACCACCATGGACAAGCGATTCATGGCTGGATTGGCGTATTTTCTCGGTCTGCGCAAGATGGGTGCGGGTGTCATCCGCGTGGGTAACGGCATCCCCGAACTGCAGTGGGATACCATCAACCGTCTCAAGCCGGACACCATAATGTGCGTGCCTTCCTTCATTCTGAGGCTTATCCAATATGCCGAAGACCACGGCATTGACTATAAGAATTCCTCCATCAAGCGCATCATTGGCATTGGTGAAGGAATGCGGGACCAGAACTTTGAACTGAACCTCCTGGGCCGCCGCATCAAGGAAAAATGGGACGTGGAGCTCTTTGCTACCTATTCTTCTACGGAGATGGGCGCCACTTTCTCCGAGTGCCCTTACGGCTGCGGAGGCCACGTGCATCCCGAGCTTATTATAGTGGAAATCATTGGAGAGGACAACCTGCCGGTGCCCGATGGCCAGGTGGGCGAGATTGTGATTACCACCCTGGGTGTGGAAGGTATGCCGCTGCTGCGTTTCCGCACCGGAGATATGGCTGCCAAGATTACCGAGCAGTGCAAGTGCGGCCGTTACAGCTACCGCCTCACTCCGCTGGTGGGACGCAAGAACAATATGATCAAGCTCAAGGGTACCACCCTGTACCCGCCGGCAGTGAATGACGTGCTGGACAACACCCCGTATGTAGAGAACTATGTGGTAATTGTACAGGATTCCGAAGCCGGAACCGACGATGTGGTGGTGCAGCTGGGCCTCAAGTACGAGCCCGAGTTTGACGCCGTCAAGGACCTCAAGGACCGTTTCCGCTCCCGTATCCGCGTGGCTCCCACCATTGAGATCCTGCCCGTCCCGGAAGTGGCGGCCATCAACTTCCCGGCCAAGAGCCGCAAGCCTGTGAAATTCATTGATAAACGCGCCAAACATGTTTGACGATATTCGCCCCTATGTAGATGCTGAGATCCCTGCAGCTATGCAGCGGATTGTGTCCGACAAGTATTTTCCTCTCGTTTGTGACTTCCTGTTCCCTAATATGCCGGTGCAGGAGGTAGCAGCGCTGGTGGGCAGTTGCCGCACCGTGGAAGAGTTCCAGCTCCGGGTTATGTACAAGGTAATCTACGCCATTGCCGACAAGACCACCGACGGCCTTTCCGTGTCCGGTATGGAACGCCTGGACCCCAATATGGACTACCTCTTTGTCTCTAACCACCGGGACATTATGATGGACGCCGGCTTCCTGCAGGTGCTGCTGTGTGATGCAGGCCGAAAGACCTCCGAAATCACCTTTGGAGCCAACCTGATGCAGGGCCAGATGGTCATAGATGTGGGCCGAAGCAACAAGATGTTCCGCATCGAGAGGCCCACTACGGTTACTTCGGCCCGGGATTTCCTGCTCAAGAGCCAGTATGTGTCGGAGTACATCCGCTATGCCGTTACCCAGAAGAAGGAAAGCGTGTGGATTGCCCAGCGCAACGGCCGCACCAAGGACGGTATGGACCTCACGGACCAGGGCATTATCAAGATGTTCAACCTCTCCGGCGGGGAAGACCGTGTCGCCTCTTTGGACGAGCTCCATATTGCTCCGCTGGCCATTTCCTACGAATGGGAGCCCTGCGACGAATTAAAGGCCCTGGAGCTCTACGCCAAGAGTTCCGGCCAGCCTTATATTAAAAAGCCCGGAGAAGACCTTAACAGCATCCTTACGGGCATTACCCAGCCCAAGGGCCGCGTGCACCTGGCCGTCTGCGAGCCTCTGCACCGCGAGGAACTGGAGCAATTCAGCAAGTGCACCAATCCCGAGTTCAACAAGAGCGTGGCAGAACTCATTGATTCCCGTATCAAGGCCGCATACCGCCTGTATCCCAATAACTACATTGCCGCCGACCTCCTGAACGGACAACGCAGTTATTCCTACACAGACGCAGAGAAAGAGACCTTTATCAAGCACGTAGACAAGATAACAAAAGAATATCCCCCGGAACTGAGAGATATTCTTTTGAGAATCTACGCTTCGCCGATTCTCAAAAGAATTTAATATCTGTTTCACAGACTGGGGGGCTACCCCCCCAGACCCCCTGGGTCGCTTCGCTCCGTAATACCTTCGATTAACTTCCGATGAATTCGCGGAGGAGGGATGTTGCGGGAATTTCTTTATCCGGCACGGGGATAAAGTAGTGGATGAACTTGAGGAGGCGGTGGGCTTCGGCGTACTCGGCGCAGTTTTGGTGAACGCTGCGGAGGATGGGCTCCGCATGGTTCTTAAGCACCGCAAACTCAATGAGGTAGGCGCTGTTGAACATTACGTCGGCCGTTTCCTGATAGGGGTAAATCCACTTTTCCTCTGCATCCAGAACATTCTGCCAGTTGGAGATGGACTGCTGGGCCGTAAAGGCTCCGGCGTTATAGTCACGCACGATGCGCCGCAGGAGGCGGTTGTCGCTGGTAGGAATGCTGTTGTGGTCGTCCAGGAGGGTTCCCGTGAGCGTGTTGATGAAGATCTTGAACTTGGCCGAATCGGGAATCTTGCTGGTGAGCTGGGGATTGAGGGCGTGGATGCCTTCGATGAGGAGGATTCGGCCCTCTCCCAACTTGAGCTTCTTGCCATTGTATTCCCGCAGGCCCGTGACAAAGTTGAATTCGGGCACGGAGACCTCTTCACCGGCGATGAGCTTCATTATGTCGCTCTCCATCAGGTTGTGGTCCACGGTCTCGAAGTTATCAAAGTCGTAAGAGCCGTCGGGGAACTTGGGCGTTTCCACGCGGTTGACAAAGTAGTCGTCCGTACTCACGGACATAGGACGCAGTCCGCAGGCCTTGAGCTGGACCGCCAGACGCTTGCAGAATGTGGTTTTACCGGAAGAGGAAGGGCCGGTGATGAGCACCACCTGCAGGGGCGTATTCTTGTCGTTGTAGCGGCGCTCTATTTCTTCGGCAATCTTTACAATCTTCTTTTCCTGGAGAGCCTCAGCTATCTGGATGAGCTCGCTGGCACGGCCGTTCAGAATGGCCTGGTTGACGTCTCCCACGGTGCTCAGACCCATAATGATGTTCCAGCGCAGGGCCTCCGTAAACATTTCAAAGGTGCGGGGCTGGTCCACATAGTCGGCCACGCGGGTAGGGTCTTCCAGGGAAGGAACCTGCAGGAGAACGCCGTCGTGATAGGGCTGCAGGCCCCAGACGGTCAGATAGCTGGTGGAAGGTACCAGTTTACCGTAGTAGAAGTCGGCCGTTTCTCCCAGCGTATAATAGTCCGTATAGGCCTCGCCGCTGGTTTCCATCAGGCGTACCTTGTCTTCGGCCCCGGCTTTCTTGAATTCCTTGATGGCTTTCTCGGTCTGCACGTCGTAGCGGTGGAAGGGGAGATCCTTCTTCACCAACTCGTGCATATAGTCCGTGAGCTTCTGGATATCCTCGGGGGTGATGGGGGTGTCATCGGCCTTTCTGATGTGACAGAAATAGCCGTGGGAGATGGGATGCTCCACATAGAGCCGGCTTTCCGGCAGGACATCGCAGCAGGCCTTGTAAAGCAGGAAAAAGAGCGAGCGGCAGTACACGCGCATCCCACTGGATTCGCGGACATCTATGAACTCGATGTCTTTGTTCTGGTAGACTTTGAACTTCAAGCCCTGCGATACATTGTTTACCTTGGCGGAAACAATAGGGTAGGGCCGATGACAGTCAAACTCGGCAAGCATCTGCAGAAGGGAAGTGCCTTCCGGGAAGCGCTTGCTCTCTTTGGTGTTTTTACAATAGACCTGAACCATCGGTAGAGGATTTATAATTTAACTTCCTGTTTTTCAAGATAAGAGACCACGTCGCCAACCGTGTTGAACTGGGCCAGGGCCTGGTCGGGAATCACAATTCCGTACTGGTCTTCGATGCGCATCAGGAGCTGGAGGATATCCAGGGAATCGGCTCCCAGGTCTTTTTTGATTTGGGATTCAGGGGTAATCCGGGAAGCATCTACGCGGAGCTGCTTGGCCAGAATGGTTTGTACTTTTTCAAACATATCTATTCTTCGTAATGTTCATACTTGGCAATTTCTGCCTCAATCTTACCGGAGAGCTGGCTCACTTCCATCTTATAGGCCTGCTCAATGCACTTTTCTACGGCTATGGCCTTGGAGGAACCGTGTCCTTTGACCACCACCTTGGAGGTGCCCAGGAGCACGCTGCCGCCGTAATTCTGGTAGTTCATAAACTCCTTGAGGTCCTTGAACATCTTCTTCATCAGAAGGGCGCCCAGCTTATAGAGGGTGCGGCTGAAGATTTCTCCCTTGAGCTTTTTGAGGAGTTCCAGGGCGGTTCCTTCGGTGGTTTTTACCAGCACGTTGCCGCTGAAACCGTCGGCCACCACCACATCGTAGCTGCCGCTCAACAGGTCACGGCTTTCCATATTACCTACGAAGTTAAGGCCTTCCGTTTCCTGCAGCAGGCCATAGGCTTCTCGGCGCACGTCGTCTCCCTTTTCGGCCTCTTTTCCTACGTTCAGGAGCGCTACACGGGGTTTCTTGACGCCATAGACATTCTCCATATAGAGGGAGGCCATAATGGCAAACTGGCGCAGATGGGCACTGGTGACTTCTACGTTGGCGCCGCTGTCGCAGATGCCCACGATGCCGCCGTCCATAGTGGGAAGGATGGGGCAGAAGGCGGGCCGAATAACGCCGGGAATGCGGCCCAGACGCACCAGGGCGCCGGTTACCAGGGCTCCGGTGGAACCGGTGGATACCATAGCGGCAATGTCGTCACGGTCCCTCAGCAGGATGATGGCCTTCATCATAGAGGAGTTGCGCTTGAGACGCACCACATCGGTAGGTTTTTCGTCGCAGCCAATCACTTCCGGGGCGTGCACAATCTCCACGCGGGAGGCGTCATACGTCTTTCCGGCCAGTTCCTTGCGCAGGATTTCCTCGTCTCCGCACAGCATCACGTACAGGTCGGGATTCTTGGCCAGGGCCGCCAGGGCGCCTTCTACGGGTGCCTGAGGGCAATGGTCTCCTCCAAAGCAGTCAATCAATATCTTTATCATACCAATTTCTTAACGTAGGATCTGTATCGCTTGCATTCCTCGCTCTTGAAGCGGCGCCACTGGTTCAGGATGGCGTAGTTGTCTTCCAGGTTCAGGTTGGTGTCGGCCCATTTGACGCGGGGATTGTCCCTCAGCATCTTCATAATGGACAGGGAGAGGGCGCCGGATACACCGCGGTTCAGGTATTCGGGATCCACGCCCACCAGGCACAGGTCCAGGATGTTGGGCTTCTTGATGTAGTAAAGGAGCTTGAGAAGGGTCCAGGGCGTGTACTTGCCACGGGTTCCCACCAGGGCGGGAGCCAGACCGGGGAAGGACAGGCCAAAGCAGACCAGCTTATCGTTCTCGTCCAGGATCACCGCCGTATACTTGGGACTGATGACCATAGCAAAGTTCTCCAGCACCAGTTTGCGCATACCCTCGGTGAAGGGGACGGTTCCGTACAGATCTTTGTAGGAGGCGTCCAGCAGGTCAAAGATGCCTTCGGAGTACTTCTTGAGAAGGTCCGGACCGCTCTTGGCCGTTCCGTAATGCAGCTTGTAACGCTTGAAAATGAAGGCCACCAGCTCCTCCAGTTCATCCAATGCTTCAGGACTCTCGGGGCCGTAGAGGCGGCTGGCCGTCCAGTCAATCTCCTTCTGGTAGCCCAGGGCTTCCACGTGCTCCTTGTAGTAACTGAAGTTGTAGTTCTCTTCAAAGGTAGCGGGCTCTTCAAAGCCGTCTACCAGCATACCTTCGCGCTCCAGGTCGGAGAAGTTGAGAGGTCCCACCATAGTGTCCATACCTTTTTGCACGGCCCAGGCTTCGGCCTTTTCAAAGAGAGCGCGGGATACTTCCGGGTCCTCAATGGCATCAAAGCGGGAGAAGCGGCAGCGCTTTTCACCGTTCTTGGCATTGGCGTCCTTCTGGATGATGCACTGGATGCGGCCGGCGGGTACGCCGTCCTTGTAGGCCACGAAATAGGTCCATTCACAGCTGCTCTTGTACACGTAGTCCTTCCCAAACATTTTGCGCTCGTCGGCGTATAGCGGCGGCACAAAGTACGGGTTGCCTTTGTACAGGTCCAGGGCAAAATTCAGGAACTGCTTTTGCTCTTTTTTGGTTTTGACTTCTCTTACTTCTATCATATTAGCGATGCTTGGCGTGGAAGCAGACTCCAACGCCGTTGGGACCGCAGTGGCTGCCGGCGGTGGGGTTCACATACACGTAAACGATATTCTGTTTGCCAAAGCGATCCTCAATCATACGGCCAACCTCCTGGGCAATCTCGGGGGCGTCCGTATGGCCAATGCAGATACGGTGCTTGTCAATTTCGTCTCCCAGTTCGGCCACTTTCTCTACCAGGGCCTTTATGGCGTTGGGACGGCCCTTGACGGTGCCAATGGATTCCATCTTGCCGGCCTGGCTCATATGAATGAGGGGACGCACGCCGATGAGGGTACCCATAGTGGCGGCGAGTCCGCTTACACGGCCGCTGCGGCGGAAGAACTTGAGGTCATCGGCAAAGAAATACATAGCAAACTTGTCTACCTCGGTCTTGGCCCATTCCAGGATCTCATCGAGGGTCTTGCCGGCCTTGACCATATCACCCACCTCGCGTACGATGGCGTAGCTGATGGTGGTGATGCCCTTGGTGTCAATTTCCTCAAAGCGTACGCCCGGGTACTGGGCCTTGAGCTCGGCAATGGCCTGGTCCATTACGTCAAAGGTGTTGGTCATAGCGCGGGAGAAATGCACGTAAAGGATGTCGTTTCCGGCCTTGAAGTCTTCTTCGAAATAGTTGATATACTGTTCCTTGGAGATGGCGCTGGTGGTGGGCAGAACGCCGCCGCGCAGCATATCGTAGAAGGCGTGACCGTCAAAGGTCTCGAAGTCTACGTAAGGGTAGGTGGTTTTGGCGTCCACGCTGTAAGGCATGGAGATGAGCTTGTAACCGTATTCAGCCGCCTCAATGGGGGTGATGTCGGTATCGGAATCGGTGTATATCTTTAACATAGCACTAAAATATAATCGTAAACGGGTTGTCCGCCGTCCAGGAGGATGACCTCGGACAGGGGATAGGCTTTCTGAAGCTGGGCTTGCAGTTCCTGCGCTTCCTGGGCCGAAGCATCGGAGCCCTGCAGAAGCATCACAATATCGGCATTCTGGGCCTCCAGTTTCTGGGCCAGGGTAAGGACCGTATCCCTCCTCTCGGGGCAGCAGCAGAGGACGTCCTTGCCGCTGAAACCGATGTATTCTCCGGTTCGGGCGTCAGCTGTATCGCGGATGGCCTTGGAAACGGAGCCGGTGGTAACGGACGCAGCAGCCTGCTTGAGGACCTCAGTGAGTTCTTCCAGCGGAAGTTCGGCGTCCAGGTTGGCCATAGCGTAATAGCCTTCTCCCAGCGTATGGGTGGGAATGACCACAATCTGCGACTTCTCGTAGAGCTGGGCGGCCTGCTGGGCCGTAAGGATGATATTGCTGTTGTTGGGGAATACCAGGATGGTATCGGCCGCTGCTTCATCAAAAGCTTCCAGGAAACGGTCCACCGGGGGATTCATAGTCTGGCCGCCTTCTATCACGGCATCGGCCCCCATCTCTTTGAAAGAGGCCGAAAGACCCGCGCCCGAAGCCACCGTCACAATGCCCAGGGCTTTGCGGGTGCGCTTGAAACGCTCGTCCATATGGTTCTCGTGGTGTTGGAGGGTCATATTCTCCACCTTGATGGTGAGGAATTCGCCCCACTCGCGGCACTTGGTGAGCACGGCGCCGGGATCCTTGGTGTGCACGTGCACTTTGATGATGGAACCGTCGCGGAAGAAGACCAGGGAGTCTCCCTGGGTTTCCAGCCAGTCGTGGATAACGGACTCGTCAAAGGTATCCAGATCCACTTTGCAGCGCTGCAGACGGAGGAGGAACTCAGTGCAGTAGCCAAACTCCAGTACGCTGTCTTCCGTGAAGGCGTTGAAATCTACTTTGGGGGCAGCAACCGGTTGGTTCTTAACGTCATCCCCGACTTCGATCGGGGATCTTCCGTGCAGGGCGTCGCGCATACCTTCGGCAATGCAGAGGAGGCCTGCGCCGCCGCTGTCAACCACACCGGCCTTTTTGAGCACGTCCAGGAGGTCGGGGGTATGCTGCAGACTCAGGTCCATACCGGCAATCCAGAGGTCAAAAAACTCCTCGATGCTGGCCGAACCTTCGGCCGCTGCCACGCCTTCCCTCAAGACGGTAAGGATGGTGCCTTCTACGGGCTGGGAGACGGCGTGATAGGCTTCCTCTACCGCAGCCTTCATAGCGGCGTTGAACTGCTTGCTATCGGCCTGTCTGAGGCCCTGGAAGGCCTTTCCCATACCCGCGAAGATGCGGGAGAGGATGACGCCGGAATTGCCGCGGGCGCCCAGCAACATACCTTGGGAAACGGCGGCCGCCATTTCTGAAAGCGTGTTACCGGAAGCCTGCGTACCGGCTTCAATGGTCATAAACATATTGTCCCCGGTGTCTCCGTCCGGAATGGGGAAAACATTCAGGTTATTGATATCCTGGCGGTTTTGCGCCAGGCGGGCTGTGCCGCCCTTTATGAGGTTCAGGTATAGTTGTGCGTCTAGGTTCATTTCTCTGGTATACGGAATCCGCGGCGGAAGAAGGGAATCTTGATGAGCTGGCGGAAGATAAAAGGCTGTAAAGAGTAGGTGATCAGGATGGTGGAAGCCATACCAATGAGCGTAATCAGACCAATGGAATGGATGGCCGGATGCCGGGCAAAGATAAGGGCAAAGGTCACGATGCACAGTACGAGGGCACTGTAGAAGATGGCCACTTTGTGGTATTCCAGCATCTTGGTTTCTCCGTGACGGGCTTCGGCCAGCAGGCCTTCCATCACAAAGATGCTATAGTCTACACCAATACCGAAGATAAAGGTGGAGATGACAATGTTGATGAGGTTGAATTCCAGGCCGAAGATGGCCATATAGCCCTGCATTACGTACCAGCTCACGAACATAGGGAAGAAGGCCAGCAGGGCCGTCCAGATGTTCATAAAGCTCAGGAGCAGGACCAGCAGCACAAAGACACTGGAAATCCAGAGGGTGGTGCTGAAGTCGTCGTGGATGATTTCCACCATATCGCGGCAGTAGAAGAAGGGTTCCAGCACCAGCACGTGGTCTACGGAAGTAAGGGTCTTCCATACCTTCAGCTGATCCTTTATGTCGTAGGAAACTTCCGTATAAACCATATAGCGGCCGCTTTCCTGCTGCTCTACATAGTTGGAGAGCAGACCTTCCGGAACTATTCCAGAGGCCACGATGTCGGCCGGCTCATAACTGTTCTGGATCATATCCATAAACGGAGCATAGAAGCCGTTGGGAAGGCCGTACTGATATTCCGCCTCATAGAATCTGCGGCGCATTTCCCGCACGCGGTCACGGGTCCAGAAGGCGTTCCATGCGCTTATGCGGCTCTGCTGGTCCTGCGTAGAATGCAGCAGCAGCTTGGCTACGGGAACATAGCCTTTCACCAATCCATCGGCCTTTAACGAATCCAGGGCTCTTACCAGGCCTTTATTATACTCCAATGCTTCATTGAGGTCGTTGTCGTCCCAGGCGGCGAAGTATATGTGGGCAAAGCCGTCGGCGCTCTTGCGGTTGTACAGATCCTGGCTTTCGCGGAGTTCGGCGTTGTCAAAGTCCAGGTTCATGAGGTCGCTGTCAAACTTGACCTTGGGGCTGTAGAAGATACCCACGGCAATGAGGATGACCAAGGCGCCGATGAACCATTTGTTGCGGTCCCAGGGCAGGTTGTTGATGCGCTCGATGAGCGGGAAACCGTGCGTGCGCTTGAAGTGAATCTGCTCCGGCTTCAGGAAGTGGGGCAGGAAGATGAGGGCGAAGAGGGTATTGCCGATGAGGGCGAAGGTGGCAAACAGGCCGAAGTCGCTGAGCAGTTCACTCTCCGTGAAGATCAGGCCCATAAAGGCGCCGATGGTAGTGACGCAGCCCAGGAATACGGGGGTGGATTCTTCCCTGAGCATCTGCTCCGTGTCTCCCACATAATAATAGTGGATGAGAACGTGGAGGCAGTAACTGAGAGCCACGCCCAGGATGATGGCGCTGATACCCATAGCCATCAGGGACATGCCGCCCTTGAGCCAGTACATACAGGCCATCGAGAAGATGGTTCCGTACAGCACGGGGACCACCTGCTGCCACAGGAAGGCCATTCTGTGGAAACTCAGAATCATGATGATCATGATCAGGAGGAGCGAGATGCCAATGGACCACATCAGGTCTCTCTTGATGGTCCCGGCATTGGAAACGCTGCCCTGCGGATTACCGTGTACCAGGACGCGGATGTCCGGGTGAGCGGCCTCGATTTCCTTCTTGAGTTTGTCCATCATATTCACCAGACGGGTGCAGGCACCGGAGTTGGTGGACGTGAAGGAAGGGGAGAGAAGGGCCAGGGCCACGGTCTTGTCCGGGCAGAAGAGATGGCCGCCGTCAATGGTGATGCCGCCCATACTGGCATCCTGCCCAAGGATTTCACCCATCAGGGAAGCGCGGAGGTTGAGCGGATCCATAGAAACCAGTTGAGTCTCATCTCCGGTTTCGTCGTTCATCACAATCTCATAGTTCCTGGCCATTTGCTCGGCAAAGGCCTTGGGCTCCAGGGTTTTCTCTATCAGGGCAAACCAGGAGGTGTCGATAAACGAAGGAAGATGAGCCAGGCCAAAGTCCATAGCTTCCAGGGCCGTATCAATGTCCAGCGACACCAGAACGCCTTTCAGGTAATGGGTGGCGCTGTCCCGCTGCTCCAGGATGTTGCAGTATTCCTCCGCAATGGCACCCAGTTCATCCGGGCTCACCGGATTAAGGGTGTCCCTGGACGTGACCTGGACAAAGATCTTGTCAATGAGGCCTATGTCGCTGAAAGCGAGCTCATTGGACGTGGAGGAGCGGGGGAGAAGCTTGATAATGTCTTCTTCGTACTGCAGTTTGGCGCCAAACCAGGCAAAAACAGCCGTAGACGCAATTAAGAGGGCATATAACAGAGCCTTGTGACCCTTGAAAAAGTGGTATATGGGCAAAAATATCCTGTGCATAGGTTAGGTTTTATCTCGCAAAGATACGCATATTCGCCCTAAAACGCAAACAGGCCCCTAAAGGGGGCCTGAGAGCATTGGTATGAGTCTATTATTTAGAACTTATCCATTTCCGAGAAAATCCGGTCACGGACTTCCTCAATGGTGCCTACGCCGTCAATCTCGTGGTAACGGCCGGCCTTCTTATAGAATTCCACAAGAGGTTCCGTCTTGTCGTGGTACGTCTTTACGCGGTTGGCCACTACCTCGGGGCGGGCGTCATCGGCGCGGCCTTCGATATGGGCGCGGTGGGCAATGCGCTCGTGGATGAGTTCGTCGGGAATCATAAGCGAAATGCAGGCAGTAACGGCCTCACCGTTCTTGGCCAGCATAGCGTCCAAAGCCTCTGCCTGGGCAATGGTGCGAGGGAAACCGTCCAGCAGGAAACCCTTGACATTCTTTACGCTCTGGAACTTGGATTCAATCATTCCTTCAACTACCTCGTCGGGTACCAGGTTGCCGGCCTCAATGAGGGCTTTGGCCTGCAGGCCCAGGGCACTGCCGGCGGCAATTTCACTGCGGAGGAGTTCCCCCGTGGACAGGTGGCAGAGATTGTAGCGCTCTACCATAGCGCCGGCCTGGGTGCCTTTACCAGCACCGGGAGGGCCAAAGAGTACGTAATATTTCATAGGGGCAAAATGGGTTATTCGTCAAGTACGTAAATATCCTTTATATTTCTTCCCAGTTCGTCGTAATCCAGGCCGAAGCCCACGATGAAGCGGTTGGGGATTTCCATAGCGACGTAGTCCAGTTTTACGTCTTTCTTGTACACCTCCGGCTTGACCAGCAGGGTGCAGACCTTGGAATCTCTGACTTTGGCTGCCTGCAGCAGGTCCTTCATAACCACAATGGTGTTGCCGGTATCCACAATGTCTTCTACGATGATGACTCTTCGGCCTTCCAGATGGGCGGGAAGCGGAACTTCCGTCTTGATGTATCCCGTTGACTGGGTACCCTGATAGGAGGAAAGCTTGCAGGCCTTGAGAATCAGGGGGAAATTAAGACGCTTCAGGAGCTCTGCGGCATAGATAATGGCACCATTGAGCGTGCACAGAAGCACCACGGGATCCTGGTCCGTGGCGTCTGCATAATCTGCATTCAGGCGTTCTGCCACGGCGTCGATGGCCTTCTCGATATCTTTGTTAGGAATAAAGAGTTTGAAAGTTTTGTCGTGAAGGGTTACTTTTGAATCCATCGATTTGTAAATTTTGTTATGCAAAAATAGTAAAAAACACACAAAAATACATCTGAAACAACACAAGTTTTCAACAGGCGGCGGGGATTACGCTTACCATTGTTTAACTTGCCCGTATGAGACGTATTGTTTGTGTGGCCGTTGCGGCCTTTTTGTGCCTCAGGGCCGCTTCTCAGGATGCCTCCGTCCTGCGGGCGGCGCTCTATTTGTCGGGCGCCTCCAGCATAGAAGAAGTGGACCAGGAATGGATAGACCGGCTGGAAGGTATGGGCAAGATCAGAATCAACGGGAACCACCTGCGCCCGGGCATTCTGACCGACTATCAGATAGCGTCTCTGGCCGATTACAGAGCCGCCCAGGGAGACATTCTCTCGTGGGAAGAACTGATGCTGGTGGACGGTTTTGGCCGGGAAGCGGTGGAAGCCTTGCAGCCCTTTCTGTCCTTGGAATCACGAAGGCTTCCGGGCAACACAGATAAAGCCCGTACCCGTATGGACGCACTTGTGCGTACAACCCTCAAACAAGTGGGCGTCAAGGCAAAGGTGAGCGGAGAGAACTGGCGGGTTGGGGGAGCGTGGAGAAAACCCGACTGGACCGCCCACGCAGAGGCCGATACCCGCTGGGGCCGCCTGGTGCTGGGAGATTTCAACGTCCGGTACGGCGAAGGTCTAGCCCAGTGGAGCGGCTTTGCCATGGAGAGTCTATCCACCGTAGATGCCTTTATACGCCGCAGCACGGGTATATCGCCGGTCTGGTCCTACACCTCTTCTTCCGTGCACCGGGGCCTGGCTTACGAGTACGGGGGAAGCCATTGGCGGGCATCGGCCTGGGGTACGCTGGCCAAGCATTTCGGCGCCCACGGAGAATATCTGGGCCGATGGGGCCAGGCAGGTGCCTCTCTGGCCTGGACCCCCAAAGGAATCTCTGCCTCTGCAGAAACCCGCTTGAATATAAAAGGGGCCGATTACAGGGCGGAAATAGCCTGGAAAAACCGTTCGGCAGCCGGAAAAGCCTCTCTGCGAAGGAAGGCCGGCAGCCAAGGGAAATGGGCCCTCCAGGCTCGTTTTGTACCTAGCAAATACAGCGGAAAGAAGAACGGGGAATATGGTCTGGCAGCCGGTTATTCCCTTCAAAGCGGCCGTTGGAAAACCCTGGCCGGGAAGACAGGTTTCGGTTCATCCGTCCCTTTATATAAACTCTCTATCACATTGGATGGCGCTCTTTTACCGGTTGGTGGCGTTGACCCTCGTCGCCTGCAGATCAAGGGCTATGTGAACTGGGAATGGCAGCTAGGTAAAGCCTGGTCACTTGCGCTCCGGCTCACCGAGCGATACCGCAATTATGAGGCACCGCGCACTGCTTTAAGAGCAGATATTAAGTTCGCCCACGGCCCCTGGCTTTCCCTACTGAGGGGAGAAGCCGTCCGCTGCAAATCCTGGGGCCTGTTGGGTTATCTGGAAGGCGGTTATAAGAACGATGTACTCTCTTCGTATCTGCGTTTTTCGGCTTTCCGTATCCCCGAATGGGCCGACCGCATTTACTGTTATGAACGCGATGCTCCGGGCTCCTTTTCCGTGCCTGCCTATTCCGGGACGGGCCTTTCGGCCTCTGTGGTTGCCGGCTACAAACTACGCGTGTGGCGCGTCACGCTTAAAGCCAATCTGCGAGGCGCATATATGGTAAGGGTGGGCCGTGAAAGCACGCCCACCCTCAATTTCCAGTTGCAGATGTCGCTTTGATTACCTCTTTCCAACCTTGAGGCGCTGGCCAATGGCTATGCGATCGCTCTTGAGGTTGTTCCAGCTCTTGAGCTGGCGGACGGAGGTGTGGTACTTGCGGGCGATTTTACCCAGATTGTCACCGGATTTGACCTTGTAGTATACCCACTGGGGCGTGGCCGAAGGACGGGCGGTCTGTACGGGCCGGCCGTTAACCGTTTCGCGGCCGTCTTCGATCTTGGAGGTGAAGAGGACGTCGGCCTTATAACGGTAGATGCTGTCCTGCATCTCCAGGAAGGAGGTGCTGTAGTTGAAGGGCAGGCGGATTACTTCGTCGGAGTGGGCACCCGGTACAATGTCCGTATAGTACTGGGGATTGAGGTCGCGGATGTCGTCCAGGGGAAGGCCCAGCACTTCGCTGATTTGGCTGAAATGCAGGTTCTTGTGAATGTGGAAGGTGTCCACGTAGGTGGGAAGGGACATAGGAGCGGCGGAGAGGCCGTACTCGTTGGCGTAACGGAAAGCGTACATAGCGCCCACCATAGCCGGTACGTAACCACGGGTCTCACGCGGCAGATAGTCGTATATGCTCCAGAAATCTCTGCGTCCGCCGGCGCGCTTGATGGCTTTGTTCACGTTGCCGGAACCGCAGTTGTAGGAGGAAATGGCCAGAGACCAGTCACCAAAGATGCGGTAGGCATCCTTGAAATAACGGGCGGCGGCGTCCATAGAAGCAACGGGGTCCATACGCTCATCGGCGTAGGAATCGATACGCAGACCATAGCTCAGAGCCGTTCTGTACATAAACTGCCACATACCTTTGGCACCTACCCGGGATTCGGCCCTGGGGTTGAAGGCGCTCTCGATGATGGCCACGTATTTGAGCTCCAGAGGGAGGTCGTAGCGGCGGAGGGTCTCTTCAATGAGGGGGAAGTAGTACTGCGACAGGCCCATCATCTCCGACATCTTGGCGGGCATCTTCTCCGTGTACAGAATCATAAAATTCTTGACCGTCTCGTTGAAGGGGAGGGTGATGAAGGAGTTCATCTCCTCCAGGCGGCGCATAAGCACGGAATCCGGCACGTCCGTAGTAAAGTGGACGGAATCCATATCAAACTGCTCGCGGCCCGGGATGCGGGACTGACGGTGCATATACCACTGGGAGAGAAGGGTGTCCGTATTGGCGGGAGTATAGTCTTCCAGACCGGCCGAAACCTTGTTCTCGTTTTCTCCGGACAGTTCTTCTTCAATGTATTCGCGGTCAATGGCATCGGCCCTGTAGGCGGCTACTTCGGCCTCTAAGACTTCTATGCGTTTAAGGAGCTCCTCGTTCTCTTTTTCCAGGGTCTTGCGGCTTTTTTTGAAAAGACCCTGGGCCTCGGCGGGAAGAGACAGAAGCAGTATACTACTAACTATAAATGCAATTTTCTTCATATTCTAAAACTTAAGGCCGATGGACATACCCACGGCCGGGGGCGCCTGGGCGTACTCTCCCAGGGGAAGGACAGCCGGTGCTACCTTCATAGAAATTTCGTCGTTTACTTCGAAACCTTTCATATAGGCAAAGACGTTGGCGTCAATGACCTGCAGAATATAAGCGACGGCAACCGCCAGGATGGAATAGTCCCTCAGGCGGCGGTAAGAGTCTCTGTAATACTTGGCATTCTCTGCACTCTGCGGCGGTTTTTCGACATCCGGATCCGTAGAGGTGGCCTGGTCATAAGTCCACTTCCAACGCTGGTACTGCGTATGGTTTTCGACCACAAAGTGTACGCTGCCGGCCATCAAACCCCAATAGATGGGAACCTTCCAGAATTCTCCGTTGTAAATCTGTCCCAAACCCGGAAGCAGGATGGAATACAGGGTGGACTTGGCCGGATCCGGAGGGGCCATATTGGATTTGTAGCTCACGGCGCCGTCCAGTATAGTTCCCCAGTAGACCACGCCGGCTCCTACATAGGAAAGGGTACTGTACAGTTTGTACTTGTCTTCTCCGGTACTTTTGTAGAGATTGTTGAAACGGATTCCTCCGTAAATACCGGCACCAATTCCACCATAGATGATGGGAAGTTTCCAGTACTGCTTGTTGTAGATTTGGGTGCCGCCCACCAAAACGGCCGAACCAATACTTAATGTCTTGAGGGAAGCGGTTCTCTTATGGGCCAGACCGCCAAAATACTCCTTGAAACTGAAGATCTGGCTGGAATCGGTCTTGGTTTTCTCCGTGGTGTCTGCGTACGTTTGGGTAAAGGCGTCCCGTTTGAATTGGTCGTCTCTGTACTGGGCACGGAGGGGGAGGGAAGCCAGCAGGCAACCCAGAGAAAGCACTATGAGCCCTCTTACATTCATCTCTGGTCCAGCGCCTTCATAAATTCTTCCATCTGGGCGTCGGAATCGAACTTGATGGTGAGAACGCCCTTGCCCTCGCGGTTGCGGCGCAGGGAAATGTTCTCTCCAAAATACTTGCCCACGTTTTCCAGAAGGCGGTAATACATTTCTGGCAGGGTGCCGGGATCTTCTTTCTTTTTGGCCGAAGCGGCCTTGTTCTCCAAAGCCTTCACCTTCTCTTCCAGCTGACGCACGGAGAGACCGCCCTTGACTATAAGGTCACAGAGGAGTTCCTGGGTTTCGGGATCTTCTACGGCCAGAAGCACCTTGGCGTGGCCCACGCTCACCAGACCCACCTTTAGGTCGTGCTGGACCTTGGCGGGCAGTTTGAGAAGGCGAAGCTGGTTGGCCACCGAAGCGCGCTTCTTGCCCACGCGGTCTGCCATCTGCTCCTGGGTGAGGCGGCATTCCTCCATCAGGCGCTGATAGCTCATAGCCACCTCAATGGGATCCAGGTTTTCTCTCTGGATGTTCTCCACGATGGCCATTTCCAGCATACCTTGCTCGGAGGCGTCTCGGATATAGGCGGGAACCATATCCATACCGGCCATAATGGAAGCGCGGTAACGGCGCTCACCGCTGATGATCTGGAATTTTTCTCCCCGGCGACGCACCGTGATGGGCTGGATAAGGCCGAAGGAACGGATGCTCTCGCACAGCTCCTGCATGGCTTCGTTGTCAAAGTTCATACGGGGCTGGTAGGGGTTGGGCTCGATGAGATCCACGGGGATGCGGAGTACGTCCGAGGTGTCTTTCGGCTGTACTTCGGGGGAGGAAACCACCTCCTTGTTGATATATCCGACGGGCTTGCGGAGTTCGGTGAGGTCTTCACCGCCCAGGAGGGCGCCCAGTCCCTTTCCCAGGCCGCGTGCTTGCTGTTTAGCCATTGGCGTTTTCGTTTTTGTCCAGGACTTCCTTGGCCAGGTTGAGATAGTTGGAAGTGCCGTTGTTCATGACATCGTACAGAATGATGGGCTTGCCGTAGGAAGGCGCTTCCGACAGGCGGATGCTGCGGGCGATGACCGTCTGGAACACCATGTCTGTGAAGTGGTCCCGCAGCTGGGCGACCACCTGGTTGTGCACCTTTGTGCGGCCGTCGTACATGGTGACTACGAAGCCCTCGATGGTGAGGGACGGGTTGATGCCGTTCTGTACCAGACGGATGGTCTGGATGAGTTTGGCAAGACCTTCCAGGGCAAAGAATTCCGGCTGGACGGGAATCATGACCGAATCTGCTGCCGTGAGGCAGTTCACCGTAATGAGGCCGAGGGAAGGGGAGCAGTCGATGATGATATAGTCGTAGTTGTCCTTGATGGGAGCGAGGGCGTTCTTGAGGATGGACTCGCGCTCCTTGACGTCCAGCAGTTCGATTTCCGCACCCACGAGATTGATGTGGGAGGGAATCATGTGCAGCTTGGGCAGTTCCGTCTGGATGAGGGCGTCGGACGCGTTGAGCTTGCCGATGAGAATCTCATAGAGGGTACGGTGATCGCTGTTCTCCGGGTCGAAATTAAGGCCGGAAGTGGTGTTGGCCTGAGGGTCTGCGTCGATGATGAGGACGTTCTTCTCCAGAACGGCCAGGGAGGCTGCCAGGTTGATGGCCGTAGTGGTTTTACCCACACCGCCTTTCTGGTTGGCTATGGCAATGATTTTACCCATAATTACGTATCGTTTAGCTTACAAATATAAGTATTTTCCTGTGAAATTCCCGCTTTAATTCGTAAATTCGCCTCATCTATGGCCGATGCGCGCTACATACAGGTGATTCTTCCCCTGAAGCTGGAATGGGAGCCTTATTACAGGCTTCCGGAAGGTATTGACGTACAGGTGGGAGACCGCGTGCGGGTTCGTTTCGCAGGGGCATTCTACGTGGCCTGCGTGAGCGAAAATAATGCCATCCCCAGCCTGGACGTGAAAAGAATCCTCCCCGTAGAAGCGAAGGAAGAGGGGTTGCCGCCCATATCGGCCGAAGAAATCCGCTTCTGGCGCGCCGTCGCGTCCTACTATCTCTGCAACATCGGCGAGGTCTATAAGGCAGCCTATCCCTCCGTCCATCAGCACAAGTCCCGCCTGGCCATCCCGCCGAGCGAGCCCCCGAAGGAGAGCATCCCCCTCACGGAAGCGCAGCAGAAGCGGGCCGATGCCATAAAAAAGGCCTTTGCCGATAAGAAGACCGTCCTGATGAGCGGCGCCGTCGGCCAGGCCGATATCGAACTTTCCCTGGCGCTGGAAACCCTGGCCAAAGGACAGAGCGTCCTGCTCCTGATCCCGGAAGCCCGGCCGGAACTGGAAAAACGCATAAAGAAGATCTGCCCGTCCCTGCTGGTCTATCACAGCGGCGTCTCCGCCGCCAGGAAAAAGCAAGTGGCCGAAAAGCTCCGCACCGGCGATCCCTGCCTGGTGCTGGGCACCCGCGTATCGCTTTTCCTGCCGTATCACAAACTCGGCCTCGTCATCGTGGGCGACGAGCACGACAGCTTCTACAAGCAGGATGCTCCCGCCCCGCGTTACCACGCCCGCGAGAGCGCCATCATGCTCGCCGGCGTACATGGCGCCAACGTCCTCCTCGCCAGCGCCACCCCCTCCCTGGAATCCATCTACAACGCCCAGTGCGGCCGTTTCGCAGAAGTAAAGAGCGGAGGCGAAAAGTCCTCTTCTCCGCGTATAGAACTCATCAATATCGCGGCGGAAATTAGGAAAAACGGCATGGCCGGTCTTTTCTCACTGAAACTCCTTGCTGCCATGCGGGAAGCGTTACAGGAGGGTAAAGAAA
>JAEEGH010011531.1_pt1 | contig 20023 bp, 11 predicted proteins | sample 9134181 | NCBI WGS metagenome assembly JAEEGH01 (sample SAMN16246544, study PRJNA631951) | gut metagenome | biome: gut microbiome; feature: rumen; material: DP-attached | host: Bos | place: Iran: Karaj | collected 2018-10 | reverse complement strand
CTTCCTTCTCGATTTCGGCGCGATGGCGGCGGATGTAGCTTGCGCTACCGAGCGACAGCTGCTCCTCCGCTCCGAAACTCATAAGACGGAACGTCTGCTTGTGCGGCTTCTCCGAAAGCAGTCGCGCCAATTCGACGACGGATGCGGAACCGATCGCGTTGTCGTCCGCTCCGACCGTTCCCGCCTGCGTGTCATGATGACCGCCCGCGTAAATGACGCCGCTCTGCGGATCCGTTCCGGGCAAGTCCGCGACGACGACCGTCGTCATGGCCGGCCGCATTTCGCTGACGACGTTAATGCGCGCCTTCGTCGCGCCGTTCGTCTTCCATTTCCATGCATGCTGGTAAGCGACGTTCAAGCTCGGAACAGAACCGAATTTCTTCACATACGCAGGAAACAGACCGTCCGCCAATTGGATATCCGCCGGATAACGCGTATCGACGAATAGCAGGAAGGCTGGCTTCGCTTCCATCAGGCGGCGGTAGGCGTCTTCGCTTTCGATATGGCAACCAAGATGGATGACCGCTTTACCTTTTCAATAAGAGAGATCCGGCCGTTTATAGCCAGTCGCCGTATCGAAGAAGACGATATCGCCTTCAACGTCCTTTCCGTCGGTTCCCACGGCGCTGCTAAATAGCGAGCATGGAAATTCCTTCCATTCGCCGTCGATGAAAACCTCCAATTTCTCCGACTCCACGCAGCGTTCGAACACGGGAAACTCTTCAATGCTCACATGTGGCGTGTATTTTTTCATTTCCGCCGCCAGAAAATCCGCCGCCTGACGCTCCTGCGGCGATCCGGCCAGACGGATGCCGATGTCATCGCACAAAGTACAGACAATCCGTTTAAGTTCTTCTGCTGAAGCTTTTTTCATGTTTTTCCATTCCTTATATATTTAACGTGAATCCATAAATCTTTCCCATAATGTAGCGTAATTTGGCAAGGATGCACGTCAATACGCTTTGGAAAAACAGCATCATCCAATCAACGAGGCCGTCTCTTGCGGCTTTTTGACGACTTTTTCAAAGACGGTCTTGCAATAGTTGCATGTGTCGCAATGATGTCCACAATGTGTCGTATGTTCGAACCAGTCTTCTGGAAAACGCGCATTCCGGATGAACGGCATCCCATCAACATTGGCGTGGCCGGGCTCCAGAATGTCCAGCAGATTGGCGGTCCATTTTTCCATGGTGTAGGCCAAAAGAATAAATTCTGGTTCAGAACTTTCACGTGTCGCCAGTTTGATCGTGTCGAACAAATCCACATAATGGCGGATATCCTCCGGTCGGATCCACGTGTTCCGCAACACCCAATATTGGACAGACGGATCCTTAAGCATCCTGAAACAAGGCGCTAACGTCCCTTTGTAGGCGGATTCCTTCGACACGATTTCGTCAATATGCGCCACAATATTCTCATGGTAGTGGTGATGCGGACATTGGTAGATGCAACCGCTGTTCGCCAGCATGTGCAACGATTTTCCATGCTCGTCGCACCATTCCCGCACGGCATGGATGTGATCCAGATCGCGGTTGTAGTCGCGATTGAGATAAAAGCCGTCGAAGTAGTTCGACGACAGCTCCATCTGGCGGATCGTCCCGATGTGCATATTAATGGATGAACGAACCTTGATTTCAGGGAACGAAGCCTTGATCGTCGCCGCAATCGGTAGCGAAATAACCGTCGCCGCGCGAAGACGGATATGCTTAGCCGCCTCCTCGATGCTCTGACGGACATGCGAAAGCAGTTCTCCCGCGCCATAACTGCTTCCATAGCAGGAAGAATTGAACAAAATGACGCCTGGAAGCCCCATCGCGTTCAGACGGTCCAAATCTGCAAAAAGACGTTCATTCGCCGCATCCGTCGTCATGCCTTTGCGGGAACCGACTGGAACACGGCCGCTTGCGTCGCCAGGCATCGCAAAAAAGACTTCCGATATGTTTTTGCGGTACTGCCCGATCAGATCCACCATGTCGTAACGGTTCATTTCGCCAGGGAGCTGGTAACCGACGGCGAACTGAAGGCGTTTTCCGAAGAGCTTGTCCTTCAACTGGTTGAAAAATGACGCCATGATTATTCACCTCCCTTCGCAGACGCCAACGCGTCCATTCGTTGGAAGACTCCCGCGCAATAATCACAACTGTCGCAGGCATGACCGCAGGCGGACGTTTTCTCGAACCAATCATCTGGCAGCGCGTCATTCCGTATCGGCGGCATTCCCTCCATACCAGCATGGCACGGCTCCAATAATTCGAGCAAATCGCCATCCCATTGGCCAGTCGTGTAGGCCGACAGGACCTTCAACGCCTGTGGGATGTCGTTGGACAGCAACGCGATCGTGTCAAAATACGATTCCACGCGGCTCAAATCCTGCGGGCGGATCCATCCGCCCTGAAGAAGCTTCACGTGGTTCGCTTTTTCCGCCAACGCCTCACGACATTGCATGGCGCGTCCGTTCCAGTCGGAGCCGCCTGCGGCGATTTCCGCCTGATGGCCCATCGTGTTCAGATGCTCCAAAAAGAAAGGACACTCGTATAGACAACCGCTGTTGGCGACCAGATGCAACGTCTTCCCATTCGCGTCGCACCATTTCCGCGCCTTCTCCACAAGGCGAATGTCACGGGACAGGCCGCTACTAAAATAAAAACCGTCGTAGCAACGTCCTGCGTATTCCATCTGGTTGACGAAGCCTATCCGTTCATTCACGGACGCTCGTATTTCCAATTTTGGCAAAGATTTCTTCAGAAACTCAGCCAACGGCGGCGTCATCGTCACGACAGCCTTCAGATGGATGACCTCCTTCACCATCTGGACGCCGCGCCCAATCAGTCTGAAAAACGGTTCCGAAACAACGTCGCCACCGTAGCAGGCCGCGTCCAACAGCAACACGCCTTCAACATCCATCGCACGCAACCGTGACAAATCACGGTAGAAACGCGACGCATTGCCGCCGTCCGCAAAATCGGACTGCCTCACGCCGGAAGCCATCCCCGGCAACGGGAAAAAGATTTCCGACACAAATTCACGATATCCTGACACCCCCCTGGACCATGAACAATCCAGTCCTTCATAATCACCCGCATGGTAACCAATCGACAATTTTCTGCTCAGCATCATCCAGCCTCAACATCTGCCTCAACAGACGTTCCCAGGCCTAATTTCAGCTCCGAAAGGTATTCCACAATCGTATCCATGCCGTCGCTTAGCAATGTATAATGCGTCCAACGACCATCACGACGTCCTTCCACAATGCCCGCATCACACAAGATCTTCATATGGTGCGATAATGTCGGTTGTGTGATACGCAAGTCCTTCAGCAATTTTGCCGCGCTGGATTCGCCTTTCCTCAGACGCTCCACAATCTGGATGCGGTTGTGATCGCCAAAGGCCTTGAACACAGACACAGCTGTCATAGACCTCTTTTCCGTCTTCTTTTGTTTTTTCATTTCTCTCGTCTACCCTGTTTGTAAAACAAACTATCCCATACCCTTTTTCTCAATACACGCTTGAAACATACGTTCCAAACGCGCGTATTAAGATACCGCATGTTTTCAAAAGTGCAATCGAAGAAAATGAAAAAATACGCGAAAAAAACAACTTTTTTGCCCTAAAACATATTTTTTTATTGTTTTGAAGGGCTTGGCCACCAGTCAATCGAAGCAAATGACGCCAACCGTTCGCAAGCAGCTTCACCCCCATCGGTTATAATAACCATAAAGACGATTGCAAAAAACAACGCAGCGGCGGGAAAAAGATTTCCCGCCGCTGCGTGATGAAATCAAATCGCCGTTCAGACGTCGTCAGCTTTTACTTGCGAGCAGCCTTGCGTTTGCGGAGATACGCCGCACAACCACCGGCGATCAGCATCGTGGTCAGAGCACCAGGCAGAGGCTGGCCGGAGGAGGTGGGGGCAGGTTCGAAATTGGCTTCATAGAATGACAAGTTATTGTTGTTCGGCCATTTAACACCGTAAACCACATGCCCATGAGCACTATTGCCAGGAGTGGGAATAATACTGAAATTCGTTAGAGGTTCGGCACTGCCATTCTGCCCATTCTGTTCTGTCACAACATAGAATACAATTTTGTCACCTTTGCTCAAATCGGGAAGAACCAATTCGTCAGTGGTAAACGGAATAGGATCCGATGTGACACCATTTAAATGCTGCACAGAGTATCCAAACTCATACACCTGTCCCGTGACACTTGTTGAGGGATTCAGCTGAATTTCCCATGTTCCACTTTCCATGACATTGAACACATGATTTTCAGCGTCAAACTGGACTGGACTCACTTCAGTATTATTATTGTCTTTTTTCGCATAAGCGAAAACCGTTGCCAAAACCAAAAATGCAACCATCAGTTTTTTCATTTTCATTACTCCGTTATTTTTGAATTTTTATTTTCTTTTAGAAGGTGGTCTCCCTCTTGTCATGCCCATGTTATACATATTATTATAATAGCAGACAAGTCAAAAATTGATTTTTTTTGAATTTTAATTGATTTTTTCAATAAAAAATCGGCGAAAATGCCATTTTCCGCCGATTTTAATTGATTTTATCTAATATTTTTCAGTTGTTTTTTCAGTTTCCAGCCTCCTCTCCATTGAACATGTTCTTATCCAGCAGATATGGGAAACCATTGTCCATCATTAGCGTTGAGCCTTCAAAAGCGTTGCCGCCCATGTAGAGCAGGCCAGACGGCGCGGCTTGATTGCCATTCCGCACGCATTTCACGCAGATATCATCCGCAACGATGTCGTTGTTCTGCAACGTTACACCGCCCGTATAGACGCCAATCTGCACGCCCGCAGGCTTGCCGACCAGCACGCTGTTCAGGCAGACAACCGTGCCAACGCCATCTTCAACAATCAACGCCGCCTTCAAATCATCTGCGGACGTAACAACCAGATTGCCAATCAGCAGACTGCCAACGGCCATCCCGCCTGCGCGGATGGTGCCCGTCAGAGCGACATTGCCATCGTTCGCCGCCTGCCAGCCAAGAATGGCCATCGGCTTTGTCACAACCCATTCTCCTCCAGGAGCTTCGTAATGGCCAGCGACAATTTGGACACAGCCGCCAGAAGCCACGTTGGCGATCGCTTCCTCCACCGTTGTGAAGGCATCATAGCCAAACGTCAGCCCCGTTCCTTGGAAGGTCGTCTGTACACCGTCTTCATAAGCATCCGCCCAAGCGGCGTTCACGACAACACGTGAACTCATCGGCTTGGCCTCCGCTTCATTCTCCAAAATGACGAGCTTGCCTTCCACGAAGACGAGATTCTGTGCGCCATTATCGCCCCCAGCGATAGCCAGAGTGCCCTGCCGGATTGTATATTCACCAGGTTCTTCGCCTTCATCACGCGTCAATGAACCAGTCAGTTGTCCACTCCCAAGTCCCGATACAATCGTGACTTGCAACACAGGATCAGGCTCGCCGGCCTTCTTGGCCACCGTCTGCGCGGCAACCACGACCTTGCGGGCAGATATCATCAACGTGCCTTCCGTGAACGTCATATCATACTGTTCCTGCAAGGCCAATGTTCCAATGGCGATGCGATACATCTCCGGCCAGACACCATCCGCACTTGTTTTCACAAGTTCCAGACTGCCAGTAAGATGTGACGGATTCACAATGCGGCCTTCCGTCACTTGCCATGTCAACGTCGGAACCGCATCGCCATACTGGATGTGATGCGAATCCGCCTTGATGGCGATCGGTTGACGATTGACTGTCACAGAAACGGACATCTCCGTGTTGCCAAATGTTTCGTCATACGGTGTGAAGATACATTTAAACGACTGCACGCCAACAGACTTCGGCATGGTATTCGGTTCGGCCCACTGCCAGACGCCGTCCATGGCTTCGCCAGTCTCAGGATCGACGCAGACACCGCCGCTGATGACGGAAGAGGCCAGCGTCTCGCCATACATGATAACAGTGGCAGAAGGTGCCGTCTTCACAGCCGCTGTCGGAGGAGTCAGCCCCATCGTCGTCATGTTCGTCGCTGTTTCAGGAGTCACAATGATCGTCGTGAAACCATAGAAACTGATATAACGCCTGTTGTCATCCACCCGGAAATACCATCCACCTGTTCTTTCCCCTGCATACAGGATGGTGGAAGGATTAGTCCAATTCGGCGATCCGGCCACAATTTCTCCTGTATAAGGATCCGCCGTAACAATAGGAGGTGCTCCTAAACTACCGATCGTCTGCCCTCTTACGGCATGCAACGTCGGATTCTCAATGACAATCGGTTTGATACGGTTCACCGTTAACGTGCCATTGTTCAAGATCAGTTCATAGTTTGGGCATTCGCCTCCAACCAGTATGAGATCGTAAGTGCCCATGGGAGAATCAAATTCATCGGTTCCTTCCACATGCGGACGCTCTATGAACACGCCTTCCGTGTCTTCTGTCTCGCCGAACACGAAGCCTTCATAGGTCAGTTCATAGTCTTCGATGGGATTATGAACATCACGTTCGCAATCCACCACCGTGATGGTCAAGATGGCTTTGTGGACTGTGACATCTGCTGTTCCTGTCTCGATTTCATAAAAATCGCTGTACGGTGTGAAGACCCAGTCCATTTCATGGACGCCCGCCGGTAACGCCGTGTCGCCGTCGTCAACCCACATTAAATCACCATCAATCAGAACACCCAAATATGGATGGAGGAAACGAGCTGTCAGCACGGATTCTTCAAGATATTGTCCATACGTGATATCAGTCGCTGTAACACTACCCGATATTTGAAGTGAGCCCTTGCCGACATGCAGAATGCCACTCTCATACACGAAGGAGTAGTTGTCATCAACACCACCGCTGATGACAATCGGATAGTCGCCAGGCACGCTCATGAGCTCTGCCGCGCAACTCGCATGCGGCTTCACCGTCAGGTCGTCTTCCGTATCGCCATTGATAAAGCCTTCGTATTCAAGTTCGAAGTCCGGATTCGGATAACCGTAACCGCGGGTCACTTCCGGATTCTTCAAATGGACGGTCAACTTGGCTGGCTTGATGGTCAGCGTGCCTTCCTGGAAGTCGATTTCATAATTTGGATTCAAGACCAACGTGCCCTGTCGGATCGGATACGTTCCTGCATCTTCGCCTGGAACACGTTCGATGGAACCACTGAAGGTGTCATCGCCGACCAGTCCATCACCGATGATTTCAAATGTGAATTCCGGATCGTCGTCGCCATAAGTCTTCTCGTAAGTTCCTCCGGTCACGACAATTGTGCGCGGATGCACCCACACGGGGCTTTGCCCCGTTACAGGTTCGTAGTTTTCCAGATCATCCGGAATGAATGTCCATGTGTGTGGTTCTTTACCGGCGGGCGGCATGTCGTCGCCATCATCCCAAACAAACGTTCCGGGAATATCACCGTCGCCATACGGATTCGTTATCGTTCCTGTCAGTTCGGAATCGTCCAACTGATCACCATAAACGATATCTCCAGCCGTCGTATCGCTGATTGTCGGAACGACTTTCAGAATCGTCAGCGTGCCGTTCCGCAACGTCAAATCGTAGTTTCGTGCCTCGCCTCCAGTCAAAGTGATTGGATAACCATCTTCCCTAACGGGACTTGCAACAGTCGCCTCTGTGGCGATCGTCGGCAGCGTGATGGAAGACGGGCCGTCGCCGCCTTTGAAGCCTTCGAACGACATCGTCAGTTCGGGATTCTGCTGGCCGTAGTAGCGCGTCTTGTCGTCGGCAATGATGGTCAACGCTGCTGGTTCGATTTCGATGGTCAGCGTCGTCTCGCCTTCATAATGCGGATCATCGACGATGATGGTGACGATGTAAGTTCCTGCGTCCGAAGGCGGATCAGTTGATGGTGGATAATCCGTCCCGTCCGTTCCTTCGTAAATGACAATGACATTGACGTCGCCGGGCTCCGTCTCAAAATCCAAATCGAAAGGATCCGTGTCGTATTCCTTCGACTGGTCACCGGCTGTGATCTCCGCCTGTCCTTTCATGGTGGTCATCAGACCTTCGCGGAAGATGATGGTATAGTTGTTGCCGCCGTTGCCGTCATCAACAGCCAACGTGCCCTGTTGGATAGGATACGTCCTGCCCAATTCATCGCCTTCTTCACAAATAAGTTCGCCGACGATTTCATCGTCGCCGATGAGCCGTCCGGCAGCCAGTGTCCATGTCAATTCGGGCATCGGTTCGCCGAAACGATGGATGGCGTCATTGGCCTGGATCATCAATGGACGCGGGCGGACAATCACCCGTTTCGTGATACTCTCAGCATTCCACAATGCCGCTTCATCGCCAGTCACCCAGAACGCCAATGTAATATCGACTGGGCCAGCCTGCAGCCAATCGCCAGTCCACACGGATGTCGTGACATCGCCATTCAGCCTGACGCAATCCTCCTCGCCGGAATATTCGTTCAGGCAACCTTCCGGCGTCCAAATGCCGAATTGCGTCTCGATTTCAGACCATCCCCCATATATATAAGGATAAGCGACTGAAAAATCCGCCGCCAGATTGCCCTTCGCCGCCGTCGCGTAGGCGCCGATGTCCGGAAGGCCAAGCGATTGCAAATCCTTTCCCGTCGCATCCACACCATTCACGCCAGGCAATGCGCGGTTGATGGCATAGGATCCGTCACCCAGACGGAAATTGCGGCCGATTGGATCCACAAAACAAATATAGTAGCTACCAACCAAATTTTCATTCGACGAAATGCCTTTGTTGCCGCAGTTGTCGCTCATCAACGGAATAATGCCGACGCCCGGGCCGCCCGCTTCAATCGCACAACAGATGAAATTCTCCTGAGCTCCATTGGCCTGCACCAACGACGGCGCATTCCCCCAAATGATACTGTTCGACACTTCCACGTCGCCTTCGCACCAAACACCGCCGCCTTCACGCATCGCGCAGTTGCCGACGATTGTGCAGTGCATGACGTCGCCGTTGCCGACGGCGTAGATGCCGCCGCCGTTCTGAACGCCGCCTTCGACAACGCCATTGTCGGCCACGATGCTACCAATGACCAGATTGCCGTCACCGAACAGATACAGACCACCGCCTTTACCGCCCCAACCTTCTTCAATCAGTTCATTGTCGAAGATGCCACAGCTTTCAACGGTCGCACCGCCACCGAGCGCGAGACCGCCGCCATCACGGGCCAAGTTACCGGTAATCAAGCAGTTGCGAATCGTAATCAAGCCCATGGCCTGCACACCGCCGCCCATGCCGTCCACACCGCTGCCGACAGCCTGGCCATTTTGGATGACCAAACCATCCAATATCACGGGAGCCGTCAATGGCGTTTCGCCGCTACGGATGACGCCGCCGACTTCACCTTCCGACTGCGACAGAACCGTCGGATACGAAAAATCCCATGCGTCTCCGCCGTTTTTCCGCATCCGCCGTTCCGACAACGCCGTCTCGTTTCCTTTGAAACCACCATACAACGACACACCATCTTTCAATTCGAAGGAATATCCAAAAAGCTCCGCACCTTCCAGTTCGCGCACAGTGCTCGGATAATACGTGCCCGTCGCAATCCACACACTGTCGCCGGAAGACGCAGCGTCGATGGCGGCCTGGACGTCCCCCAACGCCGTCGTCCAGCTACCGCCATCGCCACTGCCGCCAGTCTTGACATAGATGATGCGTTGCGCCATCGCCATGCCTCCCCATAGTATCATCCCCAACGCCAGCCATAGGATACGCCCTGTTAGAATTCGTCTTTTCTTGCATTTTTCTTTCATGTTTTGCACTCCTGATTTGTCTGGATTCAACACGGTCAACGAAATAAATCACACTGAAAAATTATTTTGTTTTGATTTATTATATCCTGTCATCCAGATAATGCAAGCTAGATAAATTCACTATCATGCAGAATCATATCAAGTAATGATAAATCATGATAATTCCTAATAATTCTGCCCAATCGCTATGACTCCATCAAGCCATAACTATCTTTGCGAAAGATTCTTGCAAAAAAAATAGCCTTCTAGAAAAATTTTTCTAAAAGGCTATAAAAATCTTAAGTTATTCTTTTCTAGGCATCTAGAAGTCTAGAATCCTAGAGTTCTAGAAAACTAGAACGAAATCTGCACTCTTCCAATTCTTATGGAATTGTTCTCCGTCCAAACGCCAAGCTGCCCTCTAAATTCCTTTTCATCAACAGCTTGGTCGATGACCTGCCGGCCTTCGTAATAGACGCGGACACGCCCGCCTTCCACGACGGCGGCGATTTCATACCAGCTGTGATGCAGCGTATGGCCGCGCCCCATGCCGTGCTCCGTATTTTTGGCGACCAGCTGGTCGCCATGCCACAATTCCACGCCGCGCTCATGTGCCCGCATGACGCGAACCGTCCAGCCCGTCGTGAGATCCTTTCCATTGCCGCCGAAGACAAGATTCAGATCGCGGCCGCGTTCGTATTCACTGGCGAAATTATCCCGTGCGCCCATGGAAATCCATGTCCGCACAGCGAACGGAGCTTGTCTCACTTCGCGATGCCACAGCACCGCCGTTTTGCTTGTCTCGACACCGAGCCACGACCAGTTGCGGTCGCAGCTCCAACGCTGGAGGCTCTCCCACATGCCGTCGCCCGTGCCATACCAATCCGTCAAACGGCCTTTGAAGACATAGTCCTTCCAAGTTGGACATGCCACAAACCATTCCGCCACATCATTTTCCGGCATTGCCAAAATATCTTGAGGCTGCGTTGCAGGCAGCTTGTAGGTCTTTCCATTGACCATGAGCGACGTCTCTCTGAACAACGGCAACGGAATTGTGAAACCGTTCGCCACATCACGGCAAGGCCGTCCGTTGACGTATGGTGTGAACACCGTATATGGCTCAATACCATCATCTTGCAACCGCGCCAACGACAGGCAGCTGCCCTCTTCGCCGACGGCGCGGCCCGTATTCGGCAGAATGTCGTTAACGGAACGAACAGATACGTCGTCCAACAGCATGCCAGCCGTATCGAACGACAGCTTCGCCTCCCCCGCAAACGTCTCGCCGTCCAAAAGCAATTTGCCATTGGATGACCATTTTTCAGCTTCGCCACCGCAATACAGTTCAACAGAACCATCACGGCACAAAACAGTTATGCGGTGCCACCTGTCGATCTCATCCAACGAGGCGTTGCCGCCCGCTTTCATGACGGTTCCGGCCACATCCAACGACCTTCCCTGCGTCGCACTGTTGTAGCGGACAGTCACCTCACGGCCTGCCGTCGTTTTCAGTTTCAGCATCGTAATACCTTTACCCAGAATAGAATAGGAGAACACATAATTCTTCCATCCATCGTCGCCAACGGCGATTTCGCCTGGCTCCTTACATTCCAACGTGAATTCGCCGTATGGCACGGGCGGCTTGTCGCCCGGACAGACAAATGATCCGCTCAGCACTTTCCAACCTCCGCTGGGCTGGTCGCCATCCCGCATGAAATCGTCCGTGAAGCACGGTTCCGACGGTGTCAGCACTTGCGCTTTCCATCCTGTCCACAACGACTTACGGCCATTCGCAGACGCGATGTTCTGAAGGATGTTTTTCATGACGGGTTCGAAATGACGGTCGCGCCACATGATCTGAAAGGCCAGCGGCGCCCCCAAGTAGAGGACACGGCCTTTTCCGAGCGTCCGCTCCCAAATGCCGCCAGCCATTTCGCGGTCGCCCATCTTCAACGTGCCACGAGCCGTCCAGTCACTTCCGCCTCTATCATGTAGCAACTGCATGCTAACATCATGAGCGAGAGGAAGTTCCGTTCCAGGCTCCAAGCCTGCGAACGGCCACGAATCGTCTGCTTTCAGGAAGCCGCCTGGCGGCAAATGCCGCCAGAAACGACGCGGATACAGCGGTGTGCCGCGGCGCAATGTGCCCATCCATGTATCACATTTTTCAATGACCAGCGTGCCGCCGTTTTCCACGAATTGGATCAGCGTCGCCGTCATTTTTTCAAAATCTTGGTTCATGGGATCCGACATCATGATGCATGTGTATTCCGCCACCCGTTCAGGCAGCTCCAATTCGTAGTCCATGAGCGGACGGAACGGCATACCATATTTAATAAGCATTCCTTCGAAGCCGCCGCGATACGGCCCCGCCGTGCCGAACAACAACGGCTTCTCTGCCGGCTGCTGTGTTGTAGAAAGCGGATTTTCAGTCGCCAACGCGGCCATCAACCCTGTCAATTCACCGCCTGACGCAAACTGGCCGTTCTTCAGCTTCTCATGATCCATGACGCCAGTCGGCCTGAACTGCGAATCATCGCACAAAATCAGTTGGTCGATTTCCACGCCGTCTTCGCTCGGCAATAATGCAAGTTCATGTTTTCCAACGGTTAGATTGACATCGCCGCCATAGATCCAATGCCACGCCTGATATGTCCCGTCGTTGCCCGCAAGGGACGGTGTTTCACCGTCCCACGACACATAGACGGAATTGCCGCAACCATCTTTCCAACGGGCCCGCATCCACAAATGGAGCGTCTTTGCTTCTTGCATTTCAAGAGGATACGTCACACGGATCTGCCGCAACGCCGCGTCATCTTCCAAAATTCTGTCCGGAATTTCCACAAGACGGCTGCCCGAACAGGTCGCATCGTCATGGATTTCAAACGGCTTCGCGATATTCAACAGCGTCTCCGCTTCCACAATCGTCACAAACGCCCCGATAGCAAGCTCTTCGTTGCCGCTGTCGTCGTTCGACGCTTTCAATGCACCAACGCATTGAACGCCAACCATCGCCACCAACGCGGCGGCCCACAACGCGAACAACGGCAACGGTTGCCGCAACAGCGACCAACTGATGCCAAGCTTGTTCAGCCCCGTTGCCCAGCAGGTGTGCTTCGGCGGTTCCGCTGCGGAACCGCTTGCCGCAACGTCACTTCCAGCTACGGCCGCTTGCGCGGTCTGCTGTTTTGCCTGCAACAACACGCCCAACGCCAACGCCACCAGCATGCCCGCGCCTTTCACCAACAGCGGCGTAAAGAACATGCCCAAAAACACGAACAACGCCGCAGACGCTGCATTCGGATTGGCCTTTCCTTTACGCCACAACCCGTTCAACACCAAGGCAATAAGGCCAACCGCAATCAATGCGGTGGCAATAAAACCGTATTCGATCGCGACTACCTGCCAGCCGACCTGCGTGTTCAATTCGACCTTCGTCTCGTTCGGACGCGGGAAACGACCACGGAAACGCGCCATGCCGACCGTCGCCTGATACTGCCCGGGCCCGAATCCAAACCATGGCGAATCTTTGATCGCACGCCATGCACAGACGCGTTCCTGCACCCAACGGCGTGGGCTAACTTCCGACAATTCAGTCTTTTCCGACGGCGTCACGCAGTCCATCAGTGCATCACGACGCGCAGGACTGATCAACAGCATCAACAGAACAGCCGCCAAAAACGGCGCCAAATGTAACTGCCGTTCGCGGATGATGAAACCGTTGCGGTAACTTATGGCAATCGCAAGACAACACAGGACAATTCCGGACAATCCACTCAATGACAGGCCGCACAACATCAACGCGATGCTACCCCACGGCGCCGTCACCCACGCCAGCGGCAATGCGTCACGCATCAGCAATAGCGACAACGCGATGGCCATGCCAACGCCATAACCAGTTCGCGACAGCATCAATCCGCCGCACGGTCCGCCGAATGTTTCGAAAAAAGGCATGACACAAGCCGCAATCGCATTCACAACCAAGCCAATCGCAAGGCCTTTCATCATCCGTCCACGCTCTTCCGGCAACATCGCGACGACAAACGGTCCCACCAGCAGATACCACCCCAACTGACAGGCCTTCAGCAGTCCGCCGCCCAAACCAGCCGCCGCCGCGCAGGAGACCGTCGCCCAACAGAGCCCAAGCAAGACAAGATAATAGCCGCGATTCAGCCACAGATGGACTTCTGCGTTGCGTTTCAACCAGTTACGCAACGCAAACGGCAGAAGACACGCCAGAAAAACATCCGGCAAAACGATAGGCAGCCCCTCCCTGCCGATCCACAGCAGACATGAAAATCCGAATAAATAACTTAATATCGAAACCATAGATAAATATCAATATAAATATAACGATTCTTCTTTATCGCATTCTACCTTAGATTACGATCCCATACATAATAACGTCCGAAACAGCTCATTCTGTAGTCGGAATGCAAGATTTTCTGCATTTTTTCATTCCGCAACGCCTCCCGGACTTCGCTCGTCGTGTTAGTCAACACGGAAAGCGCAATCATCGTTGGATATTCTGTTTCAATGCGTTCCGCCACAGCGTTCATATCCGTCCAATCCATCGGCAAGCCATCGACGAGATGGAAGTCATCCATCTGGAATAACACTTCATGCGGCATCAGAAGCAGATGTTTGTTCTTCCTGTTATACACAATCCACTCAGCCAATTGCCTCGTTTCCCCTGCATCACCATAGACATAGCCAGTGGAATACGCACAGTTGCCCTGCCAGATGGAAAAGACGCCATTCGTCCATAGTACACAGAAAAGCAATAACTGCCAGACTGCTAGCCGCAACCGACGGCGTACAATGACGAAACCAACCAGCAACGCCCCCCAGCAAACTGCGAAGCGTGCTCCTAACTTCATAAACTCCAAGCGAATAGCTCCGCCAATTGCCGCCGTTTCGCGGATATCGATTCGCATCGCATGCAACGGATCGCCCAAAAACGCCATTGCAAGCAACGCCAGAATTGCCAATCCGACTAAATACTCGATCTCCCGCCGTTCCAACAGCCTGAATTTCCACATGTCCTTCCACGCCAACGCGATGCCAAGGCAGATCAACGGCATCGCGGGTATTTGATATTTTGGAAAACCAAACAATGCGCCGCCGACGACTTCATAACCGCACAACAGCCACACGCCTGCTGCCAGATAGCACAGCTCCGTGCGCGGACCTTTTTTCAAATATCCAACGATGACACTGCCCGCCGTCAGCACAATCAAAAACGGATTCATCCCCCAGAAGACAAGATATAACATGTTCTGTACGAGGCGCGAAGCGCCGCTTGCGCGTTCGCCGACCGTCGTCTCCCGGAATGACCGAGCCAGATATTCGAACGGGCCGAACCAATTCACGCCCGTCATCAGGCAGTAGAGCCGCCATGTCACAAAAAACACAACGCAACCGACAGCCAACCAAACCGCTGTCATTACGGCCTTTTTGGGATCCGTGCTCCACCACGCAAATCCAACAAACAAAGGGATTAAGACAATCGGTGTCGTTAATCGCGCCCACAAAGCCAACGCCATGGATGCGGCCAGCCAGAGGCCGTTTTTCACAGAACTTTCCTCCATAAATTCTTTCGCCCGCCAGCAGAGGAGAAGCGTCACAAGCGGCAGGACGGTTTGGTCGATTTCCACCGTCACCGCGGCCTGCTGAACCATCGGTAGCAACGCACAAAGACCACATGCAACCCATTGCTCCTGAGTTGTTTTCGCTAATTTCCACAGCAGGCAGATCACAGCCAGCCAGCAGAACACGCCTGTCATCTGCACAGCCGCCTGATTGAAATGGCCCGTCAGTTTGCACACGCCGCAGGCCAGAAGCGGATACAGATGCGGCGAAAATGTGATGACGTCCGCCGGATGCGAATAGCCGTCCAAATAAAGCATGCGTATGCATTTGTAGTAATGCGAAATCTCGTCCTGTCCCATCGGCTGGCCAAAACGGCATGCGACCAGCAGGACGAACAACGCGAGAAACATCACCAGGCCATGCTTGTTCATGCGTTCATCCTTTATTTCACGACGGTTACGTCCTGTTCCAGCAGGCGGAAGATACGGCTCAGATCACGGATCAACTCGTCGATGCCGTTCATGGCCTGCTCAGGAACGGAATCTTCCGTGAGACATTCCATGAGCATGGCCGCCTGTTCGGACTGCTCCGGCAAGCCGATGGACGACAACTGTCCTTTCAGCCTGTGCAGGATGGCCCGCGTGTCCGCGCCATTGCCTTTTTTAGCATGAATCCGCAGGTTGTCCAACAGCGGCCGCCAATCCGCAACTGTCTGCGCCAACGTCATTTTGATCTCGCCAAGCGAAATCTGATACTGTTCGCGCATGAAATTGTGCATCTGCCGGACGGTCGCCGCATCTTCGCTTTCCTGCGTATCCACCTCTTCGATGGCTTCGCGGACAGGTTCGATGACCAACGCGTCCGCAATGCACATCAGCAACTGATTGCGTTCGAAGGGTTTGGCGATGAATCCCGTCGCTCCTGCGCTCAACGCGCGTTCCACATCCTCCTGGAAGGCGCTCGCCGTCAACGCGATGATGGCCGTCATTGTGCTCGTCGGCAGTTTGCGAATTTCACGGATTGCCGTATATCCATCCATCACAGGCATTTGGATATCCATGAAAATGACGTCGAACTTCTGCTTCATGCTCAATTCGACGGCTTCCGCGCCGTTTGCGGCCGTTCTATACGGCAGGCCAATGCTCTGGCAGACGGTTTCCAAAAGGAAAAGATTCGTCGGCGTGTCATCGACTAATAGTGCGCAGTGTTTCTTCAACTCGTTCCGCGGCAATGCGATGCGGAAGCTGCCCGGCAGACGGACCTGCTCCGCCGCATTGGCCTTCGCCATCTGCAACATGAAATAGAAGCGAGAGCCCTCGCCTTGGCGACTCCACACTTCCAACTTGCCGCCCATCAGCCCGACGAGACTGCTGGAAATGCTCAGGCCGAGCCCCGTGCCACCGTATTTTCGGCTGACACTGCTGTCCGCCTGTTTGAACGGCTGGAACAAATCCGGCAGTTTGGACGCGGGAATGCCGATACCAGAATCCTTTACGGCGAAATCCACGACGACTTGCTCGCCGCCCGTGTCGCCCAATTGAATCTCCAGACAGACTTCGCCACGCTCAGTAAATTTGACAGCGTTGCTCAACAGATTGTCCAAAACCTGCCGCAGGCGGTTTGGATCGCCGCGCACGATGACTGGCTCGTGTCCAGGGAACAAGAGATTGCAACGCAACGCTTTGGACTTACCGAGTTGCGCGGCCATCGCGATGCGATCTTCCGCCAATGACCGCAAATCGAAGGCGACGTCCTCCAATTCCATCTTGCCACCGTTGATTTTCGAATAATCCAGCACTTCATTGATGACATGCAGCAAGCTGCGCGCACTGGATTCGATGATCCGCACATACTGTTTCTGTTGCGCATTCAGCGGCGTCGTGCCTAAGTTGCTCAGGAAACCAATGATACCATTCAGCGGCGTGCGGATTTCATGGCTCATTTCCGCCAAGAAGAATTCATGGCCCTGCACACGCTGACCGCTGCTCTCCGAATACCGTTGCAAAGCAGGACCGATTTCCGAAATGTCATGCAACGGCTGGTAAACGACCTTTTCATCGTCCCTCGAAACAAGTTGCAAACTCAACTGTTTCAACCGATTGTGGATATCAAGCCAGTAAAAGACGCCGTTCGCCGCCAACAACAGAATGCCAATAACAATCCAAATAACGGCATACCGCCACGCCGCCGAACGGTTCACCAACATGCGCGCGACGGCCAGGCCGGCCAGTTCGCCCATCTGGTCCGAAAGTTCGCGGATCTTCTCTGCATCCTGCAGACGGTTCACGCCAAGCCCCGTCGCCTTCAAAACGGCCAGTTCCCCCTGGATGACCTTCCCCTGCCCGCCGTAACGGCCGCCGATCTCTTTCAGTAACTTCGGCCGGCCATTCATCGTCTCGAAAACATGCTGAAGCTCCGTCAGCTGGCGGTCCATCTCCATCCGGTCACGGCACCACGACAATTCCACGAGACGATGCTGGAAATCGTCCGTCATGCCGAGATATTCCGACAGTTCGCCCAAGGCGGATACATGGCCCCAGACGCCCAGCAGGCAGACGACGGACACCACCATGAACACCGCCCCCGAAATCATCAGCTTGACCGACAACCTCATCAACACGCCTCCTATGGCTCATGACAAAAAACGCCTGCAGAAGAACAAGTTCTGCAGGCGTCCAATACGAATAGCGACTGCTTTGGATTAGAAGCAGAAATTAACGATCGGGAAGAACGGAACAATGGATTCGCGAATGATGTTCACGATACCGATCTGGAAACCGACCATGAAATCCGTGTAGTTCACAATGCCGATCTGGACACCCGTCATCTCCAGCGTGGAGTTGACAAGACCAACCTGCAGACCGCTGCCAATCGAATCCGTCGAGTTCAACAGACCAACTTGGAAGCCACGGCTCTCGCCGCAGAGGTTGAACAGACCGACCTGGAAGCCGCTGTAGCGCTCTTCAATCATGTTCAACAGGTTGATTTGCAACGCAGAGCAGTTTTTGCTCGTCGAAGCGATACCAAGATCAATACCCATGATGCGATCATTGCCGCCATAGGGGAGGTTCAGTTTCAGGCCGGACACATCGATTTCGGAGGTGACGACCTGCAGGTTCGGCGGCCAAACGGAAATCTGCAACGGAGTCGTGTCATAAGCATGGCTCACAACACCAACCGACACCATCAACAACGCCAACATTAACGCTCTTCTCATCTCTTTGCTCCTTGATTTTTTAACGATTAAGATGACAATCCACTATATTGCTTATGTCTTTACTATAACAATAATGGCCTTTTCGCTAATTTCCAACAAAAAAGCTTAATTATCCGAAAAAAACCGTCTCTGCATCGTCAGACATTCAGTCTTGCGAGGAGTTCGCGAACGTCGTCGTCCGTCATCGCTCGCGGATTCGCCTTCATACTTCCGCTGCGGCAATTCGCCACGATGTAGTCGTAGTGCTCTGCCTTCAGACCAAATCCGCCGAAGCCTTCTGGAACTTGCAGACGGCGGCACAGTTGCGTGACGGCTGAAACGAACGCCGCTCCGTCGCCGACGCCGCACATGCCTCCCAACACGGCGAATTCATCCTCCGCCACGGGAAGATTCCATTCCATGATGGCCGGCAGAAGAATTGCGCAGGACAGTCCATGCGGAACGCCTAGCAGATGCCCCAACGGATGGGCCAACCCATGCACCGCACCTAAACCGCTCTGCCCGAACGCCAAACCGCAGATCATGCTTCCTTCCGCGACGCGTTCACGATATTCCAATTTGTCGCCTTCGCGGCAGGCCTTTTCCAAATACGTCATTAGCAGAAGGACGGCCTCCCGCGCCATCGCGCGAGTCAGTCGCGTCGCGCCAGTGGATACGCAGGATTCGATGGCTTGTGTCAACGCGTCCAATCCGCTGTCACGCGTCACCGCAAATGGCAGTCCCAACGTGAGTTCCGGATCGACAACCGCTGCTTTCGGAATCATCAACGGCGAACGAAGCGATTTCTTCACGTTGTTCTGATGATCCGTCAGAACAGAATTTTTCGTCATTTCCGCGCCCGTTCCCGCCGTGCTCGGCAACGCGACGAGCGGAAGGCTCCGCGTCGGAATCGTCAGTTTTCCCATCAGATAGTCGCTCGTGCAGCCTTCGCCGCAGGTCAAAAGGGATGCCGTTTTCGCGGAATCCATCACGCTGCCGCCGCCGACCGCCAACACGGCGTTCGCATCCGTCTTCCGTATCCGCGCGATGATTTCATCGACGTATTCCACGGGCGGATCATGCGGAACAGACGAATAGTAGCCGACCAGACGGCCGCCCATCAATTCCTTCAGTTCCCGTCCGCGGACGCTCTGCAGCACGCTGTTCGAAAACACGCCGAACACGCGGCAACCACGGCCGCACAACTTGTCGAACAGCCCGGGCACTTCCTTCCGAGAACCGCTTCCGAAAATCAAACTGCCCGGAAAAAACGCACTATATGAATTCAATGATTTCATCTGCTTCTCCAACGATTGTTCCTTTGCAATTCTCCTCAAAAAACATGCAGCAAAACCACCACCACTCTCTTACATTCAGCATTCAGCATTCAGCATTACTCCACAATTCCCACGGCATCCTTCGGCAACCATCCCGTCTCGCCGTTGCCGAGACGGACTTCCACCCAACCGCCGTTGTCGTCCGTCAGCGTCACTTCCGTGCCTGCATGCAACGGCTTTTCGAAG
>JAEEGH010011530.1_pt1 | contig 20023 bp, 17 predicted proteins | sample 9134181 | NCBI WGS metagenome assembly JAEEGH01 (sample SAMN16246544, study PRJNA631951) | gut metagenome | biome: gut microbiome; feature: rumen; material: DP-attached | host: Bos | place: Iran: Karaj | collected 2018-10 | reverse complement strand
TGGCAGACTATGCCTATGCCATCTTCTGCAGCCAGAAGAACTATAACAACATCCATTCTTCCAAGTACGGCATCAAGGCCGTGGTGAACAACATCTATACGGTCAACGACTATTTCTTCATTGATTTCTCCCTGTATAACAAGACGAAGATCAAGTATGATATCGCTGAGCTTCGTATCAAGCTGACGGACAAGAAGGAGACCAAGGCCACGAACTCACAGACGATAGAGCTGTCGCCTGTCTATTCCCTCAACAGCGCGAAAAGCTTCAAGAGGGCATACCGTAATGTCATCGTGGTCAATAAGCTGACCTTCCCGAACGAGAAGATCCTGCGTCTGGAGATATCGGAGAACCAGATATCTGGGCGTGTGGTCTATATCCCCATCGAGTATGAGGACATCCTCAATGCCGACAGCTTCGATGAGAACCTGCTGAAACGTTTACCTTATAACATCCGCAGGCCATGAAGAAACTGTGTTTGATGATAGTGTCGCTGCTGTGTGTGACGACGGCTTTTGCTGGTCAGGGGGATGGTTATCTTTCCCTGAACGGCGGCTTCCTCTTCAACAGTACGCTCAATGCCACGGTGGGCTATGAGCGGGAGCTGTCCTACACGGATGCGCTGGAGTTCTTCGGGGAGGTCGGTGACCGTTGGGAGGAGGATCCTGTCTGTGGCAAGGTGTGCCGTGAATCGTTCTTCAAGAACTATTACTGGGATGGTGGCGTTGCCTATAAGAAGTGCCTTAAACGCTATAAGAACTCGACATTCCGCTTGCGTCTCGGCCCTCAGATGGGTGCCGTGAAGGGAAGGTTCTTCATGGGCTTGGAATGCGGCTTCGAGTATAACGTGATCCTTCCGAACCGCGTCCAGTTGTCGGTGACTCAGAAGAATCAGGTCGGTTTCCTGCATGGTGACTCCTTCAGGAACGGCCTGCTTGTCGGTCTTAAAATTCCTTTTTGATGATGAAGATGAAAGAATATATCGTTTCGGCCATGATGGCTGTGTGCCTGGTGGCTGTCGTTTCCTGTGAGGAGCATACGGATATCTATGATGACCGTGTGTCGGTGGGAAACATCCTTCTCTCTGACAACACGCTCATTTCTCCCTATGGCTATGACAGCATCTGTCATCAGGCAGTCGGCGTGGTGTTCTACACGAACAGGGACACGGCTCTGGTGGTCGGTCTTCGTGAGCTGGGCGAATACCAGTACACGGATTCACTGGGTACGGTGGCCAGCGTCACGAATGATGCCTATTCCAAGTGCGGAACGGAGAATACCGCTGCCATCCTGGCTGATGAGGAGATGTACAGTCCTGCTGTCGAGGCAGTCATGCGTTATGTCTCGCCTGTGTCGGGCTGGGCTTTGCCGTCTGCTGGTGAACTTCGCGCATTGTCGGCAAACCTCTTTGTAGTGCGTCATGCGATGGAGGTCATCGGTGGTGATGCCTTTTCGGACGGGCAGTATCTCAGTTCCTCGCAGGACGGGGCTTCCTCCGAGAGTGAGCAGATGTATTACTATAGTGTGAGTCTTCGTAACGGTTTCGTGACTTCGACCGTCAAGACGACTCCCGCCAGGGTGCGCCCTGTGTTGAGAATCAGATAAAAATCTTTTTATACGATTGGGGGTGTGCGCATTTCTCTCGGCGCATGCCCCTTTATATAACCATACTATGCCTGTAGAAGAGACAAAAGAGCAGCTTCAGATATACGGAATGTTCCGTAGCTGCATATACATTTTCCTGATTGTGGAACTGGTGATGAACCTGCCAATCCCTGCTGAGAGCCGCTTTACCGGCTTTTTGGTGGAGCTGATTGCCCGGTTCCGTGTGTTCAACAGCGTCCTGTCATGTAAGGTCATCGAGCTGATATGCATCTGTGTGACGTGTATCGGTACAAGGGCCAAGAAGAGCCTGAAATTCAACTTGAAGACGATGGTGCTGTACCCGATAATCGCGGGTTTTACGCTCATCATCCTCTGTGTGGTGGTGCAGCAGGGTACCTGGGGTGGCATCCTCTATGGTCTGCCAAGCAACAGGGTTCTGTATGCCTTTATGTCCATCATCGGTACGATGCTGGTGCATCAGGGCGGTGACGCTATCGCCAGATACTACAACTACAAGGTGGGGGAGGACAGGTTCAACTTCGAGAACGAGTCCTTCGAACAGTCGGAGGAGCTGAACGAGACGGAATACTCGGTGAATATCCCGATGGTGTATTACTTCAACAAGCGGATGCATAAGGGCTGGATCAACATCATCAACCCGTTCCGTGGTACGATCGTGCTGGGAACGCCCGGTTCGGGTAAGTCCTTCGGCATCATCGACCCGTTCATCCGTCAGCATGCTTCGAAGGGCTTTGCGATGATGGTGTATGACTATAAGTTCCCGACGCTGGGCAAGAACCTCTTCTATCAGTACTGCAAGAACAAGAAATACGGCCATCTTCCTGAGAACTGTGGCTTCCATATCGTGAACTTTACGGATGTGGAATACTCCAACCGTATTAATCCGATCCAGCGGAAATATATCCCTGACTTGGCAGCGGCCTCGGAAACGGCGGCTACGCTGCTGGAATCCCTAAATAAGGGCGGTGACAAGAAAGGCGGTTCGGAGGCTTTCTTCCAGAACTCGGCGGAGAACTTCCTGGCATCTATCATCTATTTCTTCGTGACTTTCCATCCGACGGGTTTCAAGGACGGCAAGAAACTGACCCGTTATATCCTTTGGGACAACAGGAAACTGAAGCTCATCATCAGGAACTGGAATGATTATCAGGCCATCGATGAAGCGGGGAACGTCATTTTGGACTTCGTTGACTATTCCAGCCGAAACGTCTCAACGGATAACGACGGCATGTTTGTGGAGCTGAACGGTTTCAGCTATACGGATATTCACGGCAATTATATCTTCATCAAGAAGTCCTGGTATGAGGATGAGGAGGGGAATATCGTGGAGCCGGACACTATTACGGGTGAGTTCTCTGACATGCCGCATGTGCTGTCCTTCCTCGGTCAGCCGTATGCGGACGTGTTCGACATCCTCATGCAGGATGAGAAGATCATGTCGCTGATGGCTCCCTTCCAGTCGGCATGGCAGAACGGCGCGATGGATCAGTTGGAAGGTATGGTCGGTACGCTCCGTGTGAATGCCGCGCGTCTGGTGTCGCCGGAGGCTTACTGGGTGTTCACGGGCGATGACTTCGACCTGAAGATTTCTGACCGTAAGCATCCCTCATACCTTGTCATTGCCAATGACCCAGAGAAGGAACAGGTAATCGGCTCTTTGAATGCATTGATATTGAACCGTCTTGTGACCCGCGTGAACAGCAAGGGAAACCTTCCTGTTTCCATCATCGTAGATGAGCTGCCGACGTTGTATTTCTATAAGATTGACCGCCTGATTGGTACGGCTCGTTCGAACAAGGTGGCCGTGACCCTCGGCTTTCAGGAACTGCCGCAGCTGGAGGCAGACTATGGCAAGAACGGTATGCAGAAGATCCTGACCACCTGTGGTAACATCTTCATGGGTGCCGCCCGTAACAAGGAAACGCTGGAATGGGCGCAGAATGATGTGTTCGGTAAGGCCAAGCAGACCTCGAAGTCCGTTACCATCAATGACCAGAAGGTTTCTACGTCGATATCCGAGAAGATGGACTATCTGGTGCCTGCCGCCAAGATTGCGGACATGGCGACTGGTTGGCTGGCCGGTCAGGCTGCCCGTGACTTCACACCGACGGATATGAGTACCCTCAACGGTATCAATATTGAGGAGTCAGAGGAGTTCAAGACCACCAAGTATTTCTGCAAGAGAGTTTTTAGGGAGTTTCTTGTGCCTTGTAAATCAATAACTTACGCGAGCCGCTTGCTCAAAAGACACAAACGAGAAACAAAATGTACCGAAATCGTTCCTTCGCTGTTTCTTGGGTACAAAGGTACAAATTTTCCGCGAAACAACCAAAAGTTCGTAGGAGAATATAACCTCATAGCAGAAAATTAACAGAAGGTTTAATGAAAGGTTAAAAATAGAAAACAAATTTACGAAGGGATAACAAGTCAAAGAAAAGCTGTTTCTTTGCACCATCAATCATAGACTTTTAAAAATTTATAGAAATGTCAGGAATTAATAGTAACAGTACCGAGAACGTACCTTCAGGGAAGGTTAGCGATCTCATTCAGCGCATCAGTGTGCTGGAGGATGTCCTTTGTGCAGCCAAGGAAGTCCTCACTCTTGAAGAAGCTGCAGTGTTTATGGGAATCAGCCGTAGTACTTTGTACAAGATGACACACAACAATGTCATCCCGTTCTATCGTCCTAACGGCAAACTTATCTACTTTGAGAAGTCTGAGTTACTGGCTTGGATGCGTAAGAACCGGGCTATCTCACAGGAAGAGGTGAATGAACATGCCCATCAGGTTTTACAGAAAATGGCAATGGGTTAAGTCTGTTCATCTGAATTTAGTTTTGTTTGGTGGAGGTGGGACACAAGACTCCCACCTCTTTAACAAAAACAACGTACAAAATGAAGTATACTAATATAAGATACAGTACTACGCTCAATGATGCGCAGACGGATTATCTGGCAGATGAATGTCAGGACATCAACCGCATGAAGTGCTTCAAGACATTCCTTAGGATGGTAGTTCTGGAACCAACTAAGGTATCGAAAAAACATTTTTCAGCTGTCCTACAGCCGGGCCAGTTCATGGCATCGAAGGTAGAGCTTTCCATGATGTGGGGATGCAATCGCAAGACTGCGACCAGGATCATCAAGGAGTTTAACCTGATGGGCATTCTTGAATCCGTTCCCTCAAACCGAACCACCATCCATACCCTAAAGTGCTTGTCTGTCTGGTTCACCAACCAAGGGATGGTCAAGAACAACTTTTTTGTCAGTAACCCTATCGTCAGACCTGTTGTGAAGCCGATAAGGAATGGTAGTCATGTCCCACCTGAAAGCGAGGTTAAGCCAGTCTTTACAGATCAGGCTAAACCACAAGTTTCAGGCGAGACATCGACTGTTGGCCATGATGCCGATGGATCCAGCAAACCCAACGGACAGTTGGCTAATTCAGCTGCCAATGGCCAAACGGAACAGAATCTTACACCTTTATCTTCCCTTTCGTCTGACAATATAATAGGTATAGGTGCAGATGGTATCAGTGGCGCAGATAGCTCAGATCATTCTCTGGTTGAATCCGTCACGAAGCCAAGTACAGGCTTTGCCGACTCAGAGCAAGCCAAGCCAAAGCCCAGCGGACTGAATCCCGATGCAACCAAGGCTGATAGCGACCAATCCCCGCATGGCTAATGCGAGGCATTGCTTCAGGAGTGTGTAACAATAGGGAAAGAGAAAATGCCGTGACGAAAGCCGTTATGTGCGTGCGGAGTAAAGAAGGGCTTGCCCTTATTATAGCCCACTATAACTACTGACGTAGTTGTGGGCTCTTCCGAGGGACTCAGGGCTTTGCCCTAAGAACCTACAAGGCTCTGCCCTTGACCCGTTCAGGACGCTGCCCCGACACCTCGCTCATGAGTTTCACCCCTGAGAACCCGGAGCAAAGAGTGACCCTCCCTTTGCAAACCCCGCTCAGTGGCATCTGCCCCTAAGAACCCTGAGCAGGAAGTGACTCTCTCCCTGCACCCTCCAATCAGGGTTCACACCCCGATACCCCCCTTGGAAGAATCGCATAATATACAAATTTATAAAAATCAGATTTTCATAAATTCATATTATTACAATTGCTATGAGTGAAATTGCTAAAGCATCCGACCATATCAAGCCGTGTAACATCGAGCAGAGCGAACGCCACAACAGGCGGGAAGCAGACTACATCGCCTCGCTCAATCCCCGCATACTGTATGTGCGCACTGATCTGAGTCACAACAACGAGTCGTATGTCGCACCTGACATGAAGGGCATCAGCCTCCAGCAGCACTATGACGCAATCAAGGTCTTAGTGAAGCAGAAGACCGGGCGCAAGATGCAGGAGAAGAAGGTGCCGTATGTCGCCAAAAGCGGCAAGACGAAGGAACGGAACGGCAGCAGTCCCATCCGTGAGAGTGTTGTCAATATCAAGCCTGACACCACAATGGACGACCTTCAGAAGTACACCGAGAGAGTACATGAGAGGTGGGGCGTAAGAGCCATCCAAATCCACATCCATAGAGACGAAGGCCATTTTGAAAACCCCGATGACTCATCGACATGGAAGCCTAACCTCCATGCGCATATCATCTGGGACTGGATGAACCATGAAACAGGCAAGTCCTTCAAACTCGACAAGAAGGACATGGAACAATTACAGGACATGGCAGCTGAGACATTGGAGATGGAACGAGGCCAGCGAAAGGCCGAAACAGGTCGTGAACATCTGGAGCGTACTGACCTTATTATCCAGAAGCAGGAAGAGAAGAAGCAGAAGAACCAGAAGGAACTTGAAGAGCAGAAAGCCGAAATCGAAAAACTGGCACAGGCATCCATGTTTGACAAACTCCTGAACAGTGGTCTTAGCCCGGCTGTCAGGAAGGCAATGGAGGATGAGCAAGCAGCCCATGAAGAAGAACTTCGCCAGGCCACGACAGCCCATGACAAGGATGGGGATCTCCTATATTGGGTGGCAGATGACAAGAACGAAAAGCCTCTGACATGGGAAGAATATGCAAAGTGTCTTGAAGAAGAAAAGCAGGAACTAGCAGCCATGGCCCAAGCTGACAAGGAAGCGGCCGTTCAGGAAGCAAAGAATGAGGCCAAACAGAATTATGATGCAGCCATAGCTGAAATGAAGGCAAGTTATGACCAGAAACTCGAGAGAGCTAGACTGGCCTACGATAAGAACGGCAATCCCATCATGAAGGATTTTGGTTTTGGGAATCGCCAGCAGATTACTAAGGTTGAGCGAATCGAAATGCTTGAAAAAGAACTGTCTGAAACCAAGAAAACCAACAATGACCTGTTGGATAGGCTGAAAGTCCTGCGCGATCTTATCTTTGCATTCTGCTCATTGAACTTCAAGAAGGTGGTCAAGATCATATTTGACCAGTGGAAGAAAGGCTTAAAGGAGTTCACCAAGGACTTGAAAGACATCATTCAGGAAGCCATGAGTGGAGAGAAAACGGTGAAAGGACGACAGAGCTACGTTATTGATGCCTTCCAGTATGCCAAGATGATGGCCAAGACAGACCCTGATTATAATCTTGATTTTGAGGATTTAAAGCCCCTCCATGAGGATGCCATGCGTATCGCTGATGGCACCTGGGACTCATACCATGAGAAAGTTGAGAAGCGCGAAGAGCTCTTTGATGCAGCAGTCAAGGCTGTGATAGAGATGGGTAACTGTTCATCCCAGAGACACCTGAACCAAGAACAGGCCAATACTATCGAAGCTTTCCTTGCCTTCGATGGTGGCGACAGAAATCAGTTATGCGTGGACATTTGGAACAAAGCCAAGCCCCAGGTTGAGTATTATTGGCGGGACGGTACCCTTAGTGCGCTCGATGAACTGCGCACAAAAGAACTGTATGGTCAAAACTATAGTCATGGGCGAGGACGAGGTGTGTAATATACGAATTGGGGCGACATTGCCCCAATTCCTTTTGCTTTTATGTACGGAACATCCTTTTCCCGCTATCAGGTGTCTGATTTGGCTCTTCCAACCATATCATCCCCCTTTGAAAAGGCTCACTTTCTGTAATTGACAGAAGCTCAATGTTAAAGCATTCTATAGTAAGAATAACACCATCAAAGACAAATTCATATAGGTTCTTGTAGTAGTCATTCTTCTTAACCTCGATGCCATAGATAAAGTCATTACCAATCTCTGGCTGAAAATTGAATCTAATAAGGTTTGAGAACTTTAGTGTAATGTCATACACTTTGTCGTCATCCATCTCATACAAAGTATTGACAATAACAATCAACTCATCTCCATTCCAGTCAAACCGCTTGATGACAGCATCATGCATTTGGTATTCTTCACCAAATTTCTCTGTAAATTGATGCCAGTTCTTTATTTCATTAATTATGTTTGTCATATTACAAGCGTACTTAATCCACCATCAATATAATCTCCGTTTTCTCAATCTTTCCTTCGCATTTAGGGCATTTCCCTTGGAATATCACTTCTTAAGAATTTATAGATTTTTGAATTTTATCATATATCAAATCATAGGCTTTCTGATATGCAGCTTCACTCCAGTCAAAGGGAATAGATACAACTTCAACATCCAAAGCCTCAAGCATTTTTATCTTCCCAATATCATAGCTTTTATCTTCGATAGCGTAATAAACAATTCTGTTAGCTGATTCTTTTCTGTCATGGAATAGTCTTTTTCTACTAACTAAGAAATACCACAAATCAATTTCCTCATAACCAAGTCCAAAGCCCAAAATGAATACGTCAGAATTGATCATCACGTTAAGCCAACTATAATCCTCTTTAAGCAATTTTTTAAACCCTCTGACATAATCACAATACTCAAACAATCCTAGCAGAATAGACTCATGATACTCTATACTACCATGAATATTCCACAAACGAATAGTGCGATTCCCCTTTACCACATTGTAATGAGCACGTTCTCTAATACATGGATTTATAGGCTCTTTAACACTGTAGCCTTTATCTACAAAGTAATCTTTGATATATGATTCATAGTTTGTTGTAATATAATTATCTGCTTGCAAGTCTGCCAACTTTTTATAATAAGGGAAATCGGAATATTTACTCCATGATAATTTTTCAGCCAACCTTTTCTTAATAATATCATATTCAACGTTAACTGATTCCAGTTCAAGAACACCATCAACAGTGAAAGTAACCCCGATATCAGATCCAAAGGGACGAGTTTCATATTTTTCTTTATTCAAGACCACATATTCATATTTCAAAGTGTTGCTTCCTATTGGAGGCATCATTTTTCCTTCAGATAGTTGCATAAGTATACTATCCCAAGATTCACCTTTTCCCAAGAGATTTATTCCGTTACCAAAGAATATTGTTGTTTGCATTCTCTATTCTATTTATCAAACATTACACTTTGAAATTATTATCTCTATAGTATTAAACAAATTCCCAATGGTAACCTGCATAAGACTCTCGCTTCCCTTGTGCAGCCCAACTGATGTAATCAGGGCTTACTCCATATTTTCTGCCAGCAGCCATAAGAGATGGGAACACTTCTCCTGTTTCAATATTTCTAACAGGACGTTTTGAAGGATGCTCATCAATCAAATTAAGATCTGCCAGGATGCCTCGATTATAAGCTGTTGAATAAGCTGAGGGCGAACCTTTTGAAAATTCTGCCCTTGTTTTATATTTTGACGCTTCTGCTTTAAGAGCGTCAATAGTCCATATCCTTGTATAAGAACCAATCGAGCCAGATACTCGTCCCGTTTTTGCAACATTAATGGTGCTCCATCCTTCATCCTTATAATGCTGTACCCAATTGTCCTCGATTTCTCTACTTTCTAATGGTTTCAATTTTTCGGCAAGTATTTTTGGACTGGGCACTTCCATTTCTTTCGAAGTAAAGTATTCATAAACAGGGCTATTTTTCCTATGTTTATGCGGGTGTGAGTGTTCTCGATGCCTTCTCTTTATATCATTAGTTAATCCCACATAAACCACATGTGCGTCAGTATCCTCATATGCATATACAGTATGGTTTTTCGCGTCCAAACTACCATTAAATTGTTCAGGGAGTTCAAACCATGTAATGTCTTCATACCAGCCCATTGCTTTCGCACGATTATAAGCCCCACCATGCTTTCTTTCAAATTCGCTAGCGTACCTACATGACTTAGCAATATTCATTACTTCTTCATAAGTATAATCAGAATGCCGCTCTCGTTGTAAAAAGCTAATATCGATATTACGTTTAATAGCAATGCTATACAATGAAGGCTTCTTCTTAACAAATTCTTTGAGATACTTATACTTATGGGCTTCTCTTAATACGACTTCGGAAGGCGTCTCTCGCTCAGCCGCTCTTAACTCAAAACTACACTTTGGACATCCTTTCCCCTTGTATGCATGGGTAGCTGGTAATTGCCAGAACTCACCATGCTTGGGGCAAATAATACACACCTTGTGAGCAGAGTCGCGAAAAACCACCTTACTATAGTCATATTTGTCACCATGAAACAAATGGGCTCCCTTGTAGAATGTTTCCTCATCATAAATGTTCCAACCTGCACATTTCTGACATCCATGCCCTGCGATATGATCCCTTGGTGTTTGCCAAAAGTCACCGTGCTCAGGACATATTATGCATACCTTTGTAGCACTATTTCTATAATTCACTTTTGAATAATCGTACTTGTCACCATGAACCTTTTGGGCTTTCGTAATAAAGTCGATTTGTGAGTCTGCAACACTTTCCACTCTAATTCTTTGCGCACATATCGGACATCCTGCCCCTCCTAAATGGGCATTAGGTGTTTGCCAAAATTTTCCATGTTCTGGGCAGATGATGCATACTTTTTTCTTACTGTTTGTATACCTAACACTGGAATAATCATATTTGTTTTGATGAATATGATGCGCTCTTTTAATGAATTCATCAGTTGTAAGCTTTAAATGCCCTGCACAAGAAGGACATCCTTTTCCTTGAACATGTTCTGATGGGACTTGCCAGAAATCTCCATGTTTTGGGCATACAATACAAACTTTAGTTTGGTAGTTAACAAATTGAACCTTGGAATAATCGTATCTTTCCCCATGTTTATCTTTTGCTAATCTAAGAAAATCTGTCAAAGAGTAAGAACGCTTACTCTTAGTCCTATCCGCACCGCATTGTGGGCATCCCTGCCCTTGAATGTGAGCTGCAGGTTTTTGCCAAAAAAGGCCATGCTTTGGACAGACAATACTTATCTTAGTATTAGTGTCAACATAATTAATTACAGAATAGTCATACTTTTCACCATGTTTTTCTAATGCTAATTTGAGAAAGGTGTCTTTCGTATAAGTTTGTTGAATTGTTCTACGTTTTACTCCACATAGAGGACAACCGACACCACGAAGATGCGAATTAGGTATCTGCCAAAAATCGCCATGTTTTGGGCACACAATACATACTTTTGTTTTGTTATTAACATAACTGACCTTGGAATAGTCATACCTATCTCCATGAATACTTTTTGCCCTCTCCACGAAGACACTTGTAGATAACTTTTTTGTGCCGCCACATTCAGGACAACCATTTCCACCTAAATGATAATGCGGTTTTTGTAGGAACTCACCGTGTTCAGGACAGATAATAACAACATCGCTTTCGTTGTTTACATACTCCACCTTGGAATAATCATACTTATCCCCATGCACTTCTCTAGCTCTCTTGATGAATTCTTCGGTGGTCAGCTTTGCCATATCATCTATATGAATGCGATAAGTGAAGAAAGAATAATACCAATGACAATTATACCCATACAGCCACTCTTAGAATTGGAAATCTCTTCTGAAGAAGTTTGCCTAATTTCATCCACTGAAGATACTTCATCTTTATCTTCTTTTGCAATATGAGCCTTTTCTTGAATTGGCGTTGTTTTCTCAATAGACTTTTCCTCAACCAATATTTCACGAAACTTCACCATGAGATTTCCACACATCTCAGCATCTTCCAATGCATTGTGGTGGTTCAGAACTGGAACGGCAAAACGACTGCATACGGCATCCAAGGAATGGGTTCCTTGTCCTTCTACTTGTAATCCAACCTTAGTCTCCGCTTCTTTTGATAGTGGCAAGGTGTCAAGAATGTTGTTATAATCCAGTTGGGTCTCTATATCATAGTAAGCACAGGCGTCACGAATGCAACATTTTTCAACGCTTGAGTTATGGGCCACCAATGGTAGTCCTTCTACAAAGATTTCAATATCTGGCAACAACTCTGCAAATGTCTTTTCATTTCTCAAATCATCTTCAGAAATTCCATGCACCCAAGTTAAAACTTGACCGCTCTTGCCTGGATAGTCGAATGGCGGGCGAATCAAAGAATAGTATTGATCCACTTTCTTTCCTTCGCGATACTTCACCATTCCAATTGAACAAGCAGAAACGCGCTGAGAGTATAATGTCTCGAAGTCAATGCTGACGAATGAAGATGGGATGTCCGACTTTTTAGATCCCATATTTATCTGCAAGTTACTATAGCCAAATCGTTCCTGTTCATGCTCAAAACTTTCCACCTGAATAATCAGATCATTGCCTTCAAATGAGATAATGCATCTACGGTGTGAAAGACACTCTTCAATCGTTCCTGTGTGAAATCCATCTCTTTCGAAAGACTGTCTAATAAAATCATCCGGTGCTTCACCTTGGTACCTATAATACTCATCACCATCCCTATAGCAAGTGAGTTTGCGTGCCTCTTCATCGCTTAATCTAAAAGGTGCTCGATACGGTTCTCTCCATTTCGCATTATACCTAATATCATCTATATGTTCATCCACATTTTGCTGATATATTTGGAATGGGCAATGGAAACCGTGAGCTTTCCTACCAGCAAGAAAAGATTTCATAGCTTTTTCTCTCTTATTCCTTTGTGCAGCACGCTCTTCTTCCCAGCCTTTTAACCATTGGGCCTCCTGTTCTTCTTTTACTCTTCGTATTTCTTCCTTTTTTGCAACGGCAGCATTATGTGATTCTTCTTGCAGTTTACGTTGCACTTCATTGCCACACTCAGGACAGCCGAATCGAGAATTAAGAATTTGGTGGGGCAACCTTGAAAACGCACCATGAGTAGGACAAATCAAGGTGACAGGTGAGGTCGAACTCTCATATACGAACTGCTCTAACCCAAACTTATCGCCATACTTCTCCTTTAGTTTAGACAAGAACTTTTCACCCTTCTCACACTTCGGACACCCTTTACCATCAAGGTGCTCCCGGGCGTAAACTTGGAAATCACCATGAACAGGACAAGTCACCACAACACGATGGTCACGATTCTTATAGTCCACCTTGCTGTAGTCATAGCGGTCTCCATAAATTCCCTTGGCTTCTGCTATGAAGGATTCCGTGGTGACCACTCTCCTGCAAAGTTCTAAACTTCTGTTGCTTTGTGAGTTACTATTATCGCTCATTTTTATGTCTTTAGATATTGTATTTTGAAAAGCGGTTTTCAAATAAACTCCCTACCTAACAACTTTTTTAATTATATAATCATTGTTTAGAAGTTCGAATCGATGAAATTAAGTGGGTCGTACTCCCAAGCCCAAGGAAGTTCCTCATTTTCTTTTATTTCAGAAAAATGTCCATTTCCCAATCGTGCCAACGCCACTGGCTCGTTGAAATGCTTCTGAATAAGCTCCTTTTGTTCTGGGGCGATTTCAATCACGCCAACAATGTAGTTGTAAGCATAGCAGAAGAGTTTCCATTCCTTCCGAATGTATTCGGTTGTGTATGGCGGTTGTTTTAAAGCTTCGCGTCTATGCAGCTTGCATTCCATGATATTACCAAACACCCCTGCTTTGTCTTCATCAGTTAGGGCTATTGTTTCCCAACCGTTGGTGTTAGGTTCCCATTGTGGCCTACGATCTCTCACCATATTATGATGAAATTGTCCATCCTTGTATTCAAGTAACATTAATTCTGCCATATCTCTCTTTGTTTTATCTATTTCCCTTCATTCTATTATGCGTCTTACACAACATCTGGCAGTTTTCTATTGATGTAGAGCCACCCTTGCTCCAAGCCGTCACATGGTCGGCATCCATTTCTTCTGGTTTCCAGATGCGCTGCCTGTTTGCTTCATGACCTTCTGCACAATAAGGACAGTTACTTATTCCTTCTGCCTTTGCCTTTTCCGTCTGTAGTTGATACACCTTGCGCATGGTTGGCTTATCAAATAGGCGGACATTCAAGAGCTTTGTATCTTGACAGCCACCCAGGACGTACTCAAAGATGCCTCTACGATTTGTCACATAGTCATCATGCATCAACTCGCATACTCTTGCCGACAATTCCGAATGATTCAACGGCAAATGATGGAAACGCTCATATAGTTCACCCCAATTCAAGCCTTGCATTTCATCATATACATCATCGAACTTTGAATCTACCCATTCAATAACTGTATTAAAGTAGGTTTTAATTTCATCAATGTCCTCTTCCTTGCGATGCTTCGACATATAAGCACTCACAGGGTCTTTTGCCGATGCTGTTTGGGGTGAGATGTTTTCACTGTTTGCTACCCATTCAAGAGCCGTCGCCAAAAACATCTGTCGGTTAGCTGGGCCTTTGACATATGACTCCCACTTCTGAGTCTTCTTGTTCTGAGAATTAGAGAACTCTGCTTTACATGCTGAGACAAACGGACCACTAAATACAGCATTTAGTTCTTCTTGATGGTTAAGAGGAATACCAGCTATATTGATAGTCTTGAACCACTCCTTAATTTCTTCTTCAGCATGTTCGCCCTCTCCTTCACAGATATAGACCAACAACTCTGTCTTAAGAATTTTCTGCTGAAGTCCCTCGTTCAGTCCATCGAATATCTGTTCCAAGCCGTTTATCTTCACGGCAAACTTATTTTTTAGAAAACGACCAAGAGATGTAATACGCTGTTGGCCATCAAGTACCTCCAGCTCTGTTTCTGTTGGGCCATGATCCTTGTTCCGATTAAAATAGATTAGTCCCAAAGGGTAGCCTTTCAATACCGAGTCTATCACAGCTACGTCGCGTTTGCCATCTGCATAGATGTAGTTACGCTGGTAGGCTGGTTGAATAGTCAACTGATCACCCAAGCCGTGAAGTCCCTTTCCCTCCAGTTCGTTGTACTCGAATCCGTCGCAAATCTGCTCAACGGTATAGATTTTCAATTCTGTCTTCATAATAATCCCTAATTATCGTTACTCCACAATTCATCCAGCTTTTCACGTACATCTTCTGGAAGCAGTTCACCAGAATGTCCCTTTTCCCAATTGTATTCAGGGATTGCTTCCTTAAGTTTGCTCAAGGGGATAAAAGGTACTTCCTCTGGTTCAACTGCATTCTGGCAAACCATATCCACATAGCATCTTCGTTTGGTGGAGCCAGCCCAGTCGTCGCCAGTATACGGGTCAGACAAGAAATATCCATTGAAGGTGATACCCGCTTTGTCATCTCCCACACGTAGCATATAGAACATATCCCCCCTTCGAGCTTCTTCCCACTCATAGATACTCCAGTTCATGCGGAACTTACCACCTTCCATATTTTCGACACACTCTTTGTAATTATCTTCTGTAAAAGAACTGATGGAAGGGTTCCAGCGCATGAGGTACTTTTTCGGTTCCTCTGGCACTGGAAGGATTTCGAAATGAACTTCCCATATACAACTATCTCCATTTGGATCTTCTATACTTGGTTCGTTAGGCCCTTGGAAGCGGAATCGAGTGCCAGCAATAGCCTTCTTGCTGATGATATGTGTAAGGCAATTATTCTCACCGTCGGCAAGCACAAGGAATTCCAATGTATCCTTCAAAATATAAGGGAACTCACCACCATTATAAAAATAGCAACCGTGATATGTTGTGGGCATTTCGTCCGTACATAATATTAGATTCCCGTCTATCGTTTCGAGAATCAAATTTTGGTTGTGATCATTGATGTCTAAGACGATTCGACCAATCTTTCCATTCTTGACACCTTCAATCACTTCACTATCTACATCTATCGAGATAGCCATCTCGTTAATGTCTAATTCCTTATTCTCATCTTTAGTTTTCATAAGACTATTGTTTTTTGCGGATTAGTATTCTACGATATGGAAGTTCGGGCTTTCCGTCCTTCATGTAGTATAGGTCACCATCACGAAGCCCTTTGTTTTGAGCTTTCAACTCGCGTGGGAAAGGCTTTAATCCCAATTCCAGTCCATAATCTCCATGGGGATGTCCAATTATCTCAAATTGCTCTGGGCAGTATTTATCCAAAAAGGTAAGGGGAACGCCCATTGCTCCCTCATAATCTGATGGTATGGCATCTGTAAAAGGCACTTCTATGGCATCATAATTCTCATAATGAATGTAATCTTTGCGACCTCGCAGTTCTTTATGTTTACTATGCTTGAAATTTTCGGCCATCGTCATTAGTTGAAGTGGCTGATGACGACGACCATGATCTACATTCGTAAACCAACATACTCCTGGAACCCTGTTTACTTGTATACCGTCTTGTTCCCGTTCAAATTTGTATGTTGAAGCATAGGTAAACCCTTCTGGAACAAAGAAATACATTCCAGTATTAAAGTTGGTGACGCCAAGCCACATTTTATTATCCTTTATCAGAGGGAAGACTTCTTTATAGGATATGGCATTAAGGTTTCCAATGATAATAAAATATTTATCTGCCTCCATTAACCAAGCCACAAACTCCCTAAACAATGAAAATGGTGGATTGGTTACGATAATATCTGCCTCGTCTCGCAGTTTCTTAATTTCCTTACTTCGGAAATCACCATCACCTTCCAAGTATTGCCATTCCAAATCATTGATGTCAATGCGGTTGTCGCCAGTCACATCACGAGTCAGTACAAATATCTTGCCATTCGTCTTGCTCTTGTCTGGATTGAAGTAAGGCTGCTGAGTCTCAAAAAGTGTTGGTTGGTACGGCAATTTATACTTCTTGCTTTCTGGGGCATAGCTTGTAGAGATCAGTTTCTTCAATCCCAGTAGTTCAAAGTTCTGAGCAAAGAACTTGGTAAAATTACTCCACTCTGGATCGTCGCACGGCAACAGCACCGTTTTACCTCTAAACACGTTCGGGTCATAATCCAGATAAGCATTGATTTCTTTCTGAATATCTGGATATTGCGTATAGAACTCATCGTTCTTCGCTGTCTTTGCGTTTGCTAAATTCGTATTTGCCATATCTAAAAATGTTTAGGGCATTTTCTTTTTATATTTGGAGTCACTATAGTCATACACAGAGTACTTGTTAACCATTTTAGCAAGATCAGACTGCAATTCCAGCATCAATTTTGATGTCATCATAATATCATAATCACGCATATTTACAACCTGACCCTTTTCAAATGTTTCTATTTCAGGCATAACTTCTTTAAGTCTTTGCAGACAATAGTCATAATCAGCACTATTTATCATCAAAAACTCTTCTCGGCTGATAACATTACCATAGACTTCGAGAAATTTTCTCTTCTTATCCATCACCAAAGTCCATGTGGTCAAAAGAAAGTGAACATCGGAAACAGCAAGTTTCGTTACGCTTGCAAATGTAATTTGTTCTTTCTTTGCTTTACAAAAACGCATATATAGTTTTTGTATTAAGGCATCTTTTTCTTGAGGATTCTCAAAAATATCCTCACATAAAATCATCAAGGGTGATCTGATACTCCACCATAATCTATGGAGTTCTTCAAACATATCATTATATGTTTCAACCGCTTTTCTATGATTGCGAATAACGTCATGAAACAAATAAAAGCATACGCTGGCTCCGATTCCATAGCAAAAGTTTCTAATAACCCCATCAACAGAATCCATTATTGATAAAAGTCTTGGGTCAATGGAAAGAGGCTCACATTTATAAAGGATATTGGACGCTAATGCATAAACAAACGCAATAAAGAGAATGCCAACTGCCAAGCGTTCTTCTTTCATTCTAGCCCTGAGTGTGTGGCATAGAACTTTATCCTTATAATTACTTTTACTCATCCTAGATATACTCAAATTACATAAAACTATAGATGATTTGATTTCATAACAATTTTTTTCCCTCTCATTATGAATATTCCTTTTGAGGGCTGATCTACCCTACAGCCACTGAGGTCATATATAATACCGTTCTCTTTGTCTACAACTTCAACCGCCATAATTCCTGTTGGTTTAGGATCTTTTTCAGTTAGAGCAACTATATTTTTAAATCTACGCCATGGTTCTACATTTTTATATTTCTCGATTGATGTCTCTGGTACATGTAGAGTAGCATATTCAATAAATGATCCACTAAAATCGCACCATGTTGTAGGTACATTATGAGAATAACAATAGAAATCTGTCAATTCTTTACAATTGTCAAAAGCTCCATTTTCAATAATTGATATCTCAGGAATTATTATCGTGTTAAGACTACTGCAATTATTAAACACATAACTTCTTATATAACCAACACTCTCAGGTATTGAAATTGACAACAGACCAGAACATCCCGAAAAGGCATGTTGGTGAATTTCCTCAATTCCGTCAGGTAAGGTAACGGATACTAAACTCTCACAGCCTCTGAATGCAGAGTTCCAAATGTATCTAATACTTTGGGGAATGGTTATGGAAGCTAGATTTCTGCATCCTTCAAACAAACTTTCATTTATCGATACTAAATTATTTGGCAAAGTAACTGATTGTAGATTGACACAACCCCAGAAGACGCCATGCCTTAAAAGAGATATGCTATTAGGGATATCTATTGTCGTCAGGCTGCTACAGTTTTGAAAAGCACATTCCCATATTTCATTTATACTATTGGGAAGATTTACCGTCTGCAGACTGCTGCAATCACTAAAAGCAGATTCACCAATGTATGTAACACTATTTGGAATCGTTGCTTTTACCAGATTATTACAATTTTTAAACGTATAACTCTCAATACTCGTTATGCTATTGGGAATATCTATTGAGGTCAAGCCACAATTCTGAAAAGCGTTTCTTCCAATACTCGTTACACTATTGGGAATATTGATTGAAGTCAAGCCACTACAATTCAGGAAAGCCCCACTTCCAATACTCGTTACACTACTGGGAATATTGATTGAAGTCAAGCCATAACAATCTCGAAAAGCACCACTCTCAATGCTTGTTATATTATCATGGAATATAATTGAAGTCAAACCGCTACACCCTGAAAAAACATTGTCGGGTATTAATTTGATAGAAGTGGGAATAACAAGTTCCTTAATTTCTACACCATTTAAGAAAAGATGGTAATCACTAAATAAAGCGTAGTCCTTAAAATCAATATTGAACCATGATTCTAAATCGGATATGTATACAGATTTTAGATTGTCACATCTATAAAACACATCTCTTCCGATATTTAAAATCCCATTTCCTAGACTTATAGACTCTAAATTATCACAACGAGAAAATAAATAATCTGATAGTAAACTAACACCATTACCAATTGTAGCTGATTTTAGCCCTTTACATTCAAAAAAGGCATAAATTCCTATGTCTTTTACACTATTTGGTATTACAATGTCTGTTAACCCCCTGCTAGATTGAAAAGCCCCTGTGCCAATGTGTGTTATAGTATTAGGAATAGAGATTGTTTTTATGTTATTGCAATTAGCGAAAGCATAGTCACTTATGGCCTCGACAGTATATGTTACTCCTTCATATTCTATTGATTCTGGTACAATAATGGATTCATAATGATACCCCTCTGGATTAACTGTTACTTCAGCAGCCTTAGCTTTTTCAACCAGATTGTAATAAATACCATTAACCTCAATATTTTCACCTTTGGCCATAAAAGGTGTTAGTCCTAACAATAATAATAGTATAGCTTTACTCATGTTTTCTAAATATGACATAATTTTTATTATACAATTACTGATTCTACATATTTTTCGTCAATTAAATCCTCAAACTTTACGTTTAGAATTTTTGAAATTCTAACAAACGTTCCTATATCAGGCTGAGAAGTGTTAGTACACCATTTAGAAATAGTTCCCTGATCTTTCCCTAATTGTTCCGCCAGCCATTTATTGGTACGTTTCTTTTCTGCAAGAACTACTTTTAACCGATTTAAATCTTTATATGCCATTTGTTTTAAGTTTATATGGTGCAAAGATACGAAAAAAAACTATATAATACTTCAATTTTGATAAAAATTGGTTGATTTACACAAAAATTGAGAATTTCTCAATCAGAAGTTATGTAAAAAACAGAAGGTTATATCAATTCTTTCTTCACCCTTTGCACCGTACTCACACTCTTTCTGGTGAGTTTTGCAACATCGCGGATGACGTAGCCCTTCCTCAATAGGGCTATGACATCCTTATATTCCTCTCGTTTCTGTTCGACTGTCTTTA
>JAEEGH010011529.1_pt1 | contig 20024 bp, 16 predicted proteins | sample 9134181 | NCBI WGS metagenome assembly JAEEGH01 (sample SAMN16246544, study PRJNA631951) | gut metagenome | biome: gut microbiome; feature: rumen; material: DP-attached | host: Bos | place: Iran: Karaj | collected 2018-10 | reverse complement strand
GCCGCCTGGGGCGACGTCGAACGAACCGCTCTGCTCGGGGGCGACGGTGTAGCCGGTGAAGAGGGTCAGGTGCTCCTTCTCCACCCGGTCCAGTTCCGCGATGGCGGCACCAAGCGCCTCCCCGCTGAAGGTGGCGTCGGTGTTGCCGGTGGAGATGTTGAAACGCTCCCGCCGGGCCTTTAGGACCATGTCGGCCGCCTCCTGCGCCTTCATTTCCAGGGTTTTCTGCACCTGATAGGCCTCTTCCACGGGCACGCGTACGAAGGCGGTGTCCGTCTCGACCTCCTTCCAGATGGTGCGGGTCTCGGTCCGCGTCTGGGAAGTCACGCCCTTGGTGCCGAAATCGGCCTCCGGCTGCGGGTTGAAGCGCCAGACGAGGTCACCGGCTTCCAGCTTGTCCTGGAAGGAGACGAGCCCCTGGGAAGTCAGGGCGAGGAAGCGGTCCTCGACGCCCTTCGTGTCCACGGCATAGCGGGCCTGCGGATCGGCCTCCACCCGGGTGACGAGACGGACTTCCTTCACGTAGGAACGGGAAGCGTCCATCTCCCGGACATCGATTCCGAGGAACCGCTTGGCATAGGCGGCATAGGGGCCGGCGAAGAAGTTTTCCTGAATGGCGTCCACTTCCACAGTCACGGTGGTCTGCGGGAGACTGTAAGTCACGGTTTGCGCCTCGAGGAGGGCGGGGGCGGCCAGGAGCAGGCCGACGGCAAAGGTTTTCAGGTTCATTGGATTCTCCAGCGTTTATGCGTCCAGAGATAGTTCCAGGGCTGGGCCTGGACATCCTCCTCCAGATGCTTGTAAAACAGTTTCATCAGGTCTTCCGGGGTGCTCTCCGACGCGTTTTCGGCGAGGGGAACGAAGGTCAGGCGGTATTGGCCCTCCTCCGTCCGGTACCAGCGGATATAGGCCACGGACATCCCCATCTTGCAGGCGATGGAAGTGCCGCCGGCCATCGCGAGGGTGTCCTGGTGCAGGAACTCGCCGATGGAGAAGCGGCCCGCCTGCCAGTAGGGATACTGGTCCGTGGTGAAAATATAAAGTTTCTTTTCGTGGCGGTGGGACACCGCGTACCGCAGGATGGAACCTCCGTCCACGTAGCCCTCGAAATCCAGGTCCGAGACCGGGGCGCAGCGGCCGTCGGCCATCACCTGGTCCCAGAGCTTGCTGGACAGCGACCGGTACACGACGACGACGTCCTTGTCGCCCCAGGTGCGCTTTCCGGGCGCCAGGGTGTCGTACTGCGCGACGCCACCCAGCAGCTCCCAGTTCCCGGCGTGGGAATTCAGGAGCATCACCGAAGAGGAACGGTCGTAGAAGGCGTTGAACTCGTCGATATTGTCGATCTGGCAGAGGCCCTGCCGGAGGAGCCGTAGCCGGCCCTTTTCCCCGCGGCAGCCGGAGAACCACACCATCTCGGCGACAATCTGGCCGAAATGGTCGTAGAACTTGCGGTAGACGTCTTGGACAAAGTCGTAGTCCTTGTCGGGGAAGCTGCGGGCCACGTTCGTAAGGACTACGTCGTTCCGGTAGCGGAAGACGTCCCGCACCAGCCAGGTGACGAACCGTCCCCAAGCGTAGTGATATGCGAGCGGCAGGCGGGCGCGGAGTCTCAAGAAAGACCCCAACACACGGGCGCCGAATGTCCTTTTCTTGTCCATGTCCCTGCGGGGAGGAAGCGGGTTACTTCGCCACTCTTTCAAGCCATTTCAGCATCCCGACCATAATGCCCATGGAAGCCAGGCAGATCAGGGCGAAGACGCCCCAAGTCATCCACTGCTGCGGGAACGCGTTCAGCATCTTGACCCCGAGGAAGATGAAGAGATTGCCGATGGCCGTGGCCGTCAGCCACAGACCCTGGCACTTGCCCACCATATGACGCGGGGCGATCTTCGAAACGAAGGACAGGCCCAGCGGGGAGATGAACAGCTCCGCCACGGTCAGGAAGAAATAGGTCACGATCAACACGCCGGGGGTGGTCTTCATGCTCATCTTGACACTCTCCTCCAGGGCCTTGAACGCGTCTCCGGAAGGATAGTGATGGACGACGGCGACCACGATCAGGAAGAGGTATGCGCAAGCGGCGATGAACATGCCCAGGGCGATCTTCTTGGGCGTGGAGATCTCCTTTCCCTTGCGGGTCAGACGGGCGAACAGCCACATGATGACCGGGGTCAGCACGATGACGAAGAAAGGATTGATGAACTGGAGGATTTCCGGCGGAAGGGCGCTGGTATCCACGAAGTCGCGGGCGAAGATGGACAGCGACTGGGCGTTCTGGTGGAAGGAGAACCAGAAGAACACGGCGATGCCGAGAACGGCATACAGAGCGGCCATGCGCTGCTTGATTTCCTTGGCGTCGGCGATGCGCTCCGCCTCGGTGTACTCCTGGACGCTGGCCTTGACCTTCTTCACGGGGTTCGGCAGCTTGTGGCGGACCGCGATGAAGATGAACAGGGAGATCAGCATCGCGATCACCGAGACGATGAAGGACAGATGCACGCCCGTGTTATACACGCGAAGGTAGTTCTGGCAGAAATTGGAAAGGTTCTCCGCGGCGCCCGAGAAGTTCTGGGTCAGCATCGTCAGGTTGTCCATGTCGTTGCCCGACATCGTGCCCATGATGAATTTGTGGCACAGGCGCGGAAGGTCGGCGTTGTACACGAGGTCCTTGGTCTTCAGGAACCAGTCCCGGATGATGGGAGCCACGAACGGCGCGATCACGCCGCCGATGTTGATGAACACATAGAAAATCTGGAAGCCGTTGTCCCGTTTTTCCTTGGCGTCGGCCAACGCCTCAGGACCTTTCTTGGCCGCCTCGGCCTCGAAGTCGTCATACAACTGGCCCACGATGGCTTGGAGGTTGCCTTTGAAAAGACCGTTGCCGCAGGCGATGAGCAGCAAGGCGAACATCGCCAGGAAGAAGACCCAGGACTTGGCGCCGTTGGCGCTGAACACCGGGATGGACAGCAGGCCATAGCCGATGGCCATCACGATGATACCCGTGATGATGGTCTTCTTGTAGTTCTGGGTGCGGTCGGCGATGATACCGCCCGGCAAGGCGAGGACGTAGATGAGAAAATAGAACACACCGAAGATCAGCGCCGACCACTCGTCGGAGATGCCGAACTTGGAGCAGATGAACAGCACCAGCACGGCATTCATGATGTAGTAGCCGAACCGCTCGCCCATGTTGCTCAAAGCGGCGGCGATCAAACCCTTAGGATGCTCTTTCCTGGCCTTGGACAGGTAGAAGATCAAGAACGGAATGACAACGATCAGGACCATGAAAAACACCATCAAGGTCCTGTGATCCTGCCACAGAGTTGCTAATGTACCCATAATTGTGATTCTGAATGAATATTGGTTTAAAATGTTTTCAACCTTTCAATTATCTACAAAAATAGAAAAAATAATCGTTGCCACGGGTATCTTTCGAAGAAAATTCTTCACCGCGCGCTGTGGAAACCGTCCCGGCCGCAAATATCTTTTTGCCGTTTGGAGAATTATCGCGAAATTTGTGGATGAACGTGTCACCAACGCTTATTCAAAACTAAGACCTATGTTCAAAGGACAACCCAAAGGACTCTTCGCCCTCGCACTGGCCAATACCGGCGAGCGCTTCGGCTACTACACGATGCTGGCCATCTTCATGCTCTTCCTCCAGGCCAAGTTCGGCTGGAACGGAGCGACCGCCAGCCAGGTTTACGCCATCTTCCTTGCGGCGGTGTATTTCATGCCCGTCGTGGGCGGCTGGCTGGCCGACAAGATCGGCTACGGCAAGTGCGTCGTGACCGGTATCACCATCATGTTCGCCGGCTACGTATGCCTTTCCATCCCGACCCCGGCCAACACCCTCGGCATCGCCCTGATGATCGGCGCCCTGACGCTGATCGCCATCGGCACGGGCCTGTTCAAGGGCAACCTGCAGGTGCTGGTGGGCAATCTCTACGACGACCCGAAGTATTCCGCCAAGCGTGATTCCGCCTTCTCGCTGTTCTATATGGCCATCAACATCGGCGCGATGTTCGCTCCGGCCGCCGCGACGGCCATCACGAACAAGTTCCTGGGCAAGGCCGGCCTCATCTACAAGGCCGACATCCCCGCCCTCGCGCACCAGTTCCTGGACGGCACCATCGCCCCGGACAAGGTCTCCCAGCTCGAAGGCCTGATGGGCCAGATGCCCGGCATCGGCCAGATGGACACCGCCTCCTTCTGCCAGTACTACATCGACCATCTGTCCAGCGCCTACAACATGGGCTTCGCCGTGGCCTGCTTCTCCCTGATCGTCTCCATCGCCATCTACTTCGGCTGCAAGAACTGGTTCAAGCACGCTGACGTCAATGCCCATCAGGCCGCAGCCAGCGCCACGCCCGTCAAGGAGCTCACCAAGGAACAGGAGCAGAGCCGCATCGTCGCGCTCGTCCTGGTGTTCGCCGTGGTCATCTTCTTCTGGATGGCGTTCCACCAGAACGGCCAGTCCCTGACCTGGTTCGCCCGCGACTACACGCAGAGCTTCGCCACCGGCGCCACCCGCATCGGGTTCAACATCTGGGCCCTCGCCCTGATCGCCGCCTCCGTCTACACGCTGTTCGGGGTCTTCCAGAGCGAGAAGACCACCAGCAAGATGGTCTGCGGTTTCATCACGGCCGCCCTGTGGATCGGCGTCTACGGCATCTACCAGGGACAGGCGAACCCGCTGGAGATCTTCCCGCAGGAGTTCCAGCAGTTCAACCCGTTCTTCGTCGTGGCCCTGACCCCCATCTCGATGGCCATCTTCGACAGTCTGGCCAAGCGCAAGAAGGAACCTTCCGCCCCGATGAAGATCGGGCTCGGCATGTTCGTCGCGGCCCTCGGCTACCTGGTGATGGTCTATGCGTCCCGCGGACAGGCCTCCCCGGCCCAGCTCGCCGGCACCGTCTCCCCGGACCCGGTGGTCCCGACCTACCTGATCGGCACCTACCTCATCCTGACCTTCGCGGAACTGCTCCTGAGCCCGATGGGCATCTCCTTCGTCACGAAGGTGGCCCCGCCGCGCCTGAAGGGCCTGATGATGGGCCTCTGGTTCGCGTCCACCGCCGTCGGCAACTACCTGAGCTCCATTCCCGGCCTCCTGTGGGAACGCGTCCCGCTCTGGGCCAACTGGGCCATCCTGATGGGCCTGTGCGTGGTCGCCGGCCTCATCATGTTCGCGATGCTCCGCAAGATCAACGCGGCCACGGCCGAATAACCGGCACCGAAGGATCCGCCCATGCCCCGCATGTACATCATATCCGGCTGCAACGGTTCCGGGAAGACGACGGCGTCCTATACGCTGCTCCCGGAGCTGCTGGATTGCAGCGAGTTCGTGAACTCGGACGAGTTTGCGAAGAGCCTGGCGCCGTTCCACCCGGAAACGGCGTACATCACGGCCAGCCGGTACATGCTCAAGAAACTGCGCTACCTGTTCACCCGTCGCGAGGATTTCTGCATCGAAACCACCCTGGCCACCCGGTCCCTCCTCAAGACGGTCCGGATGGCCCAGGACCAGGGCTATTTCGTCACGGTCGTGTACCTGTGGCTGCGCTCCCCCGAGATCGCCATCAAGCGGGTGGCCGCCCGGGTGGAGGCCGGGGGGCACGACGTGGCCCCCGACGTCATCCGGCGGCGGTACTACACCGGCCTGGAGTACTTCTTCGAGCTGTACTCCCCCGTCTGTGACAAATGGATGCTCGTGGACAACAGCGACATGGAATTCCGCATCATCGCGGAAGGCAGCGCGAAAGGGACGACGGTCCGGGACCTTCCCCTTTACCAACAGATCAAGCAACAGATCGAGGAAATCCATGATTCACCCTAAACAGCATTATCTGGACCTGTTCCAGGTGGGGGAATCACAGCTCGACACGCTCGTCGCCGAGGCTTTGCGGCACGGCGGCGACTACTGTGACCTCTACTTCGAGAACACGACCTACGGCAACCTGACCCTCCGGGACGGCATCGTGAACGCCGCCGGACGGCATATCGACTACGGCGTGGGAATCCGCGTCCTGTGCGGCGAGAAGACGGGCTACGCCTATGCGGAAAGCACGGCGATGCCGGACATGCTCGCCTGCGCCCGGGCCGCGTCGGCCATCGCCGACGGGACCTCGGCCTTCTACGAGCATTCCGTCCGGGCCGAGGCGAACGGCTCGCGGCTGGTCGGGCGCCGCTTCCGCGGCGAGCCCAACCCGGCCGCCGACCGCTACCCCGTCGGCACCCACTGGCGCAGCACGGAAGCCTCGGCCCTCATCCCCTTCCTGAAGAAGCTGGAGCAGGCCGTCCAGGCCCGGGACAGCCGGATTGTCAAGATCATCGCGATGCTCGCCTGGCAGGTCACCGACGTGCTGATGTACAACTCCCTGAAGGAGCTCAAGTACGAGACCCGGCCGATGGGCACCGTCTCCGTCACGGCCATTTTCCAGCAGGACGGGAAAATCGAGAACAAGTCCGTCTCCCGGAGTTTCCGCACCGGCGTGGAGATGCTCACCGACGGACTCCTGGAAGAGATGGCGGCCGAAGTCGTGCACGGCATCGACGAACGGTTCGCCGCCCGGCGGCCCAAGGGCGGCCGGATGCCCGTGGTGATGGGCGCCGGCGCCTCCGGCATCCTCCTCCACGAGGCCATGGGACACGCCTTCGAGGCCGATTTCAACCGCAAGGGCACGTCCATCTTCTCGGACAAGATGGGCCAGCGCATCTGCGCCGAGGGAATCCAGATCATCGACGACGGCACCCTCAAGGGGAACCGCGGTTCCCTCAATTACGACGATGAAGGCGTCCCCGCCCAGAAGACCTACATGGTCGAGGACGGCATCCTGACGTCCTACCTGCACGACCGCATCAGCGCCCGCCACTACGGCGTGTCGCCGACCGGGAACGGCCGCCGCGAATCCTTCCGCTACGCCCCCATCCCCCGGATGCGGTCCACCTACATGGAAAGCGGGAACGCCGCCCCGGCGGACATCATCGCCTCCGTCCCGAAAGGCATCTACGTGGACCAGTTCTCCAACGGGCAGGTCAAGATCGGAGAGGGCGATTTCACGTTCTTCGTCAAGAGCGGCTTCCTCATTGAAAACGGGCGCCTGACGGCCCCCGTGAAGGATATCAACATCATCGGCAACGGCCCGGAAGCCCTGCGGGACATCGTCGCCGTGGGCAATGACCTCGTCATCGACCCCGGCGCCTGGACCTGCGGCAAGGAGCAGAGCGTCCCCGTCTCCTGCGGCATTCCGACGGTGCTTGTCAAGAACCTGACCGTAGGAGGAGAATAAGATGCTGACAGACCAGGAAATCGCCCTCGCGAGGGCCTCGATGGAATTCGCGCTGGCGCACGGTGCGCAGAAAGTGCGTGTGACGCTCAACAAGAGCCTGATGGAACTGTTCGGGATGCTGAACGGCGAACTGGACAAGGTCACCCACGCCCTGGACCGGAGCCTGCAGGTGGCCCTGTTCGTGGACGGCCGGTTCGGGAGCTTCTCCTCCAACCGGCTGGAAGAGGAGGGCCTGAAAGCCTTCCTGCTGGATGCAATCGAGACGGTCCGCACCCTGCAGCCGGACCCGGCCCGGGACCTGCCGGACCCCAGCCGCACGGCAAAAGACGCGCAAACCGGCCGGGAACTGGGCCTGTACGACCCCGCCTATGAAGGGTTGACCTCTGACAAGAGACGGGAACTCGCCCTCGGCACCGCGGTCTGGAATCGGAAGACGGAACTTGAAAAGGGTTTTACCCTCATCTCCGAGGAAGGCGAATATTCCGACAGCCTTTTCGACAGTGTCGTCATGGACTCGAACGGACTCTTCGCCCGGCATACGGAAACCTCCTTTGAGATCGGCTACGAAGTCACGGTGGAGGATCCTGACGGCAACCGTTTCTCCAGTTACTGGTGGGATGCGACGCCGCGGCTCGCAGACATCCTTCCCTCCCTTAAAACCTGCAGTGAAACCGCCGTTCGTCGCGCTGTCGCCCAGATCGGGCCGATGGACCACCCCGGCGGGAAATGCAACATCGTGGTGGACAGCGAGTGCGCCTCGAAGTTCCTGACGCCGGTCCTGAACGCCCTCGGCGGCTATGCCGTCCAGCAGAAGAACTCCTTCCTCGTGGACAAGGCCGGAGAACAGGTGTTCCCGGAGCGGCTGACCATCCTGGACTGCCCCCGCAGCGTCGGCGAGACAGGGTCCCGCCTGTACGACAGCGAAGGCGTCGCCACCCAGGAATTCCCCATCGTTGACAAGGGCGTCATCACCCGCTATTTCGTCAACACGTACATCGCCGGCAAGACCGGGATGGCGCCGACCATCGAAGACGCCACCCGCCCGAAGGTAGTGCCCTTCGGCGGCTGCAAGACGCGGGATGACCTCCTGCGGAAGATCGGCAGCGGCATCCTCATCACCGGCTTCAACGGCGGCAACTCCAACACGTCCACGGGCGATTTCTCCTACGGGATCGAAGGATTCGCCTTCGAGGACGGCCGCATCACCCACCCGGTCCGGGAAATGCTCGTCACGGGCAACTTCATCGACCTGTGGAACCACCTCGTCGCGACCGCCGACGACGCCCGTTTGTGCATGTCGAAATTAATCCCGACCTTAGCGTTCGAAAGCATCGACTGCAACGCATGAAGACCGCCATCGTCATACTGAACTGGAATACAAAGGGATACCTGCTGTCCTTCCTGCCCGGACTGATCGCATCCACCGAAGGGATGGACGCGGAAGTCATCGTGGCCGACAGTGCCTCGACGGACGGATCCCTGGAAATGCTCTTTCATGAGTTTCCCACGGTCCGGCAGATCCGGCTGGACAAGAACTACGGTTTCACCGGGGGCTACAACCGCGCTCTCGCGCAGGTGGATGCCGAGTATTATGTTCTAATCAATTCCGACATCGAGGTACCGAAAGACTGGCTGAAGCCCCTTGTCGCCTGGATGGACGCCCATCCCAAATGCGGCGCCTGCGGCCCCAAGCTGCTTTCCTGGCACGACCGGACCCGGTTCGAATACGCCGGCGCGGCGGGCGGTCTTCTGGACCGCTACGGCTATCCTTTCTGCCGGGGCCGCGTCATGAAGACGGTGGAGAAAGACGAGGGCCAGTATGATACTCCGGCCGACGTATTCTGGGTATCGGGTGCCTGCCTGATGGTCCGGAGCCGGCTCTGGAAAAAGCTCGGCGGCCTGGATGACCGTTTCTTCGCGCACATGGAGGAGATCGACCTGTGCTGGCGGCTGCAGCTCGCCGGGTACCGGGTCACGGTCGTCCCCGAATCCGCCGTGTACCACATCGGCGGCGGCACCCTCCCGAACGACTCCCCCGTCAAACTCCGCTTCAACTACCGGAACAACCTCCTGTTGCTGGAAAACAACCTCGCCAAGACCTTCCGGACGCAGGGATACAGCGTGGAAGGTGCCCTGGGCAAGGCCCGGCGGCGCATCCTCGTGCGGATGCTCCTGGACGGCGCCTCCGCCCTCAGCTACCTGGTCACCAAGAAATGGGCCTGCTACAAGGCCGTGGTCAAGGCCCATGCCGAATACTGGAAGCTGCGCCGCAAGCCGTCTCCGGACGAGGTGGCCACCCAGCAAAAAGAAGTCACCATCCACGGTTGGTATCCCCAGTGGATGGTGCCCCGGGCCCTGACGGGCCGTAAAATCAATTTCTGACGCTTATTTCGCCGGACGCTTGTAGCCCTCCGCGGTGGCCCGCTCGGCCATCCGCTGGATGCGGGTTTCGGTGTCCGGATGGGAGGAGAAGAGTTTCTGGGCGGCCGATGCCTGGGCGCCGGAACCGCCGGCCACCTTCTGCAGTTTTTCGAAGGACATCGCCATTCCCCAAGGATTCTTGCCCACAGACTTGAGGAACGCATAGCCGTAGTCGTCGGCCTCGCTTTCCTGCTTCCGGGAGTACCGGGCATTCAGGATGGCGTTGCCGATGGCGCCGAGCTGGGAATCCGTCAGGGTGGCCGCCGTCTGGCTGGTCGAGGCGATTCCCTCAAGGGCAGCGCTCGTCAGCAGCGAGTTGCGCATCTCCTTCTTCGTATGCTTCATGGCGACATGGCCGATCTCGTGGCCGATCACCCCCAGCAGTTCGTTGTCCGTCATCACGTCCATGATGCCGGTATACACACGCACGCTGCCGTCGGCGCAGGCGAAGGCGTTCACCTGGTTTTCCTGATAGACCTTGAAGTTCAGCGGAACGCCGTCCACAGCCGTCAGGCCCTTGGTCAGGGCGCGGAGACGCTTCGTGTAGGCGTTCGTCTCCGGCAGCACCTTGCTCTGCGCATCGAGCTGGGTGATATACTGATGGACATAGGCCTGCACCTGCTCGTCGGACAGGGACATGGCCTGCGCGGCAATCATGCCGCCCTGGAGCAGGCGGGCCGCATCAAACGTTTCAGAGCAGGAGACGAGCATCAGCACGCCGGCTGCAAAGGCAAGAAGTCGTTTCATGATACTGCAAATATAAACAAATCTTTACAAAAAAATCCATGTCCTCTCGAGCTTGTCGAGAAATCTGCGTATCTTTGTGTCTGATAACAAGGACAGACGTATGAAGATCATCATCGAAGGGGCCGGCCAGGTGGGGTCCCACCTGGCGAAGATGCTCAGCCACGAAGGCGGAGACATCACCGTCATCGACGACAACGATGCGCGGCTCCAGCGGCTCAACGCCACGGCCGACGTGGTCACCATCCTCGGCGACCCCTCCTCCATCAAGATCCTCCGGGAAGCCGGCTGCGCGAAGGCGGACCTTTTCATCGCGGTGAACCCTGCCAAGTCCCAGACCGTGAACATCGTCAGCGCCCTCCTCGCCAAGCGGCTGGGCTCCAAGCGCGTCATCGCCCGCATCGATGACGAGGCTTACCTGCTGCCCGAGAACAAGCTCATCTTCAAGGACATGGGCCTTGATATGCTCTTCTATCCCGAGAAGATTGCCAGCGACGAGATCATCGACCTCCTCAAGCATACCGCCTCTACGGACTCGATGGACTTCGCCCGCGGGAAGCTCCAGTTGGTGGTGTTCCGCCTGGACGACGACTCCCCCATCCTGGACATGAAGGTCGCCGAATTCACGGCCGCGATGACGGCCGCCTCCTCGGAAGCCCAGCTCCGCATCATCGCCATCGCCCGCAAGGGAGAGACCATCATCCCCAAGTTCGACACCCGGTTCGCCTACAACGACCACATGTACATCATCGCCAAGCGGGAAGGCGTCCCGGCCATCCTGAAGTTCCTCGGAAAGGACAACATCGAGGTGAACAAGGTGATGATCCTCGGCGGCAGCGAGATCGGCGAGATGGTGGCGGCCCAGCTCCTGCGCCAGCAGCTGGATGCCGTGAAGATCATCGACATCAACAAGGACCGCTGCCGGGAACTGACCGAAAAGCTGTCGGGCGGCCTCCTGGTCGCGAACGGTGACGCCCGCAATTCGGACTTCCTCGTGGAGGAAGGCATCCGGGACTACGATGCCCTGGTGGCCGTCACCGGAAATGACGAAGCGAACATCCTTTCCTGCGTCGTCGCGAAGAAGTTCGGTGTCTCCCGCACCGTCGCGCAGGTGGAGAACCTGGAATATCTGCGTCTGGCCGAGGACATGGGCGTGGATGCGGTCATCAACAAGAAGCTCATCACGGCCAGCCGCATCTTCAAGTTCACCCTTTCCGACAAGGTCCGTTTCGTCCGCTACATGAGCGGGACCGATGCCGAGGTGCTGGAGTACACGGTCGCCCCGGGCGCCCGGATCACCAAGGCGACGCTGAAGGACATCGACTTCCCGCGCAACGCCATCATCGGCGGCGTCATCCGGGGCAGCGACTCCTTCATCGCCGTGGGCGACACGCGGATCGAGCCGTACGACCGGGTGGCCGTCTTCGCCCTGCCTGATACCGTCAAGGAAGTAGATAAATTCTTTAAGTAATGCATAAATCATTGATTCTCATAGCGATGCTGGTCAGCCTCGGAGCCGGGGCCCAGAACCATCGCAGCTACGACTGTTACCGGACCACCGGAAAGATCAAGATCGACGGGAAACTGAGCGAACCCGACTGGCTGGCGGCCCCCCGGTCCGACGCCTTCGTGGACATCCGCGGGGTGGACTTCAAGCCCGCGCCCACGAAACAGACCTGCATGAAAATGCTCTGGGACGACGAATGCCTGTACATCGCCGGCATCATCGAAGAGGACCAGGTCACGGCCTCCCTCACCGAGCGCGACGCCATCATCTACCGGGACAACGACTTCGAGGTCTTCATCGACCCGGACGGAGACGGCAAATTTTACTTCGAGTTCGAGTGCAACGCCTTCGGCACCCTGATGGACCTCATCATGGACAAGCCCTACAATGACGGCGGCAACTTCTTCATGCCCTGGGACTGCAAGGACGTGCGCCTGAAGGTCCATGTGGACGGCAAGATCAACAACGCCAAGCGCGTGGACAAGGGCTGGACCGTGGAATGGGCCATCCCGTTCGCATCCCTCGCCATCGGCTTCGACAGCCCGACGAAGTTCAATCCCTGGCGGATCAACTTCTCCCGCGTGGAATGGCTGAAGAAGGATGGCCCGGAAGAGAACTGGGTCTGGAATCCCACCGGCGCCGTGAACATGCATATGCCCGACCAGTGGGGCTATCTCCGTTTTGTCGACCAACCCGTCCGGTAGACCATGGCTTACGAACAGATACTGGTCCGCATCACCGGCAAAGACCGGATCGGACTCACCGCCGCTTTCATGGAGATCCTCGCGAAGTACGATGCCCAGATCCTGGACATCGGCCAGGCCGACATCCACTCCACCCTGTCGCTGGGCATCCTCATCCGCATCGACGAGCAGCACTCCGGCCAGGTGATGAAAGAACTCCTGTTCAAGACCACGGAGCTGGGGGTGCAGATCGGCTTCGAGCCGGTCCCGGACGACGAGTATGAGGAATGGGCTTCCCGGCAGGGCCGGACACGCTACATCCTCACCGTCATCGGCCGGAGCCTCTCCGCCCGCCAGATCGAAGCGGCGTCCAAGATCGTGGCCGAGCAGGGCCTGGACATCGACTCCATCAAGCGCCTCACCGGCCGCCTGAGCATCGCCCATCCGGAACGGAACATCCGCGCCTGCATCGAATTCTCCCTCCGCGGCACGCCCAAGGACAAGAAGGTGATGCAGGAAAGCCTTATGCAGCTGTCCTCCGAGATGGGGATGGACTTCTCCCTCCAGCGGGACGACATGTACCGGCGGATGCGGCGTCTCATCTGCTTCGACATGGATTCCACCCTCATCCAGACCGAGTGCATCGACGAGCTGGCCGAAAGGAACGGCGTCGGCGCCGAGGTCCGGGCCATCACGGAGTCTGCGATGCGAGGCGAAATCGATTTCAAGGAGAGTTTCACGCGGCGCGTGGCGCTGCTCAAGGGCCTGGATGTCAGCGTGATGCAGGAAATAGCGGAGAATCTTCCCATCACCGAGGGTGCCGACCGCCTGATGTCGGTCCTCAAGACCTACGGCTATAAGATCGCCATCCTCAGCGGTGGATTCACCTTCTTCGGCGAGTACCTCCGCCAACGGTTCGGCGTCGACTATGTCTATGCCAACGAGCTCGAGATCGGCGAGGACGGCAAGCTCACCGGCCGCTACCTGGGTGAGATCGTGGACGGCCGCCGGAAGGCGGACCTGCTGAAACTGATCGCCCAGACCGAGCGGGTGAACCTCGCGCAGACCATCGCCGTGGGCGACGGGGCGAACGACCTCCCGATGCTCGGCGAGGCGGGCCTCGGCATCGCCTTCCACGCGAAACCGCGCGTGGTCGCCAATGCCCGGCAGTCCATCAACACCATCGGCCTGGACGGTGTCCTGTACTTCCTGGGCTTCAAGGACAGCAACCTGGGCGAGCAAGGGAAGATGTAACCCGATGCGACCTAAACTTCTGACTGTCTTCACCTTCCTGCTGGTCTCCTCCCTCCTGCGAGCCCAGCAGACGCATGTGGACGAGGTGTCCGTCGACACCCGCGCCACCTTCCACCAGCAGACGACGGACGGGGTCTATGACTCCCATTTCCAGGGCGACTACCTGAACCTGCACATCAAGGGCCAGCTCACGGACAACCTGACATTCCGGGTCCGCCAGCGCCTGAACAAGAAGATTGACGAGAAGAATCCCTTCAACGCCACGGATTTCCTGTGGCTCAAGTGGCAGGTTTCGCCGAGATGGTCCTTCACGGCCGGCAAGCAGCCCATCCTGATCGGCGGCTACGAGATCGATTCGCCGCCCATCGACGTCTATTACTACGGCGCTTTCAGCAGCCGCCTCTACCAGTACTACGCCTTCGGGGCAACGGCCACCTTCTCACCGGCGCCCGGGCAGGACATCTCCGTCGAATTCTGTCCCTCCCCCATCTCCCCCGGCACCCAGGACGCCTATTCCTACAACCTGTACTGGAACGGACACATCGGCAAGGTCTGGAAGACCACGTGGAGCTACAATTACGTGGAAGATGAGCTGCACCGGAAGATGAACTGGTTCGTGCTGGGCAACAAGTTCTTCCTGGGCGACCTCGTCGTGGACATCGACTGCATCGACCGGGTCGCCTTCGGCCAGCCGCGGTTCTTCTCGGACTGGACCGTCATCGGGAAGGCCATCTGGACCATCGGGAAATGGAACCTGTGTACGAAGGTAGGCTATGAACGGAATGCGGCGGAGAACATCGCCCCGGACGGAATATCCTACGACCTCGTCCTCCCGGCCGGCAACGACTATCTATATGGCGGTGCCGGCGTGGAGTTCTTCCCGCTCGGGAACGATCTCCTGCGCCTTCACGCGGTGTATTTCCGTGATAACCACGACCGGGTGAACAACTTCGACATCGGGATCACCTGGCGGTTCAATATCTACAAGCGGTAGCTTCGCTTACAGTCTGAAGACGGTTTCCTTGAAGATTTCGGAAACGGTCGGATGCGGGAAGACCACCTTCTTGAGCTGCTCGACGGTCATGCCCTGCTCGATGGCGATGCAAGCGCTATGGATCATCTCGGAGCAGGGATTCCCTAGCATGTGGACACCCAGAACGCGGTGGTCCTTTCCGTCCACGATCACCTTGCACAGGCCTTCGCCGCGCTCGTTCTCAGCGACGAAACGTCCGGCATAGGCCATCGGGAGCTTCAAGGCTACGTAATCCATCCCCAGTTTTGCCGCCTCAGCCTCGGTGAGACCCGCGCCGGCGACCTCCGGATTCGTATACACCACCCCCGGGATGGCGTCGTAATGCATCCGGTCTTCCCTGCCCAGGATGTCGTTCACGGCCACCTCGCCTTCGCGGGAGGCGGTATGGGCCAGCATGGAGAAACCGGTCACGTCACCCGCCGCGTACACGCCCGGGACATTCGTGCGCATCTTCTCATCGACCTTGATACCATAGGGACGGCCGGCGGGATTCAGCGCAAGCTCCACGCCGAGGTTTTCCAGGCCGATACCCTGGAAATTGGCCCTGCGGCCCACGGAGACGAGGATCTTGTCGCCCTGGGCCCGGCAGATGTTTCCGTCCGGATCCTTATAGACGACCTCGTTCCCTTCGACGCCGACGACCTTGCAGCTGAGGTGGAACTCCACGCCCTTCTTCGCGTACTGCGCCTGAAGCATCGCGCTGATCTCGTCGTCCAGCGGTCCCAAGATCTTTGGGAGCATCTCCACCACCGTCACCTTGGTGCCGATGGAATTGAAAAAGCTCGCGAACTCCATACCGATGACGCCGCCGCCGATGATAACCAGGGATGCGGGCTGTTCGTCCAAGGCCAAAATCTCCCGGTTGGTGACGACCACGCTGCCGAGTCCTTCGCGGAGACCCGGGATGGGCGGGACTGCTGCTTCCGAACCCGTGCAGATGAGAAGGTTGCGGGCCTCATAGGTTGCTTCGCCGCTGGCGATGACAAAGCCTTCGGCGCCACGGCCCTGGATGACGGCCTCTTCCTTCACGACCTCCACCTGCGCGTCCCGCATCTGGACTTTCACGCCGCCGACGAGCTTCTTCACCACCTTCTGCTTGCGCTTGAAGATGGCCCCGAAATCGACGGAAGAACCCTCGACATTCACGCCATATTTGTCGGCATGGCGGCTGTAATCATAGACTTTGGCACTGTAAAGCAGGGTCTTGGTAGGAATGCAGCCTTCGTTCAGGCATACCCCGCCCAGTTCCCTTTTCTCGAACAGGACGACGGAAAGTCCGGCGGAGCCGGCGCGCTCTGCGGCCACATAGCCGCCGGGGCCTCCCCCGATGATGGCAAGATCGTACATGGTGTCAGTTTAAATGGGACCGCAAGTTACGGATTATTTTCCTATTTCGGAAGATGGAAAACCTCGGACAGCTCCTGCATCTGGTCGTCCGTCATCCCGTCCGGCTCGAAGCCCATGTTCCGGGCGGCGATGTAGATCAAGGCGGCTTTGTTCAGGACATCGACCTGGTCAAAGGCCGACATCACGTCGGTATCCACCGCAAATACGCCATGCTTTTCCCACATGACCACGTCATAGTCCTCGTCGATGGCGCGGATTGTGGCATCGGCAAGGTCCACACTGGAAGGGAGCATGTAAGGGACCATTCCCAAGCCCCGGGGGCAGAAGGCCTTGGTCTCGGGAATCATGGACCAGAGCATGCGGGTGGCCGCATCCTTTTCCATCCATTTCCGGCTGTGGGTCATCGCCACCAGTTCAATGGGGTGCGTGTGCAGGGAGGCCCGGTACGGGGAACCTTTGGCCAGCAGATAGTTATGGACGCTCAGGTGGGAAGGGAGTTCGGAAGTCGGGGCGACGGGAAAGTCCGCCACGATCTCGTACCGCGTGCAGTCATCCACGATGCGGATGATGGATCCGTTCGCCATCGGATCCCGGGCGAGGTCCCGCATCCGCCGGCCGGTCCCCTTGCAGTAGAACCAGCAGCCTTCCAGCTGTGGCAGTTGCGCCCCGATGGATGTCGCCGTGCTGATGGCCGGAAGGGCCCGCATCTCATCGTCCACCCAGTCGGTGATGTTGATGGTGATATTGCCGCCGTTCCGCTCGGCCCAGCCTTTCTGCCAGAGATAGCCGGCCACTTCGGCGACCTTGTCGATTTCGGCCTTCAAGGCCGGTCTGTTGTCGAGGATACTCATGTTCGTCCTGCCCGGCCTGACCGGGCATCTCTTAGATTAATTGCGGCAGGAAAGTACTGAAAATCAACACGGCAAGTCCCACCAGGAGGACCGTTATGGTCTTCCTGGAGACACCCTTCCACTCCTTGAGGAGGATTCCCCAGACATTGGAGAACACGACGTTCAGTGCCATCAGGATGCACCAGCTGAAGGTGATAAGGACCGGGTAGTCCGTCAGGAAGCCCTTGCCCAGGCTCAGCCCGAAGAACTGGCTGTACCACAGCAGGCCCGCGAGGCAGCAGAAAATCAGGTTGTTACCCCAGAGGGCCTTCTTCCCATAGTCGCCCCAAGTCTTGTTCTTGTTGTTCTGGAAGAAGCAATAGGCCGCATTCGTCAGGAAGCCGCCGAAAGTCACGAGCATCGTAGCCGGCAGCGTCTGGAAGATGGGCTTCGTGCCGGGCAGGAACAGGTCCTGGCCGAAGTTCAGGCCGATGTTGAAGCAGGCACTCATGAAACCGGCGAGCAGCGCCACGGCGATGCCCTTGCCGAAGTTGAAGTCCTTCACGGCCTTCTTCTTCTCCTCTTCCGGCAGCGCGGCGGCCTTCATGCCGCCGGCGACGCCGATGATGGCGATGCCGATGAGGGTCACGACGACACCGATGATCACGGCGCTCGTCAGGTCACCCGCATGGCCCGTGAAGACCGGGCCCAGGATGGCGCCGAGCGCCGAGCAGGTACCGAGCGCGATGCTCTGGCCCAGGGCGACGCCGAGATACCGCATGCTGAGGCCGAATGTCAGGCCGCCCACGCCCCACAACGCACCGAACAGGATGGTGAGCCAGGTGGCCTTGGGATTCGCGCTCATCATGGAGAGCAGGTCGCCGAAGCTGCCGCCGGTCCCGGAGACCGACAGGAGGGCGCCGACGAGCGGGAAAAGCAGCCAGGCGAAGACGCCCTGGACGATCCAGTAGCTCTCCCAGCTCCAATCCTTGATCTTGTTGATCGGAACGTAGCTGGAACTCTGGCAGAACGCCCCGATCGCGATGATTAACAGTCCGATGATCAGATACATAACTTATCGCTTGCTGGTGACTTCTCTTTCGTACTGCTCGATGCAAGGGATGAATTCCTCGCCCACGGGAACGCCGTTCTTGTAGTTGAAGTAATCGAACACGGCACCGAACGGGAGGGTCTTGGCCTCCTCAAGGAGAGCCAGACGCTGGAAGCCCTTGCCGGCATCCTCGTATTCGCGGAGCTTGGCGAGCGGCTCGAGGAGCGCGGAGAGCACACACTTCTGGGTGGCGCGGGTGCCGATCACATAGGCGCCGATGCGGTTGATGGCAGCATCGAAGTAGTCCAGGCCGATGTGGCTGCGGTTCAGGGCGTCGGCACGGACAATCTCCTTGAACAGGTCCAGGGTCTGGTCGTTCATGATAGTCACATGGTCGGAGTCCCAGCGGATCGGGCGGGAGACGTGGAGCATCAGTTCCGGGACGAAGAGCAGGAGCGAAGCCACCATGTCGGCCACGTTCTCGGTCATCTCATAGTGGCCGGTGTCCAGGGTGTACATGAGCTTGCGGGTGGCGCAGTAGCCGGCCACGAAGTCATGGGAGCCCACGGTGTAGCTTTCAAGTCCGATGCCGAAGAGCTTCGCCTCCAGGCAGGTCTTCATGCCCGGAAGGTCCTCCTTCAGGATCTCGTCCAGGGCCTCGGCGAAGATCTCGCGGTAGCGCTTGCGCTCCACGGTCTGGTCCTTGGATCCGTCGTGGACCCAGATGTTCATGATGCAGGGGTCGCCCTGGGCTTTGCCCATCGCATCCGCGATGCGGCGGCAGCGCTTGGTATGCTCGATCCAGAACTCGCGGATGGCGGGATCGGGATTGGCCAGGGACAGGTCGCCGCTCTTGGGATGGCCGAAAGAGGTGGAGTTGAAGTCCAGCTTCATGTTGTTCTCCTTCGCCCACTGGATCCAACTCTGGAAATAGTCGACGGTGACCTCGTCGCGGTCCACGAACTTGCCGCCAAAGTCGCCGTAGATCTCATGGAGGTTCAGGCGATGGTTACCCGCGATGAGGCTCTTCGCGAACTGGACGTCCGCGCGGACCTCGTCGATATTGCGGGCGCGGCCCGGATAGTTGCCGGTGGTCTGGATACCGCCGGAGAGGCCCGCAGCGCTCTCGAAACCGATCACGTCGTCGGTCTGCCAGCAGTGCAGGGAAATAGGGGTTTTCTCGAGGGTTTCGACAGCCTTGTCGGTGTCGACGCCGATGGCGGCATAGCGCTCCTTGGCAAGCTCGTAAGCTTTCAGGATCTGAGCTTCTTTCATACTATCAGTGTTATTAATTGTTTGGCGTAAAAGTCTTCACGGCAAAGGCCTGGGCAATCATCTTCCGCATCTTCCAGCGATCCTGCACAAGGCCGGCGGCACGGGCCTGGATCATCACGTTGCCGATGGCGGTCGCCTCGGTGGGACCGGCCACGACAGGGATGCCGAGGGCATCCGCCGTCCACTGGCTCATCGTGTCGTTGGCGCTGCCGCCGCCGATGACGTGGAGCTTCTCGATCGGGAACGGGGCAAAGCCCTGGAGCATGTCCACCACCTCCTTGTAGCGACGGGCCAGGCTGTGATAGATGCAACGGATGTACTGCGCATCGTTCTCCGGGACGGGCTGGCCGGTTTCGCGGAGGTAACTGTCGATGGCCTCGACCATGTTCACCGGAGCGGCGAAGCGCGGGTCGTCGGGATTGACGGTGGACGGGAAAGCGGACTCGCTCCTGGCCATCTTCTCCATCTCGCCATAGCTGTAGGTGCGACCTTCTGCCGACCAGACCTTGCGGCTTTGCTCCAGGATCCACATGCCGGTGATGTTCTTGAGGAACCGGGTGGTCCCGTCGATGCCGCCCTCGTTGGTG